>Ga0228672_1001115_pt1 | contig 11086 bp, 8 predicted proteins | sample 90DmetaG_FD_182788 | JGI IMG/M metagenome (GOLD analysis project Ga0228672, IMG submission 182788) | Seawater microbial communities from Monterey Bay, California, United States - 90D | ecosystem: Environmental > Aquatic > Marine > Coastal | place: USA: California | collected 2016-11-08 | reverse complement strand
CTCAGGGCAAAAGCTGCTGAGTCTGACACCATTTTGGCGTGAAGAAGATATTCGGCGCCTGTCGGCGAGCCTTCATGAGAAAGGCTTGTTACTGATAGGCGGCGGCGCTTTTTCTGCGCACCAGGACTTTCGTTTTGCTTTTAATGAAGTATCAGCAACTCAGGCCTCAACCCAACAGACTAGCCCGCAACAGACAGGGGGCCCCAGAGCCCAACCCAACCCAGCCAGCAATATCCCCCACGGAGCGCAAACCATTGGCGGTAGCTGGCAGCCGAGCGATGATGCTCTCAGACAGCTGGCTCAGCTGGGTGTAACCCGCGAGTTTGCCCAACAACAGATTCCCCAGTTTGTGGCTTACTGGCGAGAGCGCAACGTGCCTCGTCATAGTTGGGAGTCAAAATATATCAAAGAGGTATGGCGTCAGTGGCAGCAGGCGGCAAGCAAACATCACCAGCGCAGCCGTGAAATCTCTGTCACCAGTGAATGGCGACCCTCGGCAGATGCCCTGGATATTCTGATTAAACAGGGTGGCATCAATCCCAACTTTATTGAGGATGCGGTGCCGGAGTTTATTCTCTACTGGCGCGATCGCGGCGATGTCTCCAGCACCTGGGATTCAAAATTTATTCATCATGTGCGCCGTCAATGGCAGTTTTACACTGGTATGATGGATCAGGACAGCATGCCCAGAGCTATTCCCGATCAGTGGCAGCCGAAAGAAACCGTTTATGATGTTCTGCAGATGGCCAATATTGATCGTCAATTTGCGCAGCAGATTATTCCCGAGTTTGTTCTCTACTGGCAGGAAAATGGCACGCCACATGGTTCCTGGAGTACCAAATTTTTGCAATATGTAAAGCGTCAGTGGGCGCGACACAACCAATCTCAGTCAGCGAGTGTTAGTCATGGCAACCAAGGATCTAATTCAGAAGGTCGCATCCGGGATCGCAGCATCATCGACGCGCTCTCAGACCGCAGCTGGGCAAGCTAAAGCCCCACCAGCTAGCCCTGAACTGATTGATGCTATCAATCAGATTTTTGCCCTGTTTCAGGTTAATTATCACAATCAGTACTATGCAGCCTTTGGCGACAATACCAAGTCAGAAAACCTGGCCAAAAAACTCTGGCTGTCCAAACTCAGCGACTTTGGCCCAGAGGTGATTCTTGCCGCGGCAGAGAGAATTATTGCCGACAGCGAGTACCTGCCTACATTGCATAAAATGCTCAATGCCTGTCGCTCTGCCGGCATGCCCTCAAATCTGCCCAGTGTCCGCAGAGCCTATGAAGAAGCCTGCAATAAGCCCAGCCCAAAAGCTGAACAGAAATGGTCTCACCCAGCGGTCTATCTGGCGGCCAGAGACTGTGGCTGGCATTTGCTGGCCAATGAAGTGGAGTCCAAAGCTCTGCCCGCTTTTACTCAGGTCTACAACCAGTACTGTGATCTGGTTGTGGCTGGTGAAGAATTTATTATCGAGCCTCCCCAGGCTCTGCCGGAAACATCTCAGGTAATGGCCAGTAAAAAACACAATCGCCAACAGCTTGATCAACTTAAGCGGTTATTAAACTAGGCCCAGCCTATGGCAGGACAGCTACTTACTCACAACTCCACCGCGCGGCGTATGGCTAAAACCATTCTCAATGGTTTTCGCAGCTATTTTGCCGACTATCTAAACTCTACCCTCAGTGCCAAGGCTCGATTTGAAAAAGCAGACTGGCATGGGGTGCAGCAAGCCAATGTGGATCGCCTGGAGCTCTACAAAACCAAAGTAGCTCAGACTGTTCAGTATCTGGAAATGGTGACCAACAAAGATATCGCCAATCTTCATCTGTGGAGCGAAGCCAAACTGGCCTACACTCAGCTAGTATTTAATTTCCCCAACTTTGAAATTGCCGAGACTTTCTTTAACTCGGTATTTAGTGATATCCATGATCATGACAAGATTAGCGACGATATTATCTATGTACTCTCATCACAACTGATTGAGGCGCCAGAAGCCGAGTACAGTATCTTTGTGCGCTATGAGGGCGAGGGTCTTCGAGATACCTTTAGACGTATCCTTAAAGAATCTGAGTTTAGCCTGCCGGGCGAAGATATAGAGCTGGATCTTGACTGTATTACCGAGGTCTTTAATCAGGAAGTAGCACCACAACTTCTGGGTACGCCAGAGCAGCTAAAGTTTGATATTTTGGAATCTACCTTTTACCGCAGCAAGGCAGCCTATATGGTGGGTCGGGTGGTCGATGGCGATCAGACTTTTCCCATGGCACTGGTTTTTCTCAACACCGAGAAAGGACAGCTCTATGTGGATACAGCGCTGTTTAATGACGATGATCTCAGTGTTGTATTCAGTTTTACCCGCAACCACTTTATGGTGGATGCGCCTCTGCCCTACCAGTATGCGCACTTTCTAAAAACATTAATGCCCCGCAAGCTGGACTATGAGGTCTATAACAGCCTGGGTTTTCCCAAGCATGCAAAAACTGAATTCTACCGACAGCTGGTAGGGCATCTGGAAAACTCTAGCGACAAGTTTATTGTGGCGCCAGGTATCAAAGGCATGGTGATGACTGTGTTTACCCTGCCCTCCTACAATATTGTATTTAAGATTATTAAAGACAGGTTCGCACCCCCCAAGGAAGTCACTCATCAAACGGTGCGGGAAAAATACCGCCTGGTATCTCGCCATGACCGCATTGGCCGCATGGCTGATACCCAGGAATTTGACAACCTGGTTTTTCCTCTGGATCGCTTCTCTGACGAGCTGATCGAAGAACTGCATAAAGTGGCCAGCTCCTCAATCGAAATACGCGGCGATAAACTGGTTATCAAGCACCTCTATACCGAGCGTTACATGACCCCGCTCAATATTTATCTGGAGACAGCCGACGATGATCAGATTCGCAACGCCATGGAGGAATACGGCAACTGCATCAAGCAGCTGGCGGCAGCTAATATCTTCCCCGGTGATATGCCATTAAAGAATTTCGGTGTCACCCGCCATGGCCGTGTGGTTTTCTATGATTACGATGAGATTGCTACATTGACTGACTGTAATTTCCGCGAGATTCCGCAGCCCCGCACTGAACAGGAAGAGATGCAATCTGGCACCTGGTATACAGTGGGGCCGGATGATATTTTTCCTGAGGAGTTTCGTTTATTTTTCTCGGGCAATATTAAAGCGAGAAAAATGTTTGAAGAAATTCACGGCGAACTTTATCAGGTTAGTTTTTGGACCGGGCTGCAAGAGCAGATTCGCAATGGCTATGTGGTCGATGTCTTTCCCTACCGTCGAGCCAAGCGCTTTGATCGCGGCAAAGACTCTATACTGGAAGTGTTTTCCGACTAGCCCTTACCTATAGGGCACAAACTCTCTGCGCTGACCGGCACTGATTTCAATACCGTCGATACCCACGGCAATCAGAGTCCAATGATTATCCAGCTTATCACCCTGGCGAAAACTTCCACCGTTGGCAAACAGTCGATTGGAAGCCGAGCCCTCTGCCATATACATATGCCCCGAAATTTGCAGCTCTGGCAGTGCCAGAGATTTTGGCTCCGGCTGACTTACATTAACAGGTGCTGGTGCTAGAGACTGCCTAATAGGTTGGGGCGCAGGGGCCTGCTTGGTGATCTCTGCGGCTGGCGGTTGCGGCTGTATCTGAGGCCTGGTTAATAACTCGGAATAAATCACTAGGCCAATCACCGCAACAATAATACAGAGCAGCAGAATTATATATTTCAGTACATCAGATTTAGGTTCTTGCTGATAGGGATCCCAGTTAGAGCTAGCAAAATCATCCAGCTCTTTAGGGTCTTCGCGCAAGCGATCTCGCTCGGCTTTTTTTAGAGCATCGAGAATATAGGACATCAGTTGCTACCCTCGGTCAGCAGCGGAATATCGGCTCTGGTTAATTGATTGAGTCGCAGCAGGGTCTCCCTTCCAACCACTCCGTCAGCGGTAATATTCTGTTCGCGCTGAAATTTCAGTACCTGGTTGGCAATAGCCTGGGTGTAGCGGCCGCCGCTAATAATTGCTTCTGCGCTTTGATCTACCTGCTGCAGCTGGGATTGCAGCCAGCTTACAGCCTGCGCATCTGTGTCCCCCAGCGCTAGGCGCTCAACCTCGATAGGGGGTCGCCAGAGATAGATAAAACTGCGCGACCAGATATCGCGAAATGCCTGGGCATCCAATAGTTGGCTGTCAGAGCCGCTGGTAACCGTAAATCCTGAGGAGTCGATCTGAGTTAGCAGGTAGCTCTTTAGATAGCCGGCTTGGGTCTGCAGTCGCACAATACCGGGACGATTAATTATCTCTAGATCAATCACCTCGGCGTCAGAGATTTGATGGGATTGCAGACCCTGAAATTCGGCCAGCGCAATAAAGTCTTCCTGGGAGTAGACCTCTGTGCCCGTCACTGACCAGAGACCCAGTAATTCGGCAAATGGGTTTAGGTTTGGGGTTTGGGCTGTTGGAACTGGTGCGGTGGGTAGTGATATTGGCTCTTTATTAGCTGAGGGCTCTTTATCCGCTGAGGGCTCTTGATAAGCTGAGGGCTCTTGATTCTCGATCCCAGATCCGGCGGCGATAAGCCAGACGACTATTGCAAGCAGTGCAGCTGCCAGCCCATGGGGCCAGTACTTTACCAGGGGCTGGGATGACTTTTGTTCGCCAAGTATTTCTACGGAAGCCTGTTTAATCAATTTTGGGGTGATGATTCTGGCTTCGGTGGAATAGGCGGCCAGCAGAGAATGTTGGCAGACCAGATTAATTAATCTGGGTACTCCTTTGGTTAGTCTGTAAAGCATCGACATACAGGCACTGTCGAAGATCGGTTGTTTTGCACCGGCACGGTGCAGGCGATGATTGACATAGTTGGCCAGGTCATCTTTATCCAAGGGCAATAAATGAAATCTAGAGACCACCCGCTGATTAAGCTGACGCAACTCTTTCTGGGCCAATATTTCCAGCAACTCCGGCTGCCCCACCAGTAAAATATGCAGCAGCTTATGGGTATGGGTCTCCAGATTACTCAACAACCGCAGTGTCTCCAAAACCTCGGAGGTAAGGTTTTGCGCCTCTTCAATTACAATCAATGTTTTCTTGCCCTGGGCATGGGCATGGAGTAAATCCTGGTTGAGCGCGTCGGTGCAGAGTTTTGTAAATGACAGGCTACTGTTGCCAGGCAACTCTATAGATAGCTCAGTACAGATACTTGCCAGTGCGTCACTGACTTCAAGCTTACTATTGAGAACATAGGCCACCCGCACATGGGCTGGCAGGCGTTTGAGCATGGTGCGGGTCAATGTGGTTTTGCCTGTGCCCACTTCTCCCGTCAGCAGAATAAAACCACCTTCCCTATCCAGGCCATACTTTAGATGGGCAACGGCCTGGCGGTGATGATTACTGGGGTAGAGAAAGCCAGGATCGGGCACAATCGAGAAAGGTTCTCGAACCAGGCCAAAATGCTTGAGATAAATACTCATAGCGCAAAATTACTCGGTTGACTTGTCTGCCTCTTGGTTGTCCATAAACTCTTCCAGCTGCTTGGTGAGCGGGCCTTCTTTTTTACCGTTTAAATCTCTGGTGATCAGATGCTCAAACTTATTTTTGGATAGCTTGCGGGCATCTTCTGCGGTGCGAATAATGGTCGGACGGATAAACATCATCAACACCTTCTTGGTATCCCCTTTAACTGAGGAGCGGAACAGTCGGCCCAGTAGAGGAATATCTCCCAGCAGCGGAACCTTTGAGGCATTGCCTGAAGTCTGATCTTCAATCAGGCCACCCAGTACCAGCAGCTCTCCATCCTGAATCATCACATTGGTCTGCATAGTGCTTTTGGATGTGGTCTGCAAACCGGGCTCACCACTCTTAACCTTAGAGGACTCCTGCTCAATTTCCAGCCGCACACCATTGCCCTTGCTGATCTGGGGCTTAACCTTCAACATCACGCCCACTTCTTCCCGATTGACCGTAGTAAATGGATTGCCATTGGATGTGTTACTGCTAATACTGGAGAAGCTGCCGGTGACAAAGGGTACCTCTTCACCCACGGTTAAAACGGCTTCTTCATTGTCCAATGTCACCACCGAGGGTGTGGAGAGAATATTGGTGGCGCCGTCGGTTTTCAAAGCCTGAATCAAAATACCCATGCCTTTGCCAGTCTCTTGATCAAAGTCGCCAGCCACGCCCAGTGCCGACTGGGGCAGGCTGCCAATCGCGGATGCTAATGTGCTCGAGTCTGTTTGACCGCTGACTCCCAGTCCAAGCAGTGAGCCGAGCAGCTGATCGAAATTAGTCAGGTAGCCGCCACGGCGCTTACTGGCATAGGCCAGTTCAGTGCTCAGGGTTTTCGCCTGGGACTCCGACAGCTCTGCAATCACCGCCTCGATTAATACCTGGGGCCGGGATAGGTCCAGCTTGCTAACCACATTTTTAATCTCGCGGATCACTGCAGAGGGTGCGGCTACCACCAGAGCATTATTGAGTTCATCGATTTCAATTTTGTAAGCAGCTTTAGCCTTATCTTTGGCGCCAGCTTCACCGGCCAGACGCAAAAAGATATCCGACTGCAACATGCCCTCAACTATGGGTTTCATTTCTGAGGCGCGGGAATAATCCAGATAAATCACTTCGACGCTGCCTTTTTTGGTCGAGGGCAAATCCAGAGACTTAAGCATGGTTTTAAATGAAGTTCGGGCAATGCTTGGGCCGCTGACAATCACGCGGTTATTTAACCCGTCTTCAACCAGCGACAGATCCTGTTTTTGCAGCTGCTTTAACTGACCCGCAATATGCACGGCCTCGGCCGCCGAAATATGTTCCAGATTAATTACCTCAACGGCACTGTGATCCGGGTCATCCATCTGCGCGATCAGGCGCTTGACCTGGTCGACATTGGTGCGAATATCAGAGATAACCAGATAGTTACTTTCGTTAAAGGCCTGCAGTCGTGCACCGCTACTCATCATGGGCTTGAGTACTGGCACCATAGTGGCGGCCTGCACATATTTAATTTTCAGCACTTCAGTTTGCAGCTGGTTGTTACCTGTGCCACCGGCAAAATTAAATGCCTGATTAAAGGGCACAACACGAATCACAGCGCCGTCTTCTATGGCCTGAAATCCCTGCACCTGAATGGCGGACAGCACCGCTGGATACAGCAGAGCTGAATCTATGGGATCTGGGGCGATAATAGTGACTTTGCCTTTGACGCGGGGATCCAGCACAAAAGACTTGCCAGTGATCTCGGCAACACTCTCAATCACACTGCGAATATCCGCATCGCGAAAATTAATGCGCACCTGTTCCTCGGCGCTGGCCTCTACAACAAGGCAGAGGGTAAAAATCAGGGAGCCTAGCCATGCAATAAGACTGCGCCCTTTACGCTGAGAACCGGCTGCCATAATGTTTGTCCGCTTAGTTATTTTCGTTGTCATTTTATCGGGTTAATCCAAGATTCGGTAATATTTTCGCTGACAGGCTGGCAGCATTGACATAGATAATCTCTTCCTGGCCCTGCCGCATAACGGTAACGGGCAGGCTGTTGTTACTACTGTAGCTGACCCACTGAGCTGGATTGGCCATCAGCTCCTGCACTGACTTGCCATCTACCTGAACCACTACGTCGCCCTCTTGCAAGTCGGCTAAAGATGTTAACTCTGCTGAGAGGTTATTTAATTTAAGCCCCGCACCATTGCCAGCCATTACAGGTACGGCGCCAAACATATTGGCCAGAGCAAAACCCTCCTCGGGCTGGCTGGAGGATTCAGTAGAGTTTTCTGCTGGCGATACCTGTTGAGTTTCGATAATGCCCTTAGGCTTTTTCATCAGCACCTGTTGGTTGATACCATTCTTGCGCACCACAATTCTGAAGGACTCTATATCCACCAAACTAAAGCCGGAACTTAGGTCGTCACCAACGCGATATACCGCCTCTGGCTTGCCATTAAACTTTAGTGTCGCCAGAGAATCTTCGCCGCCCATCATAACCCCCAGAAGTACGGCGTTAATATTGGCCTCTGGCAGCTCGCCATGTTTTTCTACCCTGTTGGTCTCGGCAACCAGGGAGTTGCTGCTAAACCAGTTCCAGTAAAGGGCTTTTGCCGAGGGAGCCCGGGCGATATCTCTCAACTCTCTGTCAGCAGAGGGGATAAATTGCAACAGTATGGAGACAGCCAAATACAGACAGGCAACCAGCAGCGCAGCCACCAGGGCAAGACGGGCAAGTTGGCTGGAGGGGCGATCCAGAAGCCTGCGACTAATTGACATAGCTAACCTCCATACTCACATCCCAGAGATTGGGTTGGTTGGCTCCCTCAGTCACCTGGATACTGTCGACCACAAACCCCTGACAGGCAATCTGATGTGCAATGCGCACTGTGCGGTTGGCATCGCTGGAGCTAAAGCTCAGCACCAGGCCATCGCCGACTTCGCGCAAATTTTTCAGTCGCAGTTGGTTGCGGCGAATCAGTTTAGTCAACAGGTCTCTAGCAGATTCTACTGAGGCTGTTGAGGATGAACAGCTATTGGTTAGCCGAGAAACCACCGCTTGCTGTTGCTGCAGCCAGAGTATATCGGCCTGAAGTTGTTTTTGCTGGTGGGCTAAATCAGTATTTCGGTCCAGCTGGGGTATCAGTGCTGTGTGCAGCAGAGCCAGTAAAACTGCAGCTGCTCCGCCACAGACAAACAGCTTTTCCCTCTGTTGCAGACTGGCAAATTTATCCTGCACCCTGGCTAGTAAAGCTTTCATCGCCCACCTCCTGCGCTCGAGATCAGGGTCAGCACAATAGACTCTGCCCCCCTGTTGGGCTGCAGGGTAATTGAGGTTTGGTAACCCGGAATATTCAGCGCCTTGGCCTTTAGTTTGCCGCCATTATCAATCACCAGCGACAGCTTGTCGGCATCTGCTGTCATAGATACTAAATTACAGCCACAGTCAGTCATCAGGCCATCCAGAGCAGTTAATCCGGCAAGGGCGCCAGTACTCAAACTCTGTTGTTGCGCAAACAGATAGCTCAGGCGCTGCTCGGCAAGGTCTCTGGCACCTGCCGCTTTGATATTGCCAGTGCCAAATAATTTTGAGCTGCCAGACACCAGCTGCTGCTCTAGTTGCTGCACCTGCTTGCTGAGCTGGCTATTGGCAATCTGCAGATAGGCAAACAGCAAAACCAGAGCTAAAACAGCCAGCCCAGCTATGGGCAGCCAACTAGTCTGACTGCTATGCCGACTGCGGGGCCTAAACTCCCCCTGCAATAAATTAGGTGCTGCGGGAATATCGGCAAATTCCCAGTCGATAATGGAGTCATTAATATCCGCCATCTGCACAAGATGCTCAGGCACCAGACTCTGATCTGGTATAGAGATAGACAACCTGGGCTCAATGTCGGCGCCTTGAATCAGGCGATCAATCATTGCCCAGGCCATATCGGGGCTAGCGGCAAAACCCTGATCTGTGCCACTGCGCACCAGAATGGTTCCCTCGCGCCAACCCACATTGATGCGACCGGCTTCCCAGGGCAGCGCCAAGTAATCTGGCACCATGCTGCTGGCCGCCACTGCAGAATTTTCAGCGACCCGGCACCAGTGCCGCATATCTTCACGACTCACCGCCAATACTTGCAGCTGGTTGTCAGGGGAACGGCCGGTGATAATAAAGTGCATCTCTTCGACCGGCTGCAGTATGCGGTCTTCCAGCAGCCAGGGTATTAGTTGGGACCATTTGCGCTCGGGGGCCGTAGGCACATCCACCTGATGAAAACCAATGCGCTCGGTCGGCACCCACAGCTGCATAGGGCTGGCATTGAGCACATCAATAGAGCCCAGTGCATCGCCCTGATTGGTGATGCGGCGGTCTAGACTGTGGATATGATCAACTGATGGATGCATCAGTAGGCTTCCCCGATCATTGTACAGGCTGATTGCACGTTATTAGTCTCCGTAGACTGGTCTTCATCTGGGTTTTCACTCGGCTCTGGGTCAGAGCTGTCGTCAAACAGTTCATCCAGTGCTGAGGAAGCCGGTTTCGGTAATCTCGCCGGCACCATGGTAATTTCCCGGGCCAGTATCACTGGCTCTGTGAGCCCGGCTCTGTCCATTATACTTTTTACTTCGATGCGTGCCTCCCCCAATGTCACTTCTAAATAAAGTTCAAAGTAATTGGAGTTCACCCCGACAACAGTGACGGGCCAACGGGTTTTTACCAGGGGCAGAGCCAACTGGGTGCGCTCAGCTATAAATTGATGAAATTCATCCACAGAGCTAAACGGCCGCCGCTCACTAACCATCTGCTCAAACTCAAGACCCATACTGCCTCCCAGAGCTGTCAGTAGCTGGGTGGAGGCGGTGTTGATATTGATTGGGGTAACGCGCGGCAGTGCACTTATCCAGGGTAAAAGACGCTGTACCTCCGCCACCTGATAGCTACCTATGGCCGCCAACTCTGTGGTATCGGTAATTAGCCCGTTAGCCGGCACCCGCGGCGGCGTATAGCCGTCGTAATCAATCTGCTCCGCGCCCCAGCTATTAATTAATTCTGAGTCTGGGTCCAGCCAGTCGATAATGGTCGCCGAGCGGGACGGGTCTGCGACAATCTCCAACGAGACCAGCAATGCCTCCCAAACCCTGGCATAGCCGCTGGTATCTGCACCCATCTCTGCTTTTAGTGTCTGGCTGGTGTAGCCACTAAAGTTATTGAGATTAATTCGACCCTGCAAATCTGACAGACAGCCTGTCAGGGTGCCGCCCTCCACGGGTAGCATTGGCATGGCCTGGGCCCAGTCTTCCTCAAAATGATCGACACCGCGGTCGTCACTGCTGTCGCTCAGCAGCTGCTTTGCCCAGTTTTCCCCACTGATGGCCAGAAGAATAGCCTGATCCGTATGCCGAGCAACTGTAGCCTGAGAGACATCAATCTGATGGCGATAAAAAATATTACCCATGGTGATCACCAGAGCTAACATCAAAATAAGCGCGGCCAGCAGAGCAACGCCTGTCTGACGCCCGGGATACCGACCGCTCTGGAGCCTGCTCATTGGGCTACCAGGCCGGGAAACAGTCGCGAACTCTCACCCAGCCCGTCGACT
>Ga0228672_1001112_pt1 | contig 11118 bp, 12 predicted proteins | sample 90DmetaG_FD_182788 | JGI IMG/M metagenome (GOLD analysis project Ga0228672, IMG submission 182788) | Seawater microbial communities from Monterey Bay, California, United States - 90D | ecosystem: Environmental > Aquatic > Marine > Coastal | place: USA: California | collected 2016-11-08 | reverse complement strand
ACGTAATTAAATTTGAGAATGCTGAGAAATTAAATCCCCCAATGGAAAAACGAAACAAGAAGATTCTAACCAAAGATTTAAAACAGCAGGTAGATAATCTTGAAAAAGAAATGCAGATACGCGAGATTCCTAAAATATCTATCCAAACAGACCTTGATTTGTAGTATTTATTTCATTTTGTGATAAGGGTAGTACATTGTTTTTAGTACATTGTTTAAACATAATGATAATATTGCAGAAATTGTTTATTAATTAAATTCAAAAACTATGATTTCAACAGGAGCCAATAGGAGTGAAATCGAACTATTTCCGGGAGGACTTGGAATTGATTTAGAATAAAATGTATCTTTATACTAAAGATTAGAATAAACTATATTTTTCTATATTGTCATTTTTAAACCTAATATATGACATTTCAGTCTCTAGGGCTTATCGAAGCCCTACTTAAAGCAGTTCGTTTAAAAGGCTATAAAACGCCATCTACAATACAACAAAAAGCTATTCCTCCAATTCTTGAAGGTCTTGATGTACTCGCCTCGGCTCAAACAGGAACAGGGAAAACTGCAGGATTTACTTTGCCAATGCTACAAATTTTATCTAAAAATTTAGCACAACATCGCCGTCCTGTACGTGCATTGGTACTTACGCCAACTAGAGAATTAGCTGATCAGGTATTCACAAATGTAAAGCACTACAGTAAATTTTTGGACCTTCGAACCGCCGTTATTTTTGGTGGTGTGAATCAAAACCCACAAATTAAGCAACTTCGAAATGGAGTTGATATTTTAGTAGCAACTCCTGGAAGATTGATAGATTTGGAAAATCAAGGCCATTTATCACTGTCCAAAGTTGAGATCTTTGTGCTTGATGAAGCCGACCGTATGTTGGATATGGGGTTCAAACGTGATATCGATAAAATCCTATCATTGATTCCTTCTAGACGCCAAAACTTAATGTTTTCGGCAACCTTCTCAAGAGAAATTAAAAGCTTAGCACAAACCATTTTAAAAAGTCCAATTCATGTAGAAGCAACGCCAGAAAACACAACTGTTGAATCGATTTATCAACAGATTTACAGAGTGGCAAAAGTGAAAAAAACAAATCTTCTTATTAAATTGATTAATGATGGGCAGTGGCAACAAGTATTAGTGTTTACACGCACAAAACATGGCGCTAATAAACTTTGTAAAAAACTTGAAAGGGCCCGAATTTCTGCAATGGCCATTCATGGAAATAAAAGTCAAGGTGCACGAACACGCGCTTTGGCAGGTTTTAAAAATCATGATATTCGTGTACTGGTTGCCACGGATATTGCCGCACGTGGATTGGATATTCCTTTATTACCGCATGTTGTCAATTTCGAGCTTCCAAATATACCTGAAGATTATGTACACCGCATTGGCCGTACAGGCCGAGCAGGGGCAAATGGTGTGGCTTTATCCTTAGTTTGTGCCGAAGAAACTTCTTACTTAGCTTCCATTGAAAAACTCACCAAACAACGATTCAAGAAAGAAATCATTAAAGATTTTGAACCCGATCCTAATGCTTCTACATTACCTCCAAAAAAGGGTGGTGGTGGTCAAAGACATGTTGGTGGCCGACCCAGTAACAAACGTCAAGGCCCTGGTGGTGGAGGTAATCGCTCTAAACATAAACGTCGCCGTTAATTTTAGTAGTTCCATTGTTTACTAGTTCAAGTAAACTCTTTGTAAAAGCAAATTTATAAGTAGCAGAATTTTTCCAAATAAAATAATAGCTCTCCATTGAGATTCTAAACTGGGATCATTTAATAATAAAAATATTCCCTAAAATAAATTTTATTTTAGGGAATAATGCCGTGGAGCCAATAGGAGTGAAGTCGAACTTTTTTAGGTCTGATTTAGGTTTTTTTAGAAAAAATTATTCCCAAGGATAAAAAATTATTCTTGGGAATAAAAAGTGGAGTCAAAGGGAGTAAAGTCGAACTATTTTGTAGAGGATTTGATTAATTTGAATTGGATTGAGTAGGAGTTTTTATGCAATTGTTTGATTAGTATTTAATTTTTATTTACTCAACTTTAGTATTCGAAATGCTCCTTGAATTACCAATACAAAAACGATTGTTCCGATAATCAAATCAGGTTTGCTTGAATTCAGCCAATTTACCAAAAGCCCAGCCACTATTATTCCTAAATTAATAATCACATCGTTAGAAGTGAAAATCATACTTGCTTTCATATGAGCTTCTTTTTTACTTTTTGAGTTTTGTAAAATATATAGACAAATTCCGTTTGCAATAAGTGCAAAAATCGAAATAATAATCATTGTCCAAAAGTCGGGAAGTTTTTCATCTCCAAAAAATCTTCTCAATACTTCTATAAATCCAATAATTGCAAGTGTTATTTGAAAATATCCAGCGAGTTTTGCAATTTGTTTTTTTCTTGTCAAAGTTCCGCCAACCGCAAACAAACTAATTCCGTATACAAAGCTGTCGGCAAGCATATCCAAACTGTCGGCAACTAATCCCATTGATTTTGAGATTATTCCAGTTGTCATTTCGATTAGGAAAAAAGTGAAATTTATTCCGAGAACTGTCCAGAGTAGTTTTTTCTGATTTGAATTTTCACTAAACTCTGTTTTGTCGGTTTGTTCAGTCGAGATTTTCTTTCCCCCTAAATTCAGTTCGAAAACGGACTTTTCGATTTTATCAATTTCTCCGTTGTAAAAAACGGTCAATTTTCGATTTGGTATGTCAAAAACCAAATTCGCAATACTTGAAATACCTTCCAATTTCATTCGGATTAGATTTTCCTCGGACGGACAATCCATTTTGGTAATCTCAAATATTGTTTTATACATTCAGTTTCGGAATTTTAATTAGCGTTGTTAACAAAGCTCAAATATAATTAAATAAGTATTCCCATAAATAAAGAGTTATTCTTGAGAATAAAAAGTGGAGCAGAAGGGAGTAAAATCCAACTATTTTGGAGAGGATTTGAGTAAGCTAAATCAAATTTAACCCTCATTTCTTCCAAGTGCCACCGTATTTATAAGCGCTGTTATTGGCTTTAACTTTAAGTAAGCAGTCCTCGCACACAAACACCCATTCCTTAGGGTTTTTGTATTGTATCCTGTACATTGTTGGAAAATCTACATTACAGACTTTACAGTGCTTAATACGTTGTTTCATGGTCAGAAGTTTTAAATCCTTTTCCAACATTACTTATTTTAATATTTTTTCTACTTTACTGATTAATCCCTCTCTTGTTGATTTAAACAGTTCGCTCAAATTCGTTTTCGTCTCTATATTATTTTCTAATAATTCTCTGTTAATTATAGGTAATTGAAATGCTTTAATAGATATTTCTTTTCCATCCGCTAAAGCATCTTTAATTATTAATTCTGTTTCTTCTTCCTGCACTTGCTTAATTGTATTAGGATAGAATAATATAATTTCATTAACCTCAAATCTCACGGCATAGGCAAGCATTTGATATAGATCGTTCTGAGAAATTCCTTTTTTTGGGTCTTTTTCATCAGAATAAACAATCTTATATTTTGTGTCAGCAATCAGAGATTTATCATTTGTTTTTAGCCATAAATCCGGCTTTAGATTAAAGGTTTTTCCTTCATCTAAATAAGTGTCACTCCTCTGAGATTTGGCTTTTACAGCCTCTAATTCTTTCTCAATAAAACCAAAAATAAAATCTTCAAAAACATATTCCATTGGAAGAAGGAAAGCGAAAAGTTTTAAATCATTTTTATAGTCAAACGAAATACAGTTGGTGAGAAACAATTGGCAATAATCACGAACTGTTTCAAACTCACCAAACATTGGATTGAATGAGATTCTGGAACATTGTTCAGCTGTAGCTCTTTCGTCCGTTACTTCATCTAATATAAAAAGGATTTCCCTCAAGTTCTTCTTGTTATCCTGGCTCGAGGTAACATTAAATAGGAGAGTAGTAACATACTTTATTATGCGATTGAATTCATTATCAAAAACGAAAGCATCATATGTACAATTGAGTTTGTGCCATTTACCTTTGCTTAAGTTTTCGTTAATGTATTCGTTAGTATTTAGTCTTCCTTTGATAAATGATAATTCACGATTTACTTCTTCATATTGCTGGTAGATAGATGAATTTAAAAGTTCGCGGGTGTATTTTGAGAATAGATAAATTAAAACTTCAAAAAAATCACTTTTTGCACTACCTAATGAAGCTTGATAATTGGGAAATTTAATTTTGCGACAATAACTTAGCCACCAAAGAATATGGTTTTGGATTTGATTTACTTCATTTTTTGAATAATCTTTTTCAGGATCAAAAAATATCTTCGGTAATAAATTAATTTTATTTCCCTCGTAATGGATTACACCAACATATTTATTTGATTTTAATTCATTTGACTTATGTATGAATTGAAGGAATCTTTGTGACTCTATTTTATCGTTCTCATTTTTAGAGTAGAATGAATTCTTTTCACGACTATTCCAGATTTCATCAAGAAATCCTTCCAAGCCCTTAAATGAGTCTTGAATATCTATCTTATTTTGATATTCAAAAAGATTAATCATTTTTACCTGTGATTTTTAATGGCCAATTATTTTCTTCAATAGCAAGACCTGCAGAATTTAGTATTCCTTTGACTTCTTTTTCGTCATTCATGTAATATTCAAGTAGAAGAGGAATCACTTTTTTGTTCATTCTCTCAATCAAATTTTTATTTTCTCCCATGAAATAAGCATGACCTATTTGAAAATCGTGACCTTTTGATTTAATGATTTGCTGATTGATTTTTTTTAGAATATCTACATCATAGATTTCTTGACCTTGGATTTCATATTTCGGATACATTGATTCAAACTCAAATCTTCTTCTAAGAGCGATATCCAATAATGCTATTGATTTGTCAGCAGTATTCATAGTGCCAATTATGAATAAATTGGATGGAACAATAAATGGATCTCCTGAAGGTAACTTTGCTTCTAATGGAATTTTTCCATGAGATCTTTTGTCAGGCTCAATTAATGTAATAAGCTCTCCAAAAACTCTTGAAATGTTAGCTCGGTTTATTTCATCAATAATAATTACATAGTTTTTTCGCCTTACTTTTTTTAGTCCCTCAGCTTTCTTTGGTAATAGTTTAAGTATTTCAGAGTAAACCAAGTAGTAATAAGTGGCATGTTGATTAGCTAGGCCAGAAATATTATCTAGTTTTTTTATGTCTTTTCGACTTTTGACATCATTTCTATAGAATTCTTTTAAATCACTAAATTTCATTCTCAAACCATTAGTATGGTTTGTCCATCTCTGACCAGTATATCTAAATGCATCATCTTCAACCTCAAATATGTAAGCAGTATCGTTTATTTTAAAGTTATCTTCACTTTCCAATACTTTATCAGCAAAATATTCCAAACCTTTATCAAATTTTGCTTCACTTGAAAGTTCCTCAGGTGCCTTCTCAACTAGTTTTAAATTTTCTAGTGCTTTATCAGCAATCTTTTTAAATACACCATCTTTTTTATCAAATACTAATGAAGATTTATTGTCCGTTTCGGGTCTTAGCCCTTGAATAAAATCTTCATAACTATAATTTTGGTGAAAAGTGATAAATTCAATTTGATTATGTAGGTTTGTTTTGAAAATCTCAAGAGCTTCATCGTATGAGTTAATCTTTCTATTTTCAATAATTTCTGCAGCTTTAAGAACAGTATTGTAAGTTTTTCCAGTTCCAGGGGGGCCATACAAAATAGTATTTAGTGGATATTTCATATCAATATTTTTAGTAACAATTTTATTCAATTCAATTTTTAATAGCTTTGATAATCTTTCAACATAATCAGGATATTTCGTTATGTCGGTCAGTGTCTTAACCACAATATCTCCAGCTTCATCAGTCCATTCACCATTTGATTTCCAGTTTATAGCTCTCCTGCTTTTATATTCCTCTTGAGTGTCATCGAAAAAATACTCACCACTAACTTCACCCCATCCAACATAATCTCTTTTCCCTTTTTTTGCTATAACGATGTCACCGGGTTTTATGACAGAAGCAAATTCGAAACAGGCTAACGCATCATTTTTTTTACTCCCCGTTTCATTATTTACCCTCCTTAATTCTGCTGCAATTTCATCTTTAGTTTTATACTGGTTAAGATCTCCAATTTCGTCCCAGCCAATGGCTACAATGTTTTTCTTGTAAAAATCATCCCATTTCCTTGCCTTTTCACCCGGTGCATATAGCCAAAAATTTCGCATTTGATTTATTAATATAGATCTAACTTGGTCTCCAATCAATTCATCTATTTCAATTAGATCATTAACAATATTCTCTACAATATTAATATCGTCCAGCTTATATGATTTTTTATTTCCTATACTTTTAGCTCCGTTCCAATCGATCCATTCTAATTGGTCAGGTAGATCTTCGATAAGATTATGAAATAATGCTTTAGAATTATTGTCCTCAAAGTGAAGTTCAAGATATAATTTACCTCTTCTAGAAATAAACTCATAATGAGCAGGTTTTCTACCTATTATGTTGTCGGAGTCTTCAACCCATACATACCTGCTGTTTTCTCTAAGTGATTTACATTTGAAACCAGCTTTTACTATTTTTCTTTCAGCACTTTTTATGATTTTATAAAAGGTTGGATTTGAATTTGTTTTTTTAATTGAAACAACTTGGTCTATGTGGGGAATTTGTTTGTCGTACTCAGTAAGATATAGTTCTCCAATTAAACTGACTAATTCATTGGGTGCTTCTGTCAAGTATGCTCCTTGGTTAAGACTTAATTCAGAATTATAGAAAACTTTGTTTTTAGACCTTATTTGATCTAGTTTCCCTCTATTTGATTCTTGAAGCAATATTTTTCTATCCAACGGTGGATTAATTTCAACGTAATCTTTAAGCGAAATTATATATGCAGGTCCGTCCCAATCCGTTCCTTTCGCTCCCTTACCCTCCCTAAAGGCTGAAGATGCAATCGATACTCCAGTTATCGCTTTGTTATCCGTTAAATGAAGTACAACGTCGCCACCTTTAACATCACGCATCGAGCTGTATATATCAGCGCCTCTTTTATCTTTAGTAGGAGACCATAAGGCCTTGCCTAAACTTAGGTCACCACTGTTTCGATCGATTCTTTTTTTGACTATTGATTTTTCTATCCAAACTTTCATTTTGTATAATTTTTGTTCATTTCATTCAACCTTTACGCAGCATAATTCGCAAACCATCCTTTAAAATCATTAAACAACCTTTTCCTTTTTGCCCTCAAAAGCCTCTTTTAAAACTGCTTGCATAAGCATTTGAGCATCAGCTTCACTAGTTTTTATATCTTCCTCCAAGGCTTGACATTTTTGCATTAGAGTTTCTACTTTTTTTACCATTGTTTTTATGTCTGATTCTGATAGATCTTTTTTATTCATGGTCAGATTGAATTAATTCTTTAGGGTCAATATTGAGTAGTTTTGCAATTTCAAATAGTACCTCTAGTCGAGGTTGCTGTCTGTTCTGCACATAGCCATTTACCATATTGTAGCTCTTACCGAGCTTATTAGCAAGCCAAATTTGCTTAATGCCTTTCTCTTTAAGTACTTCTTTGATACGGTTCATAGTTACTGAAATAGTAGGCACAATATAACTAAAAACATCTCATTTTTCGTTTACTTTTTAACTAAATCTTCTGCCAAATAGTACAATTGCTAAAATAGTAGTCATACCAACAGATATGGGGGTTATTAAAGATTTCTTATTGTTTTCTTTTGGTCTTCCTGACCCAATTAATGACTCCGCAATTTTTAGTCGGCTTTTATATTTCTCAACTTCTACCAATGCCTGTTTTAAGGCGTAATTAGATTCATCACGGTCGTGAATGGCTTTGTTAGATCGTTGTTGCATATTGGAAGCGTATTCATCAGTAGTGTCCCGTTGAGCTTTTAACTTTTGAATTTCTTTATTTTTTAACTCTAAAGCTCTTTCTAATTTCACTTCTTTTGGTGTGGGTTCTCCAATTGTACCATAATCATTTTTATGATGTTCTATAAGTGTTAGTGCCCATTCAGATACACTCACGTTATATTTTGCTGCGAGTCTTACATATTCAGCTTTTTGAGCAGCAGAGACCCTTGTACTAAGGGTCACGTTTCTATAATGCATATTGTTTTCCATTGTTTTTATTGTATTTAAGTTATTAATCTACAGCCTGTTGACTTGGTGTTTACTCAAGGATATCTCAAAGTCTTTATTTTTACTCACTTTTCGTGATTGTTTCAAAAAATAAAAATTATTTCCTTTAATAATTCTCTATTGACTTTGTATGATGAAGTCCATTGATAAGTGCAATATATCTATTAATTTTGAGAAAGTTGTACCATTACAACGATTTATATATAACTTTTTCGTTTCTTTGTATTTATGGATAGTAAATTTGTTTTAGATCCTTATTTTGGTGAGTTATCAGACCCCGATAGTTTGATTAATTATATATACACACCATTGTTTTTAAAAACAAAAGTTGATGTACAATATTATGAGATTTTAAACTGGGAGAGGTTTGGTTTACTGGACATTGACCTTGGTTTAAGTACCCTAAAAACCGACTATAAAAAAACAGCGATAAGCTTTGTGCAGTATGTTTGGATTAAGATGATTGAGTCCTTAAACAAATATGGTTTTTCCTATGATGACATAAGAGCAATTAGAGCCAAATTGGGTCAAAAATTACATTTCGAGCTCAATTATAACCAAAGGATTGCAGAGAATAAAGCATTACAAACGTCAGATAATCACAAAGAAGGCTATATCACTGAGCTTGAAAAGTTCATATTATCTACAATCGCTCATAAAAAAAACTATACTTTTTTCTTTTTTATAGATGAACCTGCAGATTATTTTTTGTTTTCAGATGATTTATTAGAAATGTTTCATTCTAGCGATGAAAGTTATTTTTTTCTTGACAAATTTAAAAAAGACCATTTTAGCTTTTCATTCTATAAAATATTTGAACCTTTTCTTCAGGGCGATTCACATCAATTTGACAATAGGTCAATTTCAATGCTTTCAGATGAGGAAGATAAAGTACTCAGAATGATAAGACGGAATTATAACGAATTAAAATCCATTACAATTCGTTTCAATCAATCCAAGCCAACTCATTTAGAAATTAAAACAACAAAGCAAGTTTCAGCAGAAAGTCGAATTATGGAACACATCCAAAAAAGAGATTATTCAACCATTGTTATTCAAACAGTTGATGGTAGTGTAGTTAATTTTGAAAATACAAAGAAATATAAATTATGATACTGAACACATCAGATCAATTGATACGTCACAGTCCTATTGTAACAAGCAAAGGAATTGTACATACATCAAAATCATGTTATCGGATTATGAATGCAAAATCATTTTAAATAAAAATAGAAAAGACAAACTAACCAACGAAGAAGTACAACAAATTAAAGCTTTTTTTGAGCTCATTGCTGATGCTCAATTAGAAGCTTTTCAAAATTCTAAGCAATGAAAAGAGCTGTAATCATGTCAAGAGTCAGTAGTGACGAACAAGCCAAAGGGTTTAGTTTGGGTGTTCAATTTGAGCAGCTAACAAATTACTGTAAACGCAAGGATATTGAGGTTGTTGCACATTATAAAGAAGACCACTCCGCTAAAAACTTTAATCGTCCTGAATTTCAAAACTTTTTGAGATTTGCAAAGAAGAATAAGAAGACCATTGATTATTTATTAGTCACCACTTGGGACCGCTTTTCCAGGAATGTAACAGATTCATTTTTAATGATTCGTCAATTAAAAGAAATGGGAATAGAAGTTCAAGCCATTGAACAACCCATTGATTTTAGTATTCCTGAAAGTAAAGCGATGCTCGCCATTAATTTAGTATTTCCTGAAATAGATAATGACCGACGATCGATTAAGATACGAGGTGGTATCAGAGGGTCTTTAAAAGCAGGTCGTTGGTGCAGAATGGCTCCAGTCGGCTACGTAAATAGGAGAGATGTTAACAATAGGCCCATTATTCAACCCAGCCCAAAGGCTAAATTTATTCAATATGCATATAAGGGAATCATAAAGGGGAAAACCCAAGTAGCAATTCGTGAAGAATTGGGTAGTAAAGGATTCAAAGTCAGTAGAAATAATTTATCTCTTCTATTAAAAAACCCTGTATATATGGGTAAAATTGTCGTTCCAAAAGAAGGTGAGGAGCAAGAGCAGTGGATTGAGGGTGTTCATCAAGGAATTATTTCTGAGAAACTATTTTACCAAGTTCAAGAAAAATTGTCCGAACGCCAAAAGAAAAGAAATCGACCTATTTATAATACACTTCGCGAAGAGCTTCCGTTAAGAGGAATCTTACATTGCTCCAAATGCCAGTCAAAAATGACTGGTAGTCCTTCAAAGAGCTGTACAGGTAAAAAATATTTTTATTATCACTGCAATCATTGTAAAAAAGAGCGATTCTCAGCAAAGAAAGTCAATACGGTTTTTGAATCTATTTTAGATGATTTTCAATTTACCAAACAATCAAAAGTTCTGTACAAAGAGATTTTAAAGTCTTTATCTGGAGTGAATCAAAAAGACAGAGCAAGGAAAAGAAAAAAGTTAGAGAAGGAATTAGCTTCCGCAAACCAACGGATTGAAAATCTACAAGATTTATTAGTAGATGGAACTATTTCTCCAAAAGTCTATGGGCAAACATTGAATCGATATACCAAGCAGCGCGATCAAATCACTTCAAGTCTACACGGGTTAAATACCTCAGATTCGGAATATAAGGGTCTTATTGAAAATGCATTTCAGCATTTAGAAAATTTTAAGCAAACCTACACCAACAGTGCTATTGCGCATAAAAAGAAGTTGATAAGTTCGATTTTTCCAGAAAAAATAGAATTTGATGGGAAAAAATGTCGAACTACAAGAATCAATGATGTGTTGAGGTATATCTTACAGATAGACAAGGAGTTAGATGAAAGTAAAAAGGGACAAATCTCAAAAAAAATGAGTTTGTCCCGTGTGGTGGAGTCGCCGAGAATCGAACTCGGGTCCAAACAAGCTACAAAAGTGCTTTCTACACGTTTAGTTTTCATTTAGTTTTCGAAGATAAGCTGACCAAAA
>Ga0228672_1001109_pt1 | contig 11136 bp, 10 predicted proteins | sample 90DmetaG_FD_182788 | JGI IMG/M metagenome (GOLD analysis project Ga0228672, IMG submission 182788) | Seawater microbial communities from Monterey Bay, California, United States - 90D | ecosystem: Environmental > Aquatic > Marine > Coastal | place: USA: California | collected 2016-11-08 | reverse complement strand
AAAGACCTGAATGTACTTTTAATGTTGTCAATGAATTTTTTCATGATTAATAAAATTCTTTTCATATTATTTAAGACAAACAGGTATCTTCATTCTCGCAGCTAAATACATATATTTCACCCTGATTTTCTATTTGTATGCTGTTAATGTCACAAAAACTAAATGAATGAAATTTAATGTAATCAGAATCATGGCAAAACTCTTCTATGGCATCTTGCATATTGCTTACAAAGTACTTATCTTTCAGGCTGCCTATGTAAAGGAATAGAGCAACAATGACTGGTAAGAGAATAAACAGAGCTTTCTTCTGCTTTGTAACAGATAGTTTTGTTTGTTCTTCTGTCCAAGATCTATTCATTAATAAATTGTATTTTATGCATTATGTCAAGGCACAACCCGAAGATTTATTTCTTAAGTCAATCTAAAGTAAATCTAATCATTAACTCATTATCGAACAAAGCCTCATCTGGTGGCAAAGGAATGGGAGACGATCTAAAGACAGCTCTTCTAATCGAGTTACCAAAGGGTTGAGCCACACTTTTGGGCATTACTTTATTTGAAGTGTTACCTGAGCTACAGCCTAAAATCTTAACCGCTTCAACTGCACCATTGTTAGCCTGATTAATTAAAACATCACAAAACCAGGATTCATCGGCATCTTCATAACTCCAAAACGACTTAACTTTTTCTTGAACAGTATTGATATAATCTGATTTGAGCGCTTTTAATTCAGGAGTGATCTCTGCATTTTTTGTCTGAATTAAACTCAGGCCACTCTCTTTTTCAAGGGCTTCATTTCTTTTTGTTAATGCCTCAATCCGTTGGCTTTTCTCTTCTGAATCAAGCCTTGACATTTGGCAAATAAAGTTTAGCAGAACCTCGAAACCAGTATTGGGCTGGTAGTACTCCCAAGCACCATTAATTTCTCTTTCTACACCCTCTCCCTCAGCCATTGGAAAGGAATAGCGAATGCGTCTATCAACTCTAAAGCCTTTCAAGTTGCAGTCACCTTGGGCGTAGGTTTTTTCACTCCCCTTTCCCCAAGAATCTAAATACCACCAATAAATATATCCATTCTTTTCAATGAGCGTATCGAAGTCGATATATAGGGAGGCATTATTACCTGGAAGGACTTTGGTCCAATCGGCATAAGCGTTGAAAGATATCAATAAAGAAACGAATAGTAATATTTTTTTCATTTTATTTGCACCAACTTGTTTTTTTGCCGCCGTTATATCTGTATGCTAGTTCATTTTCTAGGAGCTCTTTTTCAAGGCTCACTCCATCAATAAATACCTTGGCGACAACTCGAAAGTATTTACCTCTTTGGATATCATTCAGTTTAATTTCTTTGGCGTTCCTCAGTTTATCTCTAACAAAATCCCTTGCTAAAAGTGCCAAATCATTCTCATATTGGCACCGGCCTTTAATTTCAGGCGTATCAACCCCTTCTAGCCTGATGGCTATATTCTTACCAACAATAGGTGAGAGCGAATCAATATCAACTCTAAAGGTATCGCCATCGTAGACACTTATGACTCTAGAAACGATTACAGATCCGTATTGAGTAGCAGACAGAGTGGACTGCCCAAAAAGAATTAAAGCTATCAATATCCAAATTTTTCTAATCATTCATATATTTATAAAATACTTTTAATTTTTGTGATTTTATCCAACTCTATAAAAGTTACAATGCTCTTCATAAAAACTCTATTATTTCTTCATAATTGAGAAATAATATATTATTACAATTCACACTTTATTAAAAAACTTATCAATCATCAGATGAATCATTCAAAGTCAATTTCCAAAATATTATGTTTTGCCTTAAGTTCACTCTTGTTACTTTCTTCACCATCCCTAGCAGATGATGACAACTACTCCCCTCTCGATTCCCCCTCTTTCTTCGAGGGACTAAATACTTTTACGGCTGTTTTTTCACAAATTAAACAGATGTATGTTGATGAAATCGACGATGAAACTTTATTTAATAATGCTATAAGAGGTCTCATTGAGGGTTTAGATCCTCATTCCAGTTATCTTGAGCCAGTGGATCAATCCAAGGTAAGTGAGAGCACTATGGGCAAATTTGGAGGTCTTGGTATAGTAATCGGAACCAAAGGCGATTATATCGAGGTAGTTTCTCCTATAGATGATACTCCCGCATATAGAGCTGGCCTGAAAGCAGGCGACATTATCTTACAAATTGGTGATCAAAATGTGAGTCAAATTAATCTTGAAGAAGGCGTAAAGTTAATGAGAGGAGCGCCAGGAACAACAATTAAACTGACTATAGGAAGGCCAGATATTGCTCCATTTGTTGTTGAAATCACGCGTGAAATAATCACAGTTACTTCTGCAAAAGGGCTTCTCCTTGAGGATGGTATTGGCTACCTTAGAATTGCTCAGTTCCAAAGACCTACAGCTGAGGTGGTAGAAAAGATTATTGGAGATTTAGTTGAGAAGAATGAATCAGACTTAGATTCACTTATTATTGATTTGCGAAATAACCCTGGAGGTTTATTAGATTCTTCTATCGACATATCGAACCTGTTTATCGATGAGCCAGGTATCGTAGTTTATACTGAAGGCAGAACCCCTAGCTCAAACATGTCTTTTCCGACTAAACCTGGGGATATTTTGAATGGTGCACCTATTGTGGTGCTTATGAACGTAGGCTCTGCATCTGCTTCAGAGATTGTAGCAGGCGCCCTTCAGGACCATAAACGTGCAATTATCATGGGAGAGGAGTCTTTTGGTAAAGGGTCTGTTCAGTCAATGATGGGCCTTCAAGATGGTTATGGCCTTAAATTAACCACAGCAAGATACTTTACTCCTTCTGGAAGGTCAATTCAAGCCAAAGGAATCTCACCTGACATTGCGCTTGATAACATATCTCTGAAGAGCGAGGATGAGGAAGAGTTAATTGATTTCAGCTCCCAGGAGAAAGACCTCAAGAATTCATTGTCAGCTCAGGATGAAGAAGAGACAACTTCAGAAGACCCAACTGAACTTACTCCAGAAGAAATTTTAAAGTCTCAAGATGAGATTACGGATGCACGTGATCAGGAGTATGTAGACTTATTGATGGAAGATTACTATGTTCACGAAGCGGTCAACGTACTGAAAGCTTTAAAGATATATAAAAAGAACTAACAACAAAGCCCTCTAACTAATAACTGGAGGGCTTTCTTAATTGAATCCACCTATTCTGCTAAATTGCATCGTATTGTAATTCCAGTCCCAGTGCATCCAAATTCCGATTGCTCTTCCAATAATATATTCCTCTGGGACAAACCCCCAAAAACGCGAATCACTGCTGTGTGCGCGATTATCACCCATGACAAAATAATGACCTTCTGGAATTGTAATTTCAGGAATGCCTTTTGAGTGACCTTTTGGATTAATCAGTATTTGATGAGGTGTGGACTCATTAAATTCCTCAACAAGCAAATAATTGTTCATTGCTTTCCCAGAGTCAACCCCAAGATACTTACCCATACTTTTAATATTTAGTGGCTCACCATTGACTATCAGTTGATCATTGCTATAAGAAATAATATCACCCGGAGATGCTACAATGCGCTTAATAAAATCGACCCCTGAGTACCCAGGATTTTTTTCATAATTAGGGTATCTAAAGACAACGACATCTCCTTTGCTTGGTTTTGAGAACTCAACAAGCTTGGTGTTTGTAATTGGGAGCCTAAAGCCATAGTCAAATTTATTGACGACAATAAAGTCGCCAGTCAAAAGTGTAGGCATCATAGAATTTGATGGAACGCGAAAAGGCTCAAAAATAAAGCCTCTAAAAACAAATACCAAAAGCAGAACTGGAAACAGCTCAATCGACCACTGGACAAGCTTGGGTCTGTGATTGTACTTTTCTGCTTTAGAAAACTTTAAAAAAATTATAAAGTAGGCTATTTTTCTAAATTTTGATTTTTCTTCAATGACATCTGTAGACGAATCTATATTTTCTTTAGATAAAAAAAGGTCAATTAAAACAATTAAAATTGCAAGAATCATCGCAATAAAGAGCCAAGATAGTACGTCCCAGGCGAAGAAAGGCTCTGCGTTTTTTAATACTGCTTCGTATATAGACATAAATTAGTGTTTTTTAAAAGGGCGTATTATAACAACCTAGTGTTTTTACTGCTTGCTATAGTATTTATCCTTCTTGTTTAATCTTCATTCCAATTGAGTTTGCTAATTCAACAAAGTTTGGAAAAGAGGTTTTAACGTTATCAACTCCTTCAATCTCAATATCAAAATTTGATCTGACAGAAGCAATTGCAAACGCCATAGAAATACGGTGATCGTGATGAGACAGGATTGAAGAGGTTTGTTTGGTGAATTCACCACCTGTTATTCGAATGCCATCTTCTAGAACTTCATTCTTAACCCCTAATGAATTTAGGCCATCAGCCATAACTTGTATTCGATCCGATTCCTTAACTCTGAGTTCTTTTGCGCCAGTAAGGACTGTTTCGCCATCTGCACAGCTTGCAGCAATAAACAGAACAGGAAACTCATCAATCGCAAGTGGAACAAGACTTTCAGGGATTTGAATTCCTTTAAGTTTTGAGGAGGATACCTTGATATCTGCAATCAACTCACCAGCTTGAAGTCTTTGATTAAGTAGTTGAATATTTCCACCCATTAATTTCAGAATATCAATGACACCAGTTCTCGTAGGATTAATATTGACTGAATTAAGAATTATGCTGGAGTTTTTAGAGATACAACCGGCAACCATGAAAAATGCTGCAGACGAAATATCACTCGGCACTTCAATGTTACATCCCTTAAGCGAGCCACCCCCCAATACAGAAATTTTATTGTTTGATGTTGTAACATCATACCCAAAGCCTTTAAGCATTCTTTCTGTATGATCACGTGATATACCATTTTCGATAATTGAAGTCATTCCCTCACTGTATAGACCAGCTAATAATAGGCACGACTTAATTTGAGCAGAGGCCACAGGCAGGGTGTATTCAATAGCGGTTAACTGCTTACCACCTATAATGGTTAAAGGGGGCTTTGAGTCATTTCCAGAAATATCTGCTCCCATCTCTCGAAGCGGCTTAATGACCCTTCCCATTGGCCTTGTGGATAAAGACGCATCACCGCACAGCTCTGAGTCAAACTCTTGTGCACTTAGTAACCCAGACATCAAACGAATTGAAGTTCCAGAATTACCCAGATTAAGAGGGTTTTTAGGCTTTTTTAAACCTCTCATACCAACACCATGAATAACAACACTGGAGCCATCTCTTTCAATCTTAACTCCCATTTCTTTAAAAGCATTTAATGTTGCAAGGCTGTCCTCTCCCTCTAAAAATCCTGAAACTCTAGTTACACCATCCGCAATAGAGCCAAGCATGATTGACCTGTGCGAAATTGACTTATCCCCAGGAACCTTAATCGTTCCTCTTAAGGGCCCAGAGTTTGACGTTACAAAGTTTGACATTAGAGAGTTATCCTAACCATGAATCTCGAGTTTTTTTAGCTGTAGTGAATAATTGACCTAACTTTTCACTATCCTCATCATTTATAGCCTCTAGTAAGTCATCTAGAGTTGACTGATAACCTTTTAAGTGGTTCATGATTTGATTTTTGTTCTGTAGACAAATATCTCTCCACATGATTGCATCACCTGAGGCAATTCTTGAAAAATCCTTGAATCCTCCACCTGCGTAAATCGATGCATTCGGATTTTGATCTACAAGATAATTTACCAAAGAAAATGCCAGCATATGAGGAAGGTGTGATGTCATTCCAAGTAAGTTGTCGTGAGACTCTGCACTCATAAAATCCACATCTGCACCTACATTTTTCCACATCTGATCTATCACATCGATAGATTCAGGCGAATTCGTTTCTTGTGGAGTTATGATGACTTTCTTTCCATCATAGAGCTTTGAATCACTAACTTCAAAGCCACTTCTTTCCTTTCCAGCAATTGGGTGCGCCGGAATAAAGCAGCTTGAATTATCTTTCAAAACATCATTAACAATATTAACAATATCTGATTTAGTGCTACCTACATCAGTAATAATGACATTGCTTGAGATTAACGGTTCAATTTGATGAAGAATGTCCTTAAATGTGCCCACTGGTGTTGCAATGACAATAATATTAGCCTCATCGATAGCCTCTTTAATATTAGTTGAGAACGCATCAATAACGTTTGATTTTTGAGCTTCTTCAAGACGTGTTTGGTCTCTCCCATAACCAAAGACAACTTTAGCTAAATTTCTCTCTTTGAGAGCTAGTGCAAGTGAGCCACCGATAAGTCCAACACCTATAATTGTAATTTTGTTAATCATAGGACTTTTCCAAGTGCTTCAAGCAAATGGTTGTTTTCATTTGGCGTACCAATAGAGATCCTGAGGTAATTCTTCATTTCAACTGGGCGAACTATAACTCCTTCCTTAAGAAGATTGTTATAAGTGCTCATGGCATCTTTAAACTCTACTGCTATAAAGTTAGCATAAGAAGGGATATAGTTTAATTTGAACGCCTCAAAGCCTTTCACTAGTTGGCTATAGCCATCAGAATTCATTTTTACTGAATCTGAAAGGTATTTATCGTCACCAAGCGCAGCGATTGCAGCCATTTGGGCTGTATGATTGACATTAAATGGCTCACGCACTCTATTTATGTAATCTGCAATTTGTGCGCTACAAATTGAGTACCCTACACGAAGCCCAGCGAGACCATATGCCTTAGAAAAGGTTCGAGAGATAATAAGATTTTCAAACTCATTGAGCCAGCCAATGGCTTGATCATCTATATTCAAGTATTCAAAATAGGCTTGATCTAGAACGACTGGAATATTACTAGGAACTTGTTTTAGGAAGCTATAAACATCTTCATCACTTAAAAGAGTGCCAGTTGGGTTATTAGGATTAGCAACAAAAATGAGCTTTGTTTGATTAGATATTAGGCTCAGCATTGCATCTAAATCATGGCCAAATTCATTTGCAGGAGAAACCACAGCAGTTGCCCCTAGGGCTTGAGTCACTAGAGGGTAAACAACAAATGCATATTGAGAAAAAATGACCTCATCAGTGTGCTCTGAAACAAACACCCTCGCTATGAGCTCCAAAAGCTCATTTGAGCCATTACCTAAAGAGACCATGCTTGAAGAGACTCTATGTTTTTTGGCAATAGTTTCTTTTAGTTCAAAACAGTTGCCATCAGGGTAGCGATTTAGATTAGACAAAGAGTCATTGATGGCTTTCTGCACTTTCTGACTAACACCTAGTGGATTTTCATTAGAGGCCAATTTGGAAATTTTTGAAAGTCCAAGCTCTCTAGCAAGCTCTTCTATCGGCTTTCCTCCTTGATATGGACTCAAGCCAAGGATTGATTCACAGGCATTCATAAAACAGCAACTGGGTAGGACCCAAGTATCTCTAGCTTAGAAACTCTAGATTCAATTTTTGTGATGGCATGTTTGACGTTATCTTCGTCTTGATGCCCTTCTATATCAATGAAAAAGAGGTACTCCCATTTGACTCCTGGGATTGGATGTCTTGCTAATTGAAGCATATTTATTTTATTTTCTTTGAAGGGCTCTAATAAATCAAAAAGCGCGCCTGACTCATGTTTTGTAACTACTAGCAAAGAGGTTTTGTCATTGCCACCTTTTGGAACTGAGTCCTTACCAATAACTATAAATCGAGTCACGTTCCCTGCATTATCCTCAATGTTCTTGGCAACCCTCTGAAGTCCATAAATATTTAAGGCCACTTTTGATGCAATAGCAGCTGCATTAGGCTCATCCTTAACCATTCTTGCTGCTAATGCATTAGAGGCTACAGGCCTGAGTTCAGTATTTGGGTAGTGATTAGCAAGCCACCTGTGGCATTGATCCAGAGCTTGCTGATGAGCATAGATTACTTGAATCTCCTTTGATTGATCTTGCATCATCAAGTGATGCGCTACAGCAATCTCAACTTCACCACAAATATTTAAATCATGACTATAGAGCATATCAAGAGAAGTTCCAATCACGCCATTAGAAGAGTTCTCTATAGGGACAACCCCGTATTGAGCGTTATCTGTCTCTACCTGATGGAAAATCTCATCGATTGTCCCACAATCAAGCGGTGAGACGCCATGACCAAAATGCTTAAGAGCGGCTTCTTGAGTAAATGTTCCTTCTGGACCAAGAAAAGCAATTTTTAATGGCTGCTCTAATGCAAGACAGGCTGACATTATTTCTCTAAATATGAGCGCAATATCTTTGTCCTTTAGTAAGCTTTTGTTTCTCTCAATGACTCGACTTAAAACTTCAGCCTCTCTCTCTGGTCGATAAAAAGCAGTTTCAGTGTTTGATTCTTGCTTAACTAGAGCAACTTGTGCAGCAAGATCAGCACGCTCAGATATTAGAAGCTGAATCTTTTGATCCAGTTCATCAATTTGTAATCTCAAGTTTTCAAGCGAATTACCTTTCATAAGTGTAGATTTAACTCAATCTTTTTGACATATTTTACCTAAGACTTATTGCCCTTAAGTATTGTTAATGTTAAGTTTCTGGAAGATCAATTAGAATTCAATAATTAACTATTGCATAGTCAGTAAAAAAAGATATAATTCACTCAAATTTGTTGATGGAAGTTGGTGTGAATCCAACACTGCCCTCGCAACGGTATTTTTCTCGATCAGTCCGATACATCGCAAATTTTGTTTAGCTTAAAACTACGATGGGTGGTGAGTTAGGGTCTTGTTTGCGCATTCCTTTTTCTCTAAATCCCTCTTTTAATTTTATTTATTAGGGGTCATAATGTTTAATAAAAAATTATTTCTTGCTGTTTCTTTTTCAGCACTTGTTTTATCACAGCCTGCAAACGCTGTAATTGGTCCAATCAAAATTACTTTAAATCCTACTGAGCTATCATCAAATTACTTTAATGAAGTTGATACCTTTGCTCCCTTCTCATCGGAAGTCTATACCCAGGATGATATAAAAAATTCTAAAGCTACTACTATTTATGATTTTTTATCGCAAAATACCTCCTTGTCACTTGCCCCATCCTCTGGAAATAGATTTTCTAAAAAAATCTCCGCTCGTGGTTATGGCTTAACTATTGGCTCTCATAATCTTGTTGTTACGCTGAATGGAAGAAGATTAAATAACATTGATACTAGTGGTCCTGCAATAAGTGAAGTAAACATTAATGACATTGAGAGAGTCGAAATCACTAAAGGAAGTGGTTCAGTAATCTATGGAGATAGCGCCATGGCTGGTGCTGTTCATTTATTCACAAAAGAGTCCTTTGAAACAAAAATTTCAACAACTTCTGGTAACTATGGTTTAGTCCAAACTTCTGCATCAGTTGGAATTAATGAAGAGAAAATTAATCTAAATCTTTCGATGGATAGATTAAAGCATGGTGGATATCATGTAGCCGGTCCTGATGGCAATAAAGACAAAGGTGAGCAAACCAAATCAACAATTGGAGCAGCTTACACTACAAATAATGGAACTATAATATCATTAGATATTTCTAGAGACAATTCTGATATTAGATATCCAGACTTACTTACAGATGCACAATTTAAATCAGATCCATCACAAAATGGAAGGGGTTATAACTATACTTTCCGTGAGGCAGATTCATCAACTACAAATTTAAATATTAAACGCAAGTGGGGTGAAAATCTTGAATTCACTACCAATCGATCGGCGATTGATAGAGAAAGTCAAAACACCTTTTGGTACTCGACAGGAACAGTTGATAAATATAAATATGATTACAATAGTAATGATTATTTACTCACATATACAAATGGAAACATCAAGATAGATAGTGGTGTCAATATATTTGATGGTAAGAGAACAACCGAATCAACTACTGCAACAGACCGAAACACTACTACCAAGGAAAACTTAGGTATATTTTCCCAGATTCAATACTCTCGTGAAAACTCATTATTTACAATCGGTGCACGAAAAGAAAAAGTAGACTATAAATATAGTCCAGAGTCTGGATCTTCAGAGGTAGGTGAATATGATTTAAATGCATTCGAAATTGGAGTTAACACAACTTTGAATCCAAATATTTCAATATTTACAAACTATAACCATTCGTTTCAAGCCCCTCTAATTGACAGATTTTTTGTTTCTGCTCAATTTCCAGCAACAGGACAAATATGGAATAGTTTAGTTCGTCCTTCTAAAAGTAGAAATTTTAATGTTGGTCTAAACCATCTTTCAGCTAACTCTAAAACAAAACTAACTTTATATCGATCAAATGTTACAGATGAGATGTTTTTGTGTAAACCAAATGCAGCCTCCGACTGTACTCGTAATTTTGGTATGGGCGAAAATCTTAATCTTGACAAGTCACATAAACAAGGTTTAGAGCTTCAAAATAAATATGTTTATAGTCCAAATTGGTCAACAGACTTGAACTATGCATACACAATTGCCAAGATAGATTCAGACGACAAGGGGAATGGAGCACTTAATGGAAAGACTAACCCAATGACCTCCAAGCATAATATCTCTGCCTCTGTTATCTACAGCTTTAACGACAATGCAAACATGATGTTAACGCAGAAATATCGCAGCAAGGCTTTTGCAGAAGAGGATTATGCGAATATATTTACAAAAAAACAGCCAGAATACAACTCAACAAACTTCAACTTTTCTTATAGCCCAAATGAAGACTTAAAATTTAATTTTGATATTGAGAATTTATTCAAAAATAGTTACGGGACTCGTTTGAGAGATGACGTCATCTATCCTGGAAACTCTACTAGAAACATTAAAGCAGGGCTTACTTATAAGTTTTAATGAAGTATGATGAGCTAATAATATGAGTGAAGTTAATTATAAAAAGCGCATGCAGCGCAAAAAGGAATATATTGATTCTAGGATTGATCAAGCCAATATCGATAAGGGAATCATTGTTCTTTTAACAGGTAATGGCAAAGGTAAATCATCCTCAGCAATGGGGATGATTTGCAGAGCCCTAGGTTATGACATGAAGGTTGCGCTAGTACGTTACTTGAAAGGAGACCAGCAAACAGGAGAAGACTTGTTTTTGGAGAATCACCCCAATATTATTTCTGCTCATATGGAGAGTGGCTTTACTTGGGATACTCAAGATAAGG
>Ga0228672_1001103_pt1 | contig 11149 bp, 12 predicted proteins | sample 90DmetaG_FD_182788 | JGI IMG/M metagenome (GOLD analysis project Ga0228672, IMG submission 182788) | Seawater microbial communities from Monterey Bay, California, United States - 90D | ecosystem: Environmental > Aquatic > Marine > Coastal | place: USA: California | collected 2016-11-08 | reverse complement strand
GTCTTTTATTTCCGCTCCTGTTGGGAAATCAGGTCCTTTAAATCCAGTTTGTGTTAAGAATTGTTCTAAATGGTCATCCTGTGCTAATTTTGGTTCTTTAATAATTGCTATGGTACCGTCAACAACTTCATTTAAATTATGAGGAGGTATATTCGTAGCCATACCAACCGCAATTCCTGATGCACCATTAATAAGTAAGTTGGGTATTCTGGTTGGTAAAACTGTCGGTTCATTTTCTGATCCGTCATAGTTTGGATTAAAATCAACGGTATTCTTATCTATATCTGACAAAAGCTCATGGGAGAGACGTGACATTCTTACTTCTGTATACCTCATTGCTGCAGGGGAGTCGCCATCAATCGAGCCAAAGTTACCCTGGCCGTCTACCAAAGGGTATCTCATTGAGAATGGTTGAGCTAATCTTACAATAGTATCATAAACAGCTGTATCACCATGAGGATGGTACTTACCTATGACATCTCCAACAATTCTAGCTGATTTTTTATATGCTTTGTTGTATCCATTATTCAGCTCATGCATTGAATAGAGAACTCTTCTATGTACAGGTTTCAGGCCATCTCGAACATCAGGTAATGCTCTTCCAACAATAACTGACATCGCATATTCGATATACGAGTGACGCATTTCGTCATCAAGTTTAATTTGGGAATATTCAGACATTTAAGGTTAATTTTTGAGCCATATTATGGTGTGTATTTTAGCATAAATAGTGATTATAAACGATATAAATTGAACCCTTAACAGGATAGACTTTTAACATGTTAGTTATCTCTCCAAAATGGATTTATTTGAATAATACCAAGCTTGAAAAGGACAAATCTATACTTATGGACGGTCCCATAATTTTAGATATTCTTGACAATGAATCGATTGAAAAGGAGTACAAAGAAATATCAAGAATTATGTACCCAAATCATATTTTAATGCCTACATTTACAGAGAGCTATCTTGATTTAAACGATTGTTTGAATGAAAAGGAAATAGAGAAGAAAATAAAATCATTATTGAAGAATGGCATTACAAGACTATCTGTTTATAAAAAAAATTATGAAGATATCATGAACATTAATACTGATCTGGTGGATATAGCTCACATAATAGAGTTAGATGGAAAAAATATAAATCAATCAGATATAAAAAAAATGACTGATAGTTTTGATTTTTATAAATCTGATCCTAGCAAGCAATTTTGTCTAAGCATAAATAATATTATAGATTTTGATAAAGATATTATTATAAAGCTATCTTCGATTATAAATGAGATAGATATTAACGTGCACATTAAAGGGGATTGTCTTAAAAATATATCAGATAAAAAAAGAATTAATGAGCTTATCAAATTTTGGAGCGAAATAAATATTATAGATAGTAGTTGTCTGCATGGTGTTCTCAATTTAAGCGATTATTGGCTATCATCTACTAAGAAAATGAATATTACACCGATAATCTCATATAATGAATTGATTAGTATTGACAGTATAACAAGCTTTTCTAGCCTTCTTAAGCGTAACTATAAATGTGTTCTAATAACAGATAAATCTAAATCATATAATTTGTATGAATTAATTAAGTTTATTGAAAGTATAGACATAGAAGAAAAGAATAATTTTGATAAGAATAATGTTCTAAATTGTGTAACAAAAAATACATCTAACCTTTTTCAGAATTTTCTATCTACAGATGTTATAAAAAAAGGAAATAAAGCATCTTTTAATATATTTGACTACACATCAAACCAACTATTAAAAAATAAAAATAAATCTCCGCAATTAAGGAATCTTGACAAGCAAAGCTTGACTCATGTATGGTCAGCTGGTGAGCAATATAAAATATAATGGATAAAAAAGAGTTAAATCAAGAATCTCATTTCGATGAATTTGCTTATGATTGGTGGAATAAATCTGGGCACTATAAACTATTGCACAGATTAAACCCAATCAGACTTCAATATATATTATCTAAATGCAATTTAAATAAGAAAAAAGTTTTAGATATTGGATGTGGTGGCGGAATTCTCTCTGAAGAATTATATAAACAAGGTGCTGAAGTAACAGGGATAGACTCATCATCAAAATCTATTTCAATAGCTAAGCAACATGCAGAGCAAAACAATTACGATATAAAATATATCAATAAATCTATTTTTGAAATAACTGATTTAGGTATTTATGATTTTATAATTTGTTTTGAAATGATTGAACATATTAATAAACCAAATGATTTAATAAAAAAGATTAAAAAGCATAGTTCGAAAAGTTCTGGTTTATTTCTATCAACAATTAATAGAAATCTTAAATCATTTATGTTGGCGAAAATAATGGCCGAATATATCCTTAATTATGTACCTAAAGGGACACATCAATATGCAAAGTTCATAACTCCATATGAACTTACTAAAATGCTAGAAAATAATAATTATAAGTTAAATGATATTAGCGGATTGAATTTTGATCCTCTAGATGAATCATTTTATTTATCAAATAACACTGATATCAACTATTTCTTATATGCTGAAAAATAGCAATAAAATCAAAGCGGTTCTATTTGATTTAGATGGAACACTTGCAGATACTTCTCCAGATATGTGTGCATCACTAAATAGAGTTTTAGCTACTCATAAATTAAAAACTGTTGATTGTATTAATTTGAAAAAACATATCTCAAGGGGTGCTCTTGGAGTTATTGAGTATGCTTCGAGTGTAAATGGAAGAGACATTGATTCATCACTATTGCGGTCAGAATTCTTAGAAGACTATAAAACTCATTCTTTTGTTAAAACAAAATTAAATAAAAACATGGATAAACTACTAGAGTATCTCTTAGAAAGAAACATCTTGGTTGGAATAGTGACTAATAAACATTCAAGATATGTCAATAAAATTACTGAAGGCCTTAGTTTAAATGAAAAGCTAAGCTGCACGATTACTGGAGATATGGTTCTTAATGCGAAGCCAGCAATAGATGGATTAATTAAAGCGGCAGAAGAGATTGAGTGTAATGTTGATGAAATTATCTATGTAGGCGATGATGAGAGAGATATTATTGCAGGAAGGAACGCAGGGATGAATACCATAGCTGCAGATTTTGGTTTTATAAGTTCAGATATCAATATTAAATCTTGGAATGCAGATTTAATAATTAATGATGCATTAGATCTTAAAGAATATATCTAATCAATCAAGACAAGGGTTTTGTATTCTATGGCAGTAAAAAGAGTGATTACATCATTATCACCCATCCTTATACATCCATGTGATTCAGGTTGGCCTAGTTTATCAAAGTGCGGAGTACCATGGATATAAATATATCGATTATATGTATCTACTTTACCTCCTTTATTAATTTTATCTTCTAGTCCACTTAACCTTATTATTCTAGAAGTAATATAATCATAATTATCTGTGGGCAAATAATTTATTATTCTTTCTGTTGGTCTGCGGTTTTTAAATAATGTTCCTGCAGGTAACCCATCTCCAATCTTAGATATTACTGTGTGAAGACCGATAGGTGTTTGATTTGAGTCTACCTGACAGCCTGTTCCTTTGAGGGAAGTAGATATAGAGAATTCATGTTTTATTCCATCATTAGCTAAAAGATATAGTTTTTGTTTTGCTGTATTTATAAAAATCATTTAATAAATAAAATGCATAAAATATTAGTAAACAACTACTTCATCAAAAGTTTGTTCGGCATGATTATTCTTGATTTTCTCTGCATCATTTCTTAGTTTATCTAGGGCAGATAAATAATCTTCATCCACATGCCCTGTAATATATTCGCCATTAAAGCATGATGAGTCAAAATTTAATATTTCTTTGCTCTCAGACTTTACAGATTCAATCAGATCATTTATTTTTTGATAAAATATTTTGTCGCAGCCAATAAAATCAGCTATTTCTTCAACCGAACGTTTATCTGCTATAAATTCTTTGCTAGCAGGCATATCGATTCCATAAACATTAGGGAATTTAACTGGGGGCGCAGCAGATGCCAAATAGACTTTCTTTGCTCCTGCTTCTCTAGCCATTTCAACAATTTGTTTTGATGTTGTACCTCTAACAATTGAGTCATCCACAAGTAAAACTGCTTTGCCTTTGAATTCTGATTTAATGACATTTAACTTCCTTTTTACAGATTTAGAACGCTCATTTTGCTCTGGCATAATAAATGTTCTTCCAATATATCTATTTTTTATAAAGCCTTCTCTAAATGGTATTTTTAGTTTAGTAGATAGTTCTAATGCAGATATTCTACTAGTATCTGGTATCGGAATAACAACGTCTATATCATTATTTGGAAATACTTTTTTTATATTATTTGCAAGCGCGGTTCCCATATTCATTCTTGCTTTATAAACTGAGATTCCATCAATTATAGAATCTGGCCTTGCAAAATAAACATATTCGAAGATGCAGGGGTTAAAGCTATTTGTTTTAGCGCACAACCTTGTGTGCACTTTTCCATCACTATCAATAAATATTGCTTCACCAGGTTTAATGTCTCTTTCTAATTTGTAACCAGCTGTGTCTAGCGCAACTGATTCTGAAGCAATCATAGTTTCAGTTTTACCATCAACTATTCGCTGGCCATAACACAATGGGCGAATGCCATAAGGATCTCTAAAGGCTACGATGCCCTTATCGGTAATTAGAGATACAACAGCATATGCTCCTTTTACTCTTCTGTGGACACCTGCTACAGCATAAAATATGCTATCAGGTGTAAAAGCATCTTTACTATGAAGATAAAGTTCATGAGCAAAAATATTAAGTAAAATCTCAGAATCCGACTTTGTATTGATATGTCTTAAATCTTCTTTAAATAAATCAGATTTCAATTTTTCAGAATTAATCAAATTTCCATTATGAGCTAGTGCTATGCCATATGGTGAGTTTACATAAAAAGGCTGCGCTTCTGACGAACTACCAGCATGCCCAGCTGTTGGGTAGCGAACGTGTCCAATACCTATGGATCCACGTAATCTATCAATATGTTTTTTAGAGAAACCGTCTCTGACAAGCCCTAATGATTTTCTGAGTGTAATTTTCCCTTCATGGTTTGTTAGAATACCGGATGCATCTTGTCCTCTATGTTGTAATACAGTCAAGGATTCATAGATGTCATGAATAACATCCTTATTTCCAGATACAGCTACAATGCCACACATATAAGCACATTATATTTATATTTTGAAACTATTAAAGAGTGAATCATCATAATTAGAAATATATTCAAAAAAATAAAGATAATATGGAGCTAAATATGACTTATCAAGAATATAAGAAGCTATAGATGTGTCTAAAATAATGAGAATAAATACTAATATGTATATTTGTGCCTTTACAAGGGACATTAATAAACCAAGAAATCGATTAGAGTTTTCAAATACAACAGTGGCTATAATTTTCGCAAGTGTGATATTTAATATAAATATTATAAATACACTTAATAATGCAAGAGAAGCAATGCTTATAACTCTATTATATGTTGAATCAAAATTAGTAAACGATGAAACTATATCTGTTATTTCCAATAGATAATTAAAGATGATAAAGAGAAAAGTGATCCAGACTAAAAATGAAATAAGTTGTCTAGAGAATCCACGTATGAAACCTATGATAGAATAAGTAATAGTGACTAGTATAAATATGTAGTCTATTATAGTCATTAGAATACAAAGTCTACAACTTTGCTGCTGATACTATGTATTTTTTTTAATTTCTTTACTTCATTATTAGCATGAGTGATGTCAGCAAAAGGTCCCAAAGAGTAAAACATTTTTTTTGCATTATGTCTTGTTTTATAGCCACTTTTTTCTAATGCAGATTTAATCGTTTTTTCATTATCATCATTATAATTAATTATTACAATCCATGCTTTTACTCTTTTCTCTGTGATATTAATATCATCTAATGATTTCTTTTCAAAAACATTCAACTCATTTTCATCAATAATAATCTGCTCTTGTATATCCTTAAAAGATAATGAGTCATTGGATTGAAAGTATTCTAGGACAACACCTGAAAAAATATAAAATAATAAAATAGCAAATACTACTAACCTAAACTGCATCTTCTTTTTTAAGAATAGTAATGTTAGATTGTAAGGCTTCAGACACAGTATAGAAGGATCCATATACTAAAATCAAAGTACTCTCACTTTGTTGATTCTTTGCTCCATAATATGCATCTGATACAGATTCATATGTTTCTATAGAAAATTTATTTTTAAATAATGATTTTATACGATAATTTATTTCATCTGCATTCATGCCTCGCTCACTGTTAATTGTACCAATATGCCAATGATCAACAATATTTATAAATGGTTTTACAATACTATATACATCTTTGTCTGAAAGTATTCCAAGAACAACATGAATATTTTTATGCCCTAGCTGTTTTATATTTTTTGCAAGACTTTTTGCAGCATCTTCATTATGAGCAACATCAAGAATAATATCAGGAGAATGTTGAAGATACTGAAATCTCCCTGCTATTGTTGTATCACAAAGTGATTTTTTAATAAGTTCTTTGTCTGATAAACATTCTGGTAAAATATTATTCAGAGCCATAACAGATGCTGCGGCATAATTATATTGATAGTCGCCAATCATCTTAAGATTTGGAATATTATCAATACCTAGGCTCTTTGATGATATTGACCATGAATTTGAATATCTTTTAACAGTGTAATCATTGTTATGTATCAATAAATTCACAGATTTATTTTTAGAATATTTAAATAGTACAGAAGGAGGATTATCTTGCGCAAAAATAGATTTTTTAAAAGGTCTCATAACTCCTGCTTTTTCAAGCGCTATACTATCAATAGTATCACCAAGAAATTCTGTATGATCTATGCCAATGGATGTAATTATAGAAATATCTGAATCTATAATGTTAGTTGCATCTAAGCGTCCGCCCAAACCAACTTCAAGCACTGCAACATCTAAATCAGCTTTACTGAATAAATAAAAAGCTGTGAGTGTAGCAAATTCGAAGTATGTAAGAGTTGTGTCACCCCTTTTTTGATCAATTAGTTCAAATACATCCAGTAATGATTCATCATCTATATTCTTTCCATTTATCTTGATGCGTTCATTGTATTTTAATATGTGAGGAGAAGTAAAAGAGCCAACCTTATACTTGTTATTACACAACAATGATTCTAAGAATGATACTGTTGATCCTTTACCGTTAGTACCCGCTACTGTAATAATTTTATTAGCAACTTTAGTTACGTCAAGTTTTTTATAGACACTGAGTATCCTTTCAAGTTTAAAATCAATATTCAGTGGGTGAACAGTCTGTTGCCATTCAAGCCATTCATCAACTGTATCAAATCTTCTTTTCATTAGGGAAACCAAGAATACTTAGTATGTTTGCAATTCTTTCTGGTTGGTCCTTTCTTTCCACAATCATATCTACAGCGCCATGTTCTTGTAGGAATTCACTACGCTGGAATCCCTCTGGCAGCTTTTCTCTGACTGTTTGCTCTATTACTCTTGGTCCTGCAAAACCAATAAGTGCCTTTGGTTCAGCTATGTTAATGTCCCCTAAAACAGCAAGGCTAGCTGATACACCTCCCATTGTAGGATCTGTCAACACTGATATGTAAGGGACAGCATTCTCTGATAACTCAGCAAGTGCAGCACTTGTCTTAGACATCTGGAAAAGAGAAAATAATGATTCTTGCATTCTTGCACCTCCGCTAGCTGAGAAACAAATCAAAGGTCTATTAGATTCGATTGCCAATTTTACTGCTCTGACAAATTTTTCACCAACTACAGAACCCATTGAACCGCCAAAAAATGAGTACTCAAATACACATACAATAACTGGTATTTTTTTTAGGTTGCCTTTGAAGACTAATAGCGCATCTTTTTCACCAGTCTTGTCTTGAGTTTTTTCAAACTTGTCTTGATACTTTTGTTTATCTTTGAATTTAAGCATGTCTTTAGGTGAAAGATTATTAAACATTTCTTCATGATCGCTTTTATCAAGAAATATGCTTATTCGTTTGCGCGCAGAAATCCTTTCATGATGATTACATTTTGGACATACATGATTATTTTTATCAAATTCAGCAGTATAAAGTACAGCACCACAGTTACTACATTTGTGCCAAAGTCCTTCTGGAACAGAACCCTTATCATCTTTAGTTGCACGTATTCTTGATGGTAGTATTTTGTCTAACCAGCTCATTATATAGCTCTAGAGATAGATGCAAGATAAGTTGCAAGGCGTTTTTTCATAATATTTTTATTATTTGAATATTTATGTATTAATTCTACTATAGAACTTCCTATTATAATACCATCTGAGAATTTAGACATTTGTTTTGCTGATTTACTATCTTTAATACCAAAACCAACAGCAACAGGAATATTATTTTGTGAAAATTTTTTAATTTTCGATACATTTTTCTTAATAGTTGATATATCAGTAAGCTTTGAGCCAGTTATTCCCTTAACTGTCACATAATATACATAACCTGAAGACATCTTGGTAATACTCTTCATCCTTTCATCAGTTGTAGTTGGTGACGCAAGATAAATATGAGATTTGTTATATTTTTTGAGGTATTTATTTAAAGTAGCTGATTCCTCAGGAGGAGAATCTACAATTAAAACTCCATCAATATCATTTTCGTTAATAGATTGAGTAAATTTTTCAACACCCATCTTATGTACTGGGTTCATATAGCCCATGAGAACAACTGCAGTTTTTTTATCAGTTTTTCTAAAGTTATCAACTACTGAAATAACATCTTTTAATGATATATTGTTTTTCAATGCTCTATCAATACTTTTTTGTATGACTGGACCATCAGCTATGGGGTCTGTAAAGGGTACGCCTAACTCAATCACATCAACACCTGAATCTGCCATTATTTTCATGGCAGTTAGTGTGTCATTTTTAGATGGATCTCCACATACCAAGTAACTGATAAATGTTTTTTTATTCTTCTTTGCATTTTTGGTAAATATAGACGGAATTCTGGAGTTCATAATTTAATATTTTTTAATTTAGCAATCGTATCAATATCTTTATCTCCTCTTCCAGATAAATTTATTAAAATCTTTTTGTTTTTCGATTTTTTAGCAAGTTTAAAAGAATATGCAAGTGCATGTGCTGTTTCTAACGCAGGAATAATTCCCTCTTTTTGTGTTAATGTAAAAAATGCATTTAAAGCTTCTTTATCTGTAACAGATGTATATTCAACTCTATTTAAATCTTTAAGCCATGAATGCTCAGGGCCAACGCCAGGATAATCTAATCCAGCTGAAATTGAGTGTGTATTTTTAATTTGTCCATTTTTGTCTTCCATAATATATGTTCTGTTGCCGTGAAGTACACCAGGAGTGCCTGCGCTTAATGGCGCAGCATGTTTGCCTGTTTTTATACCAGAGCCACCAGCTTCAACACCAATAATTTTTACATCATCATTCAAAAAAGGATGGAATAAACCTATTGCATTAGAGCCTCCTCCCACGCAAGCCACTAGGTAATCAGGAAGGCATTTATAATCACGTTTAAATTGAGCCTTCGCTTCATGACCTATTATTGATTGAAAATCACGTACAATCATAGGATAAGGATGAGGCCCAGCGACAGAACCAATGATGTAATGAGTATCGTCAACATTAGTAACCCAGTCCCTAAGAGCTTCATTGAGTGCATCCTTAAGTGTTCTAGTACCAGAATTCACTGGTACAACTTCAGCGCCCAAAAGCTTCATTCTGTAAACATTTACTGATTGTCTTTGGATATCTTGCTCTCCCATGTAAACAACACATTTCAGATCAAGCCTAGCGCATGCCGTAGCGGTTGCTACTCCATGTTGTCCAGCGCCTGTTTCAGCGATAATTCTTGTTTTACCCATTTTCTTTGCAAGTAGCGCCTGCCCTAGAGCATTATTGATTTTGTGTGCACCAGTATGATTTAAATCCTCTCTTTTAAGATATATATGAGATGAACCAAGATATTTGCTTAATGACTCGGCGTAATATATTGGAGTTGGTCTCCCAACATAATCTTTAAGTTCACCTTTAAGTGTTTTCCTAAAACTAGCTGAAGTCGCAATAGTTTTATAAGCCTTAAACAACTCTTTAAGTGGGTGAATTAACGTTTCAGATACATAAACTCCTCCAAAATTTTCAAAATGGCCTTGCCTGTCCGGATAGTCTTTTAAATTAATTTTATTTTTCATAATATGTTCTTATAATTTCTACAAAGTCGCTCATGAGTTTGTGATCTTTATATCCAACCTTACGTTCTATTCCGCTACTTACGTCAACACATTTTGGAGTATATTTCCCGAGTAAGTCTAATATATTATCAGGTTTCAAACCTCCAGCAATAATTAACTTATCACACATCAAATTTTTCAATATATTCCAATCAAATGTATTACCAGTTCCACCATGCATTTGAGTACTTGTAGCATCAAGTAGATATGTGTGTTTATCTAGATTTACTTTTGATAACTGAGAATGAATGTTATCAGAAACATGAATAGTATTAATAATATCTTTATTGAGCGCAGTATAATCCTCTATATTCTCATTACCATGAAGTTGAATCATATCTAAATCTACTTCATGTAAAATGTTAGATATCTCATCTTTGCTTTGGTTTAAAAAAACACCGACAGATTTGATACCATTATCTTTACAGATACTTACAGCTCTAATTGCAGTTTTGATATCAATTGTCCTTGGCATATCTTTAACAAAAATCATACCTAGGTAATCAATATTAAGAGATGATGCAAAAATGATATCTTCGATGTTTTTAAATCCACATAGTTTAATTTGAACTGTCATATTCGTATATTACAATAAGATAGATTCACTATTATAATTAATTTTAAATTTACTGGGATATGATACTTTCCATAAGAAAAGACCATTTGAAGGTGCCATTTTACTGCAAAACTTTCTATCTTTTTTATTTATAATATTTCTAAGTTCGCTAGGTAGAATTTTATTAGATCCTACATCAACAATAGTCCCTACAATATTTCTAACCATATGATATAAAAATGCGTTTGCGGTAATTGAAAATATGATTATATTTTTATTTTTTATTATAGAAGTATTAATAATATTTCTTATAGGACT
>Ga0228672_1001098_pt1 | contig 11186 bp, 15 predicted proteins | sample 90DmetaG_FD_182788 | JGI IMG/M metagenome (GOLD analysis project Ga0228672, IMG submission 182788) | Seawater microbial communities from Monterey Bay, California, United States - 90D | ecosystem: Environmental > Aquatic > Marine > Coastal | place: USA: California | collected 2016-11-08 | reverse complement strand
CTCAAAAAAAAATATAGAGTAGTGCGTTTGGATTTACCAGCATACGGGCTAACTGGCCCTCATCCAAAAAATAAATACTCTATTCCTGACTACTCAAATTTTCTAAATTCTTTTACCGAATCTCTTGGAATTGAAAATTTTATTTTGGCTGGAAATTCTTTGGGAGGTGCAATAGCATGGTATTATGCCTCTGAGCATAAAGAAAAGGTTAAATTATTAAGCCTTCTCAACCCAGGCGGATTTTCTAATACAAATGATGATAGTCCACTTGTTTTTAAATTAGCAAGAGCGCCAATTATTAAAGATATTTTGAGATACGTTACACCTAGATTTTTTGTTAAAAACACTTTGAAGGAAGTTTATTACGATAAAAGTAAACTCACTAATAAGAAGATAGACACTTATCGTGATATGATTTTGAGAGAAAACAATAGAGAATCTTTTATTGCTCGTTCTGCACTTAAGCCTAAAGATTATACTGCTCGATTGCAATTAATTACCGCTCCGACACAAATTTTATGGGGCAATGAAGACGCTTGGATTCCAGTTGAAAATGCTCTTCTATTTGAAAAAGGTATTCCTATTACTAGAGTTGATATTATGAAAAAAACGGGTCATATTCCAATGGAAGAAAGGCCTTTTGAAAGCTTAGAGTTATTATATAATTTTATTGATAGTAATAATTAGCCTATGGTATTATCAAGTTCCGTAAGTTTTTTTAAAAAACTAAAAAAAAATAATAATCGTGAATGGTTCGCTGAAAATAAACCAAAATTCAAAGAATTAGAATTAGAAATCAAAGCCTTTGGAGAAGAATTAAAAAATCGATTAAATGAATTTGATAATGTAGATCGTTTCAAACTTTTTAGAATATATAGAGATATTCGTTTTTCTAAAGATAAAACACCCTTCAAGACACATTTTGGACTATATTGGAATAGATTAAAACCTCGTCTAAGGGGAGGTTATTATTTACACATTTCTCCAAATAATAACTTTTTAGCCTGTGGTTTTTGGGATCCAAATCCAAAAGATTTGTATAGGATACGTAAAGAGTTTTTACATGATGCCAATGAGTTTAGAAAAATTTTAAAATCAAAAGAAATTTACTCTAACTGGGGAAATCTTGAGGGAACTGAACTTAAAACAGCCCCCAGAAACTTTGATAAAAATCATCCAGATATAGACTTAATTCGCAAAAAGCAGTTTGTTTTTAAAATAAACTATTCTGACAAAGAAGTTTTAGAAAAAAGGTTTATTGATAATATTGAACTATCATTAAAGGCTATTAGACCTTTTTTAAATTACATGACAGATTTATTAACAACTGATGAAAACGGAGAGTCTTTATATTAAAAAAATATTTTAATTTATATAATAAAGAATACTTAACCCTACTCCACCGTTACTGATTTTGCAAGATTTCTTGGCTGGTCAACATTACAACCCTTTTTATTGGCAATATGGTATGACAGAAGTTGTAAAGGGATATTTGCTAAAATAGGAGCTATAAGTTCATCACAATTAGGAATTTCAATTATATGATCTGCTAGTTTCTCAATCTCTATGTCCCCCTCAGAAACTACAGCAATTATCTGTCCGCCACGAGCTTTTATTTCCATAATATTACTAACAACTTTATGGTAATTACCTTTTTTAGTAGCAATTACTACTACAGGCATGTTTTCATCAATAAGTGCTATTGGTCCATGCTTCATTTCCGCAGCTGGATAACCTTCTGCATGTATGTATGAGATTTCTTTTAATTTCAAAGCGCCCTCCAAAGCTATTGGGAAATTATAGCCCCTTCCTAAGTAAAGGAAGTTGTTAGCATCTAAATATTTTTCAGAAATGGATTCGATAATAGAATTAGATTTTAAAACAGTCTCTATAGTTTCGGGTAATTTTTCTAGTTCTTGAATTATTCTAGAATAACGTTTTTGGTCTAGGGTACCTAGCTTTTGTCCTAAATTTAATGCCATTAATAAAAGAAGGCTTATTTGACAGCTAAAAGCTTTAGTTGAAGCAACTCCAATTTCAGATCCTGCGTGAGTATATACACCAGTATGAGTTTCTCTTGCAATTGAAGAACCAACCACATTACATATACCGTAAAGAAAAGCTCCTTTTTCTTTTGCCATTTTTATAGCTGCAAGTGTGTCTGCGGTTTCACCCGATTGGGAAATAGGAATGACTATGTCACTTTTATTGATAACAGGATTTCTGTACCTAAATTCAGAAGCATATTCAACTTCAACAGGGATTCTTAAGAGCTCTTCAAAATAATATTCTGCTAGTAAGCTGGAATGCCATGATGTGCCGCATGAAATAAAAATAATTCTTTTAGCATTTTTAAAGTTTTCAAAATACTTTTTTAAGGAAGATATTGAGATTGGCTTATTAGAGGAAATTAATCGCCCTCTAAACGTATCTATTATAGATTGAGGTTGTTCAAAAATTTCTTTAAGCATAAAATGGTCGTATCCACTCTTTTCAACTTCTTCAATATTTTGTTTTAATTCTTGAATGTATGGATCAATTATAGAGTCCTTTTTAATTTCTCTTAAAGTCAATCCTTTTTTCATATTTACTATGAACATTTCATTATCATTAAGGTAAATACAACGTTTAGTAAATTCTAAAAAAGGAGTTGCGTCTGAACCGAAATAGTATTCAGAATCTCCGACCCCTATAGCCAAGGGACTTCCGAGTCTTGCTCCAACAATTTCTTTTGGATTTTTTGAATCAAAAATAACAATAGCATAAGCTCCAACCACTTGTTTCAAAGCATAATAAACAGCTTTGCCAAGTTTAACATTTTTAGTTTTTTTAATGTCCTCAATTAAATTCACTAAAACTTCTGAGTCGGTGTCCGAATGAAAAATATATCCCTTTTGGGTTAGAATTTTTTTAATAGAATCATAATTTTCTATTATTCCATTATGAACAAGCGTAATTTCTCCTGAATTTGATGTGTGTGGATGAGAATTAATTTGGTTAGGAGGGCCATGAGTAGCCCATCTAGTATGTCCGATCCCCAAGTGACCTTGTTTATCTGCTGAATTAACAAAAAGCTTTTCAAGATCTGAAACCTTGCCTTTAGCTTTTTTAACTAAAGCCTTTTGATTATAAATCATTATTCCAGAAGAGTCATACCCTCTATATTCCAATTTTTTTAAACCGTTTATTAAAATATCGTAAACAGGTTTATTCCCAATATAACCTACAATTCCACACATTAGTTTCTAATTACCATTTGAATTTCATTTTTTTTAAATCCTATTTTTTCATAGAATTTTGAATTTTTTTCAGAGGTATTAAGAACAATTTTGTCACAGTTTTTTTGCTTACCAATTTCAATCAGCTTTTCAACAAGACTTTTACCAATCCCTTTTCCTCTGTGATCTTTATTTACAGCTACATCCTCAATTAAACCTAGAGTTCGGCTTAACTTATATATTATATGAATTGAAGCAACTCCAATAATTGTATTTCCTTCGGATACAACCATGGTTGTTGAACTAGGATTGTTTAAATAGTCAGGATTTAGGGTCTTATTAAAATTTCTACTAAACGAAGAAGTCCAAAGATTAATTACTTGTTTTATATCGCTATGCTGCAGTTGTCTTATTTTCATAAAAAAGCGAAAATAGTAAATTCAGCTATACTAATAGTGGTTTAGTCGATAAAAAAACAAATTATATATTATTGGAAATAAAGGTTTGCAGTTAATTCGATCTCATCAAGAATAAGATTATCACCTAAATTTTCAAAAAAACTTCCAGAATTGTATCTAACATTGTATTTACTTCGGTCAAAAACTAAATCAGCGACAAATCCCCCTAAATTTCTTGTAAGTTTAAATTCAATTGGGTGAGTTATGTCTTTTATAGTAAGCGAACCTTGGGCAATAAATCCTGAATCTGTAGCTTTTGAACTATTGATTGAAAGGTAAGCTGTTCTATGTTTATTTACAGAGAAAAAATCGTCTGACTTTAGGTGACCTTCAAGCCTTTGCTTGCTTGAACCAGTTAAGTCTTCAACCAATAATGAAGTCATGTCAACTGAAAATTTACCTCCACAAACTAAAGATCCTGAACCATCATTATTTGCACATATTGTTAGTTCACCAGAGAGGAACTTTAAAGATCCATTATGTTGACTTGTGGTAATTTTTTTACCAACCCAATTAAGAGTGCTACTTTCAGTATCAATTACATTAGTGGCTTTTTGTGCGGTTAGTGAAAAAAGTGAAAAATTAAGTAATAAAATAAATAGTTTTAGTATTCTCATATCTTTTAAAATTAATTATAAATAAAATATGGTAGTAGATTAATTTCCTCTTCCGGTTTTTCTAACACCACCAGATTTAGCATTGTTAGATTTGTTTTTAAAATTTTGTTTAACTCCTTTTTTGTTTGGAGCTTGCTTATCCATTCGATTTCCAAAAAATTTACTTCCCATTTTTTTATTTTTAATTTAGTTTTCAAATATTATGCCATTAACTGTTCAAAGAATCCTCCAATTTTTTTCTTTTTGTCAACAAAGTGAATTTCAAGAATCCAATTCTTTCTTTCTCCTTTAGCATTTAAATCGTTCATATTAGAATGATTTTGTGGATGAATATAATTGGATTTATTTTCTTTTTCAAGTTTTTCGTGAGGATATTGACCAATTATATGACCTGCAATTTCACCTCCAAAATACCATCCATAATCATTTGCTAACTTTTGACAATAATAGTAGAGTTGCGCCCCTGTAATTTCTTTGTGAGAATCATAAAAGGCTTTTCCTTTGTGCCAAGCATCTTCAATATCTTTACTAAGTTTAATTTTTAAGGGATCTTTTCCAATCACATAAGTTCTTCCAAAATCTGCCTCCCATTCTTCAAAAATTGGCCCAAAATCTAAAAATAAAATATCATCTTTTTTAAGAGTTAGGTTTTTTGGGTTTTCATTATAAGGGTAAAGTGTGTTTTCTCCACAACGTACAATTCTTTTATGCCAATATTTTTTTATACCAAACATCTTATATGCTAAATCAAAAATTAAAGAGTTTATCTTTTCTTCTGAATTTCCAGGAACGAGGATTTCTTGTTTTTCAATTTCTTTGAATAATAATTCAGCTTTTTTTTCTGCTTCAATGAGGTTCTTGACTGTAGAATTCATAACTTAAATATAACTAAATTGTATAATCAAATTGATAAATAGTCATGATTAGAATCATTTTTTTTATGTTTTGTTCAATGTTATTGAACTCTCAAGAATCAATTTTAAATATTGGTCATCGTGGCGCTAAAGGTCACATTGCTGAAAACACAATAGCATCAATTCATAAAGCTATTGAGCTTGGTTCAGATGGAATTGAAATAGATGTTTTCCTATGTAAAAGTGGAGAAATTGTTCTCTTTCATGACAAAACACTTGAAAAACTAACCAACGGAGATGGAAATATTGAAGATAAGAATCTAAAGGAATTAAGAAAATTAAAAGTTTTAAACTCATCATATTCAATTCCAACCTTGGAGGAAGTCTTAATATCAATAGACAAGGATGTTTTTTTGAATATTGAGTTAAAAGGCAGAAATACAGCAAAGGGCTCTCTTAGTCTGATAAAAAAATATGTTAAGAGAAATAAAATAGAATTAAATAATATTTTATTCTCAAGTTTTAATTGGGAAGAGTTGAAAGACTTAAGATCTTTAAGTGATAAAGTTCAATTGGCATTAATCACTGAAGAAGACCCTCTCTTAGCTATTGATTATGCATTAAAATTAAAAGCAGTAGCAATTAATCCAAATTATAAGGATTTGAATGAGCAAAACATTTCCAAAATTAATAAGAAAGGATTAAAAATATATACTTGGACTGTTAATAGTAAAATACAAATAGATAGGTTAAAGGCTTTGAATGTAAACGGAATAATTACTGATTTTCCTGATAGGTTTTGACATCCAATTTAAAAAGACTTGATAACAACATAATAGGCTCCCATCTTTTTGACTTATTACAATATATCAAATGGCTTGTACTTTTAGGTTCCATTAACTCTCCACTGCATGCTTTTTCAATTATTTCTTTTTTCGTAAAGACTTCGGTAATACCGGTCTTGATTTGAGAGGATGTGTAATCAATTTTAGTGACAGGAATTTTTTTAAACCCCAACTTTTTTAAAGTAAAATAGCGGTGATGTCCATCAATAATTACCATACTTTTAGAACAACATAAAATCGAAGATATGATAATATAATTGTTAAAGGATTTTAAAAAACTGGAGAGAGTAGACGATTTTTTACTAATTATTTTCTCGTGTGGGACTACCTTGGTTATATCTATAAGTTCGATTCCTTTAATTATAGATTCGTTAAAATCTATAGAATACATTAGAAATAAGTTACGTAAGCTACGGCAACAGCAATTATAACTAATACAACAATACTAAACGTAATAAGTCCGTAAACACTATTGCCAATTAAAAAATCAAATTTATCTTTCATTTTTTTAAAATTTACTCAAAAATACTAATTTCTTGGAGACAAAATTAATTAAAAATTTTTATTGAGATAATCAAATCTAATTTCATTAAAATTGGAGACAACTAAATCAGCCTTATCGTAATTTTGATTTTTAGAATTAGGACTATTATATCCAATACAATAAATTCCGGCTGATTTTGAAGCTATAATACCATTTGTTGAATCTTCAATTACAATACATTCACTTTTGTTAAAACCTGAAAGTTTAGCCGCTTTAATAAATATTTCAGGGTTTGGTTTAGATTCTTTCAGATCAGCTCCACTAATTTTTACTTTAAAGAACTTATCTAAATCAAATTTTTTAAAAATTCTGTTTATGTTAGTCATAGAAGCTGAAGAAGCAAGTATTAACGTTAAGTTATTATAAAAATAATTTTTAATTAAGCTCAAGGCTCCATTGATCATTTGAAATTCTGGATCATTATCAAAAATAGTTTTAAAGTGTTTTCTTTTAGATAACATTAATTTTTCATGTGAAATTGACAAATCAAATATTTCGCATAATTCTTTACATATTGCAGATGTAGATTTCCCTGTAAAAGATTCGTATAATCTATTCGATACATTAATATTGAATTCTTCAAACATACAATAATAAGCTTTACGGTGTAAAGGTTCACTATTGACAATAACACCATCCATATCAAAAATCACAGCCTTTAACATACTTTTGAGAATGTTTTTATATATTTATGTCTAACTAAAATTAAAATTACAATGAAAAAATTATTATTTACACTATTTACTTTTATATCTTTTTCACTTTCTGCACAGCAAATGGCTTTCAATACTGTAGACATTACTGCAGAACCAAATTCTCAGGATGATCTTATAAAATTATTTGATGAATTTTTTGCAGATGCAAATTTTAAATCTGGAGGAATAATTTTAGAAAGATTAAGACATGGTCGAGAGGATGGAAGAACTCATAGACTAGTCTGGCTTTGGGAATTAAATAATGGAGGAAGAGTTGAAGGTGATATGGAAAAATTTGAAAATGCTGCCTTTTGGGGTCAGTTTAATAATCATATTGAAAGTTGGGGATCAGCTAAAGCTGGAAGAATTATGAGTTGGCAAGATGGAGATGTTAAAGAATTTCCTATGGGTCATATCTGGGATATTAGTCCAAAAGATCCAGCTGCATTTAAAAAAGCTCATGATAAAATAGTAAAACAGGCTCCAGACGTTTTTGCAAATCGAGTAGTTGGATTTGGCACATATGATATTAATAGACCAAATGGAGCCACACATTGGGTCGTAATAGGTGGAACTGGATTTAATGGCCATTTAAGTATGCATCAAGATTTAGAAGATAATTATACTAAAGCAATGAATCAATACTTTGTTAATAGAGGAGAAGTTGAACATGTTCAAGACTTTATAGTTGAAGTATTGGCTAGGTATTAATTATTATAATTAATAAAAAAAGGGGATACTTGAATAAGTATCCCCTTTTTTGGTTTACAATATAATTTTAAAACGAAGCGTAGTCAGAATTAGGGAATAATGGAGTTAGTCCTTTTTCACCTCCAACGCAAAGAGCTACAACTTGTTGAGCTAATTTGCTCTCATCTTCATTAAATCTCCAATCAAGATACTTTTGATAGTGATCATACGATGCCCAATTTCCATAAACATAATATGTATTGGTATCATCGTTAAAGAAAGCCTCTAAAGACATACAACCATCATAATCTCTAGTTGCTTGTAATCCATCTGGAGTATTAAGTAAATCAATCATAGCTTGTTTTTTACCAGGCTTAACTTTAAGTTGAACCAATACAGGAGTTTTTGGCCCAACTGCTTGCATCATTCCTCCAATATCGAAGAAATCACCCTGAGTAATTACCTTTCCTTCATCATCGAAATTAAAATACCAGTATCCTTTTAGATTAACTTCCTTTCCAGTAATGGAGTTTTTCCCAGTCCAAGTTCCATAAGTTCTAACACTACCGTCTAATTTTCCTTCTGGGTTTGACCCAGGAAGCCATACATTGGCAGTATATAAAATATCCTCATAACCATCATGATATCCCTTCATCATAGCAGCGTAAGTATCGTAATTACCTGGCTCAGAACCATACATTGGAGTGATAAGTTCCATGTCTTTACTAAGCAAAGCTAATTGACCTTCTAAATCTTCTTCACCATGTAGTTCAAATAATTTCTGAGCAGTAGCTAGATTAGCTTCATAATTTGGGTTTGTGTTACAGCCAATGAACATGGCTGAAATAAAAAATAGTAATAATAATTTTTTCATTTTATTTTTTTTTGATTAGAAATTTAAAAGTAACAAAAAATTCTTTAACGAATGTTTTTTTAATCATTTTTTAAAATAGAAATCAAGTTCTTTAACGGTCATTGAAATTATTCCTGATTTAGGTAGCCTGTAAATTAATTTCTTCCAATTAGGATTTTGTTTAAAGACTCTATCAAATATTTTTTTTGCTTCTTCTTTTTTACCGTTATTTAAAAGTGCTATTGCCTTCCAAAAACTCATTTCATTATTTTCTGGAAATAGACTTTGAGCTTTACCATATTCAATTAATGCCTTATCCATATCATTTTCTTCAATTGCTAAATCACCTTCATTCATATGTTCGTATGCCCTATGAACTTTTAAAAGTCTTTTAATTTCTTTAATTGGATCTTCACTATCATCAACTCTAAGATCTATTTTTTTATCCTGCCAAATATTTTCAGTTTTTTCTTTACCCACAACAATAAGCGCAGCAGATTGTTTGCCTCTAATATCACCTCCAACACTTTCAGCTGCTTCAAAGACTTTAACAATTCTTTCAGCTAGAGGAAGACTAGAGTTTTCCAAAAATGCTTTTTTCATTGATGGAATGACCTTATCATTTAACATCATATTGGCTTGAACAGAAAAATTTTCACCTATAAAATGACCAGCACTTTCTATACAGCTTTCACCAGTAAAAGCTCCAACTGAACCGTTTATATCAACCATGGCTGCTTGTCTGTAATTTCTCCCCTCATCTTTTTCTGTAAGTTGTTTTAATGCATTTTTAGCTGAAATACCACTCTCCATTAATTTTAGCCCTTGTGGCCCATAGCTAGGATTTACAAACGATTGCGTTGCAACTACACCAACTCCAGATTTACCCCAACTAACTAAAGTGCCAACTGAAAACCAATGACTCTGAACTCCTACAGCCATTTCTCCAGTTTTAGCATCTTTAGCTACAATTGAATATGTGTGAGCAAATTTATCAGAGTAAGGGTTAGTTTGTCCAATTGAAAAAAGAGGGTAAATCAATATTAGTAAAATGACTAGTTTTTTAATAAGCCCAAAAACAATTAGAAATTTTACATTTTTACTAATAGGTAAATTTTTAAATATTTTTTTCATAATTCTTAAATTTAAATTGGTTAAAAACCACCATGAAATCCCCCTCCACCATCATGACTATTATTTAATTCTCTAACAAGAATTTCATTTCTACATTTTTTACACCTTTTTCTTTTAACAGTACCTGAATATTTTTCAGAATGAAAAATTTTTTGCCACTTTGTTTTATTTTCTGTTCCTTGAATTAATGTCTCATCATAAAAGGTTTCAATCACTTTATAAGGAAACCAAGCTTTACATAACTCGTTTGAACATCTAAAAAAAGCTTTCCAACGCCCACTATCAAAAGTTTCTATTTTTTTCATCCCTTAGTAAATATAATATCTAAATGAGTTATTTTTATGTTTTTGAAATAAATATTTAATGAAAAAAGAATTTGAAAAGCTACTAGAATTTTGGAAAAATAATGAGGGTACAGGTAAATTATTTAATTTTAAATTTATTGAATACAAAAAGGGCTACCTAAAATTGGAAGCAGAATTTGGCCCATCAACATTAAACCCTAATAAAAATGTTCAAGGAGGTCAGATGACATCAATGCTCGATGACGCTACAAGTATTCTTCTTGTATTAGATACGAATGGAAAAAGCTATCCAAATTCTACCAATCTTAATAGCCTTCACCACAGACCTCTTTTTCAAGGAAAAGTTACTGTAGTTGCAGAAACAATTCAGATAGGTAAAAATATGGCAACAGTTAAAGGTGAGATTTATAATTCTGAAAACAAGTTAGCAACCACATTAATGCACACGGTTTTTTTATTTAAAACCGAAAAAAAATAATGAAATTTTATCTTAGAAATATTGGGATTACTCTAACAGTTATAGCAATTGTTCTTGCACTTTTTGATTTTTTATTAGAGAATAATTTAGTAATATTAATACTAGGTTTAGCAGCAATTCTTGTATCAAAAATTATTAAATAATTACTACTAAGAATCTACACTTTGATAAAAAAGATCATAGAATAAAGTAGCTCTATCTTCTTTTTCTAGCCATGGAAAATGACCACAATTTTCAATAAAAGTATAATTTAACTGAGGCATAATTTCTTTTGCCTCATAAACTACCGATTCTCCAACAGGATCTTGTCGGCCTGTGATTAAATCAATGGGTCCAGAAAAGTTTTTTAACCTTTCAACTCTTGCATTACTTCTTCTTCTCCAATCACCTGAGGCTAATGGATTAATTCCGTTTTGACTTCTAAAGATATGATCAACTTTTGGCCTAGACTTTAATGCCATTTCTCTATTGAAAAAATAACCAGGCCATATAGCC
>Ga0228672_1001097_pt1 | contig 11188 bp, 11 predicted proteins | sample 90DmetaG_FD_182788 | JGI IMG/M metagenome (GOLD analysis project Ga0228672, IMG submission 182788) | Seawater microbial communities from Monterey Bay, California, United States - 90D | ecosystem: Environmental > Aquatic > Marine > Coastal | place: USA: California | collected 2016-11-08 | reverse complement strand
TGCGTTGGATAAATCCTGACGCGAAATAAATACGTGCTCGTAGAGCGCCATATCAGTACCTCAATTTTAGCGTGCTTCAAAATACGAATTTAAACTTCTGCACTCGTATACGAGAGGCAACCGCGTTAAAGAAAATTGCAGAAGTGATGTGCTTATATTGTGATGTAAAAAAATTGCAATAGTAAATAAGAAGGATAAACCCCCTTAATTGGCTTTAAATACCAAGCAACATTTCATATACAAGAATTAACTTTTAAACTTTTATACTTTATCTGTTCACACAGATAATTGATGCAAAGGAGAAATTAATAATGCACGCTTTTTTATTCCCAGGTCAGGGTGCTCAAGCCATTGGAATGGGTAAAGATTTGGCTGAAAATTTTTTGGTATCAAAAAATGTTTTTGAGGAAGTTAATGATGCTTTGGGCCAAAATCTGTCAGGATTAATTTGGGATGGTGATATAGAAACTCTTACTTTAACTGAGAATGCGCAACCAGCTTTGATGGCTACATCGATTGCAGCAATCAAAGCACTGGAAGCTGAAGGGATTAAATTTGATCAAGCTTCTTACATTGCAGGTCATTCACTAGGAGAATATTCTGCTCTTTGTGCCGCAGGCTCTTTAAGCTTAACGGATACAGCTAAATTGTTGCGTATACGTGGAAAAGCTATGCAGGATGCAGTTCCCTTTGGACTTGGAGCTATGGCTGCAATTTTGGGATTAGATTTTGAAACTGTGTCACAAATAACTAACTTAAGTTCTGATGATCAAATATGCCAAGCAGCGAATGATAATGATCCTGGCCAAGTTGTAATTTCTGGTCATAAAAATGCTGTAGATCAAACAATTGAATTAGCAAAAGATGCTGGAGCCAAACGTGCAGTATTATTGCCTGTTTCTGCGCCATTTCATTGTTCATTGATGCAACCAGCTGCCGATATTATGGCAAAAGCATTGAATGACATTAAATTAGAGGATCCAAATGTTCCATTAGTTGCAAATGTAAGAGCAAATGAACAAAATAATGGTGATATGATTAAAGATTTATTAATTGAACAAGTTACTGGATCAGTTAGATGGCGAGAGAGTATTGAATTTATGAGTTTAAAAGGTGTGACAGAAGTTTTTGAAATTGGCGCAGGTAAGGCGTTATCAGGAATGGTGCGCCGCATTAATAGAGAAATAAGTGTAAATCAAGTATTTGATACGAGTAGTGTTCATGCTGCAGTATTAAAACTTAAATAAAGGTATAGGTATGTTTGATTTAAAAGGTAGATGTGCGTTAATTACTGGAGCTTCTGGTGGAATAGGTGGTTCAATTGCGAGAGCATTGTATTCTCAGGGTGCTAAAGTTGCATTGTCTGGAACACGATTAGATCCACTAAAAGCACTTGCTGATAATTTAGGTGATAGAGCTTTTATTGTTCCATGTAATTTAAGTGACATAGACGCTGTGAAGTTACTACCAAAAATAGCTTCTGAAGAAATGGGAGGTGTTGATATTTTGGTAAATAATGCTGGTATTACTAGAGATAATTTATTTATGAGAATGAGTGATGATGATTGGCAACAAGTAATAGATGTGAATTTAACTTCAACAATGCACTTAATGAAATCCGTTATGCGAGCAATGATGAAGCAAAGATTTGGTAGAATTATTAATATTACTTCAATTGTTGGCGTAACTGGAAATGCCGGACAGGTCAATTACGCGGCTTCTAAAGCAGGTATGATTGGGATGACTAAATCTTTTGCACAAGAAATTGCAACTCGTGGAATAACAGCTAATTGTATTGCTCCTGGATTTATTGAAACAGCGATGACTGCAGAATTACCTGAAAACGTTGTCGAAAATATGTTGAAAAGTATTCCACAGGGTCGTATGGGACAAGCAGATGAAATTGCAGCTTCTGTAGCTTTCCTTGCTTCTGACGAGGCAAGTTATATCACAGGTCAAACGTTACATGTTAACGGCGGAATGGTTATGATTTAAATATATTTCAAATAATTGAGATTAAAAGTGTCTACAGTTATCCTTTTTAATAAACCATTTAATGTTCTATCGCAGTTTACAGACAAAGGTACTGTGAACTCGGATAGAAAAACATTGTCGGAGTATATTGATGTATCTGGAGTGTATGCTGCAGGACGTTTAGACAAGGATAGCGAAGGATTACTATTGTTGACAAATGATGGTATCTTGCAGCAAGAAATATCTAACCCCAAGTATAAATGGCCTAAAACTTATGTTGTTCAAGTTGAAGGAAAACCTTCATTAGAAGAAATTAAAATTTTGCAAAATGGAGTAAATTTGAAGGATGGTAAAACTAAACCAGCTGAAGTTGAGATTATTGATAAGCCTGAAGGATTATGGGACCGATTTCCTCCAATAAGATATCGTAAATCTATACCTGAAAGTTGGTTAATGATTACTATTAGGGAAGGACGCAATCGCCAAGTTCGCCGTATGACAGCTGCGATGGGTTTCCCCACGCTTCGACTGATACGCTATAGCATTGGAAAATTTACTATTGACGATATTCCAAGCGGTGAATGGCGAAGATTAGAGATATAGAATAATAAATAAATTTGAAAAACAAAATTTATAGGCAAAAAAATACTATAGTTACAATTTTTCTACGAATTCATTTGCCATATCAATTTTCTATGTTATAGCGCGGCACAGTTATATTTAATGTATGACAAAATGAGTTTACTAATCTTGTCGCTACAAGCGACTATCTAAATGGCATAATTGCCATATAAAGAGGAATATATCATGAGTGACATCGCAGATCGCGTTAAGAAAATTGTTGTCGAACATTTAAGTGTTGACGAAGACAAAGTAATTGAAGGCGCATCATTTATTGATGATCTTGGCGCTGATAGCTTGGACACTGTTGAATTAGTTATGGCTTTTGAAGAAGAATTTGGAATAGAAATTCCAGATGACGCAGCAGAGACTATTCAGTCTTTTGGCGATGCAGTTAAGTTTATAACTGAAGCTTCCTAAGCTAATATACCAGATAAAAAACGGTGCATCTTTATTGATGTGCCGTTTTTTGTTGTCTAATGTTTTAAAATTAGACTGCATTGCTTGCAGTGATTATAGATTTTAGTTTAAAGTCTATAAAAAGAATATTTATTGAGGGCAAATAAATGCGAAGAGTAGTAGTAACCGGACTTGGAATGGTTTCACCGCTAGCTTGTGGTGTTGAAGAAACATGGAAACGATTAATTTCCGGTGAAAATGCTGCAAATACAATTACACGTTTTAATGCAGATAATTTTTCAACTAACTATGCCTGTGAAATACCTTTTGGCGATGGGTCAAATGGAACTTTTAACCCAACAGATTGGATGGAACCAAAAGAGAGAAGAAAAGTAGATGATTTCATTCTTTATGGTATGGCAGCAGCAGATATGGCGGTGGCTGATAGTGGTTGGTTACCAAAAGAAGAAGAAGATTTTTATAGAACTGGTGTGATGATTGGATCAGGTGTTGGTGGTCTATCTACAATTGCGGATACCTCTTTAACATTACAAGAACGAGGCCCTCGGAGAGTTTCACCATTTTTCATTCCATCTTGTTTGATTAACCTAATTTCTGGACAAGTTTCAATAAGACATGGCTTTAAAGGTCCAAACCACGCTGTCGTTACAGCGTGTTCAACAGGAGCCCACGCAATCGGTGATGCCGCAAGATTAATTCAATATGGCGATGCGGATGTCATGCTCGCGGGTGGAGCTGAAAATCCTATTTGTGAAGTTGGAATAGCAGGTTTTAATGCTTGTAAAGCATTATCAACCGCTCATCGTGACAATCCTAAAAATGCTTCGAGGCCATATGATCAAAATCGAGATGGTTTTGTGATGGGTGAGGGTGCAGGTGTTTTAGTACTTGAAGAGTATGAGCACGCACTCGCTCGCGGTGCTAAGATATATGTAGAAATACTAGGCTATGGCTTGTCAGGAGATGCACATCATATTACTGCTCCTGCTTCAGATGGTAATGGTGGGTATCGCTCTATGGAAGCTGCTATTAAACGTGCTGGTTTGGATGCAAGTTCAATTGATTATATAAATGCCCATGGTACATCTACTATGGCTGATACCATTGAATTGGACGCTGTTGAAAGATTATTAGGTGCAAAAGCTGCGGAGGCTGTAATGTCTTCAACTAAATCTGCAATTGGTCATCTGTTGGGTGCTGCAGGTGCTGTGGAAGCAATATTTAGTATACTTGCAATTCGTGATCAAATAGCACCCCCAACTTTAAATCTACATGATCCTGTTCAATCAATACTAAATTTAGCACCTCTGAAGGCTGTGGAACGAGAAATAAATGTTGTTTTATCAAACTCATTTGGCTTTGGTGGAACGAATGCTTCTTTGGTAATGGGTAAAGTTATATAATGATTGCACGCCATTTTGCTGCTAACTTTGTGAACTTTTTGATTGCAGTCTTTTTGGTTATTGCAAGTGCAGTTTATTGGGCAAAAAACCAATATCAAAATGAAGGCCCATTAAAGTCAGATACTAGTTTTGAAGTGAAAAAAGGTGATATATTTAGGAATGTTTCAGCAGACTTAGCTAAGCAAGGAATTATAAGCAACTCTGTAATATTCAATGTTTGGGCTAGATATGCAAAGCAAGATGAAAATTTAAAATTTGGCAATTATTTGATTTCAAGTAAATCTTCGATGTCAGAAGTGCTTGCACTGATAACATCTGGTAAAGCAATAAATGAACAAATTACTTTTCCTGAAGGTTTTACATCATATCAAATTGTTGAAAGATTAAAATCTAATATGGAATTAGAGGGAGAGGTTGGACCTTTTCCAGCAGAAGGAAGTTTAGCTCCAAATACTTATTCATACCAAAAAGGTGACACACGTAGAAACATTCTAAAAAAAATGCAGGAAATGCAAAAAGATATTATTAACGAAGCATGGATTTCGCGTTCAAATGATTTACCATTTAGTAATAAAAAAGAAGCAATAATTATTGCTTCAATTATTGAGAAAGAAACTTCACGAAACAATGAATTGAAGTTAGTTTCAGGTGTTATTATGAATCGTTTGAAAGCAGGTATTCCATTGGGTATGGATTCTACAATTGTATATGAGTTTACAAAAGGAAATCCTAAAAATATGAGATCTATTAAACAATCTGATATAAGAAAAAATAGTAAATTTAATACAAGAAAATATCCTGGATTGCCTCCTTCAGCTATTGGCAATCCTGGAAAACTTGCAATAGAAGCTGCGCTCAATCCTGAAAAAACAGATTTCTTTTATTTTGTTGCTGATGGTACAGGGGGACATGCTTTTTCTAAAACTTTAAAAGAACATAACATAAATGTAGCAAAGTGGAGAAAAATCGAAAAAAATAAGAAATAATTTAATTGTTTAAACTTTGTTTAATAATCTGTGCGGCTCTTTTTTTGAAATCTGCATGGTAAGATGCAGTTTTTTTATTCTTTTTAATCCATTTTATTCTAGATAAATAATCCTCGTCACTCATTTTACTAATAGCATATTTAATTTCTTCAAAGCTTTCACATATAATAAAGCCTTTAACATCAAAATAATCAGAAATATTTGGTGCTCCCCAATAAATTGGAACTGTTTCAAGCAAACAGGCATCAATAAGTTTTTCAGTAAAATAATTAACTTCAGACGAATTTTCTATAATTACCGAGTATTTATATGATTTTAATCCATCTTCTTTTTTTTCAAATGGTTTATAACCTCGCCCAATTACGGCTATATTAATTTTAAATTCTTTTATATAAGTGATTACTTCATGGCGTAATTTATGACCTGGATGTTGGTTTTGCGCTGATGCTATTAAAGATGCCATATCTTTTTTATTAATATCTATTTCATTTATATTGGATAAAAAAGTTGATCCAAAATAAAAGAATTTACCATTGTTGATACTTTTAATTAAGTTTTGATTTTTTGACAAAATTTTATAAAAACGCCAATTAAAAATTTTAGCTAATCTAATATAATGTTTGTGAATAATATCTGGCTCTACAATCATTAATGATATATTTGCTTTAACTTTATTACGAAAGAAAAAGAAAACTGGTTTTCGTGGAAATGTTATTAAGTGGTCTTCTTTTTTTAATTTTCTTAAATCTCCACTAAGTAGCCTCTTAGGCCTTCCAAGTGGCCACTCAAGGCTATCCAAAGACAATTTCCATAATCTGAATACAGGCCATGATCTGTATGGAATTATTGCTATAGCAGGGTCGTTGTCATTTTTTATCATATGTATTGTGTTCATAAAATGAAATATTTTTGTTTCATCTAACTTATTTAAATTTTAGTTCTTTGTTACTTATTGTTGAACTATTTTTACTCAACTCATTTAATTTTAAAGATCTTGGATACTGATGTCTAACGAAGTATATGGTGCTTAAAGTCATATTCGTAGCCAATTCTGCGGTGTTATATCTTTATTTTCTATTTTACTGTTTGCAAACCACTGTTTTGGTGCAATTACGCATTTTTTAGGGTTTTTATTAAGCCAAGCACCCCACCAAGAAAATGTTGAATTTGCTATAATATTGTGCATGCAATAAGACATAAGTCTTAAATCTTCGTAACTATTATCAGATGAATTGTTACTAATAAAATTTATTTTTATAGGCAACTCTAAGTTTTTTTGTACCCAACTTGGATCATCTGAAAAAGCAAATATTTCAAAATTTGAACCATATTTATCAATAAAAAATTTCACTGCTTTGCTGTAATATGCTAAATCACATGTACCATGTGTTGAGTTTGAGACGTAGTCACCTCTACGGATGTGTAAGGATATTGAATTACATCCTTCAATTTTTGCTTTTGTCTGAACGTTTTTTGCAGTAGGTGATTTTACTATTGCTAAATCTTCCATTATTTTATTTTTATTTTTGAAATATTTTTCAGATTGCCAATAACCTTTTAGAAATGTTCCATCTTGCTTTGATAGTACGTTCTTATCAAAACTTAAAAAAGGTTCGTAATATACATGTTTATGCTTTCCAGCTAAATTTTCTAAAGCAAATAATATTTTACCATCTTTCTTGTGCCTTATTAGTCCATCAGGATTTAAAATTGCGCGAATATTAAAATTTGATAGTCCCATTTGAAAGTTACTCAAACCACTATATTCCCTTATGTCTAAGCCTAGGTTGACACCAAGTTGGTCAGCTAAACTTCTTGCAACTGAGTATTGAAATAGTTGGTTGCCTAAACCACCTCTAATGCGTGAATATATCATATAAAAAACTCATACTTTATTATATTTTTTTAAATATCTTATTAGATCATATCTGTATTTGATTCTTTTGAATTCTCTTTGTAAACGCTGCGAAAATGGAATTTTTAGTGATAGGTTACTTCCGCCAGCAGCATGAGTGTTATCATTTACACCAGATGGGCTTATGCTTGTGACTTGAATGCCAGTATTCCAACTTAATTGTAACAGAGTATCAACAGGCCTATCAAATTTTTGTGTTGCTTCTAAAAGTTTTTTTGCCGTCGAGTAACTTACTAGCTGAGCAGAACATCTTAGTAAAATTGGCGAAGGTTGTAAAAGTTGCGTTCCTTGGTTAGTGGTTAAAACCTTTGATTTTTTTGGAACATTCCTAACTTGAAACTGAATATATCCATACTTTTCGATCCAACCTAAAGCTGTAACGAAGCTGTGTTGAAATACGTCGAGGTTTAAACTAACGTCATCTTCAAATATTAAGCCGCCAGATAAATTTTGATCCACAATATTTTGCCAAGCCTTTCGGAAGCTTAAAAAACAACCAACTTCACCTTTATTCATTTTGAATGGATAAGCAGGATGGAATAGGCTGGTTTTACTGTAATATTCTGAAATTTTATTATTGGTGAGTAATCTTCCATCAACAGCATCTATTATCTCGGTTTCAATGTTCAATTTTGAAATTATTTCATCTACATATGCTCTACGTTGTTTTGCCCTTTTTAGATGAATTATAAAGCATTTATATTTTTGATTACTAGACACTTTTACTACCTGAATAAATTAATTAATTTTTTAAAATAAAAAAAATAAAAAGAACAGAACATAAAAAATTAATTTTAAATTCCAGCTAACGCTATTTGTTAATCATGAATCTTCTGAATAAGACTGGTATCATAAGTTTGTTTATATTAAATAAATTAAATAAATTTAATTTTTATACATGAAAGATATTAATGTCTAAAATAAAAAATCTTCAAAATGTAGATCCTGTTTGGGGACGTATTCAAGCTGAAGCTTCTGAACTAATATTGGCGGAGCCCTTGATGGGGGGGATGGTTCATTCATCAATTCTTCATCATAGCACATTTAGAAAAGCGCTTAGTTATAGAATATCATTGAAACTATCCTCAGAAGAAATGCCAGCTCAAATTTTACGTGAGATTATTGATGAAGTTTTATCAGTAGATGACACTATTGCTTTGTCGGCAAGGGCTGACATGGTAGCTGTTTTTGATCGCGATCCAGCTTGTCATCAAATGTTGCAGCCAATTCTATTTTTCAAAGGATATCAAGCATTACAAGCTCATAGGGTTTCTCATTGGTTATGGAAGAATAACCGTAAAGAAATTGCATACTTTATTCAAATGAGATGTTCAGAAGTATTTGGAGTTGATATCCATCCTGGTGCTGTATTGGGTTGTGGGATAATGATAGATCATGCTCATTCAATAGTCATAGGAGAAACATCACGAGTTGGTGATAATGTTTCTATGTTACATTCAGTTACACTTGGTGGAACAGGTAAAGCTGATGGAGATAGACACCCTACAATTGAAAATGGAGTATTGATTGGTGCTGGTGCAAAAATATTAGGTAATATTTCAGTTGGATATTGTTCTAAAATCGCTGCAGGGTCTGTAGTTTTGAAAGATATACCTCCATGCAAGACGGTAGCAGGTGTGCCAGCATTGGTTGTTGGCGAGGCTGGATGTGATCAGCCTTCTCAAACAATGGACCAATTGTTTACAGGTTGTGAAGAAGGCTGATAAATTTAAAATCTAATTTAAATTTTTAATAGAGTATTTTTTAAACTAACATATTTAGTGGGTTTTCAAGGTAATGTGCTATTTTTGCTAAAAATTCCGCGCCTAATGCTCCATCAATTGCTCTATGGTCCACGGATAAGGTCATAGACATAATTGTAACAACACTTATGCTGCCATCTTCCATAACTATTGGCTTCTTTGTACCTGCACCAACAGCAAGAATTGAACCGTGAGGTGGGTTTATAACGGCATCAAAATTTTCCACACCCATCATTCCAAGATTTGAAATGGCAAAACTACCACCTTGATATTCGCTAGGTGAGAGTTTTTTATCTCGTGCCTTAGATGCAAGAGCTTTTATTTCCGAAGATAATGATGAGATTGATTTATTCTCACTATCAAACAAAACTGGAGTGTAGAGGCCACCTTCAACTGAAACTGCAACAGCAACATCGGATGATTTCATTTGTAATATTCGATCATGAGCCCAAACAACATTTGCTTGTGGTATATCTTGTAAAGCGAGAGAGCTTGCTTTTATTATAAAGTCATTAACAGATATTTTTATTCCCTTATCTGCTAATCCATCATTCATTTCAGCCCGTATCATTAACAATTTATCTAAAGAAACGGATCTACGTAAATAAAAATGGGGTATTGTTTGTTTTGCCTCAGTAAGCCTATTCGCAATAACTTTGCGCATTCCATCAAGGGCTATTTCTGTAAAGTGCCTATCTTTGTAGATATCTTTTATTATTTCTGTTGTTGTTGAACTTGTCATTGATAGTGTTGCTGGTTTTTCTAAATGTTTGATATTATTTGATTCAACATCAGCTTTTACTATTCTTCCATATGGCCCAGTACCTCTAATATTTGTTAATTCTAAGTTTTTAGATTTAGCTATGCGTCTAGCTAAAGGTGTTGCAAAAACTCTCTCTTTATTAAGATTTCTATTGCTATTTTCTAGTTTTATAGATGGTTTATTTTCGTAAGTATTTATTGTTTTAATTATATCCTGATTGGTTTCAGGTTTTTGAACCTCAATATTGGGCACATCTTCTCCATCATCTAATAATATAGCAATTACTTCATTTACTTTAACTCCTGCCGATCCTTCAGGAACTAGAATTTTTCCTATAATTCCCTCATCAACTGCTTCAAATTCCATCGTTGCTTTATCAGTTTCAATCTCAGCCATCACGGTGCCACTTTCGACGGTATCGCCTTCTTTAACTAACCATTTTGAAAGTGTACCTTCTTCCATTGTAGGAGAAAGAGCTGGCATTTGAATATTTATTGGCATAATTTTTTCCCTTACTTATATATTACTTGCTTGACTGCTTCTAAGACTTCTTGAGTAGTAACAAGTGCAAGTTTTTCAAGGTTAGCTGCATATGGCATTGGAACGTCTTTGCCTGTACAATTGATAACGGGTGCATCTAGGTAATCAAATGCACGTTCCATTATAACTGCAGACAGATGATTGCCAATTGATGCTACTGGAAAACCTTCTTCAATTGTGACACAGCGATTTGTTTTCTTTATTGAATTTATTAATGTATGATAATCCATAGGCCTAATTGTTCTTAAATCAATTACTTCTGCAGAGATACCATCTGCCTCTAATAATTCGGAAGCTTCTAGTGCATATTGCATTCCAATACCAAAGCTAACCAGAGTAACATCAGAGCCTTCACGCCATATTTTTGCTTTTCCAATTGGTACAGTAAAGTCTTCTAAATCAGGAACGTCAAAACTACGGCCATATAACATTTCATTTTCTAAAAATACCACTGGGTTTGGATCACGAATAGCAGATTTCAACAGACCTTTTGCATCTGATGCTGAATAAGGCATGACTACTTTAAGCCCTGGGATTTGAGCATACCAGGCAGCAAAACAATGAGAATGTTGAGCACCAACTCTGGATGCTGCTCCATTTGGGCCTCGAAATACCATAGGTGCACCCATTTGACCGCCTGACATGTAAAGTGTCTTTGCGGCAGAATTTATAATATGGTCCATAGCTTGAAGAGCAAAGTTGAAAGTCATAAATTCTACAATTGGATTTAATCCACCAAATGCAGCACCAACAGCAATTCCAGCAAATCCATGCTCAGTTATAGGAGTGTCGATGATACGTTT
>Ga0228672_1001091_pt1 | contig 11267 bp, 9 predicted proteins | sample 90DmetaG_FD_182788 | JGI IMG/M metagenome (GOLD analysis project Ga0228672, IMG submission 182788) | Seawater microbial communities from Monterey Bay, California, United States - 90D | ecosystem: Environmental > Aquatic > Marine > Coastal | place: USA: California | collected 2016-11-08 | reverse complement strand
ATTGTTGAGCATGTAGCAATCCACAATTCAACACCGGTAGCAGTTTTTAGTTTAGAAATGCCGACTGAGCAGTTAGTCATTAGAATGATTTCATCTTTTGGAAGGATTGATTCAAGCAAATTGCGTGATGGTGACATGTCTGAGATTGATTGGAATAGTTTTAATCATGCCGTTAGAGCGTTTGAAGAAAACACAATCTTGATTGATGAGACTCCATCAATAACACCAACAGAAATTAGAGCCAAATGTAGAAGACTCAAAAGACGATACCCAGACCTTGGACTTATCATGGTGGACTATCTTCAGCTCATGACGGTTCACGGCAAGTCAGAAAACCGAGTTCAGGAAATTTCAGAGATATCTCGATCCCTCAAGTCGCTTGCAAAAGAAATCAATGTGCCTGTCATTGCGCTTTCTCAGCTCAATCGAGGGGTTGAATCTAGAGCAAAAACTGGGAAAGGTAGAATTCCGCAGATGGCTGATTTAAGAGAGTCTGGATCGATTGAGCAGGATGCCGACATTATCGGCTTCATTTATCGAGATGAGGTCTATCATGATGACGCCTATACCAATCCAGAAGAGGTTGGAAAGGCTGATCTGAGAATAGCTAAGCATCGAAATGGTGCAACTGGTAATATCAAACTTGCCTTCGTTGGGCAGTACTCAAGGTTTGAGGATTTAGCTTTTGAAGATAGGTTCCAGGGAGTCAGTGATGATCAGATGGATGCCTCATACGTTAACAATATGACAAATTTTGATCAAGGTGATTTTTAAATTTAAAGTAATTTATACAGTTTTCAATAGAATTTAATATGAGCCTTTTGTTAGTGAAACATTAAAATGTTGAATTGATGATGAATGATCAAGCACAAACCAAACTAATTTATAACAAAGAAAAAGTAACTTATTCAAGCTTATCAGACGTTTTTGAACTTAATTTTAAAAAAATATCAAGACTAGTCCCTCTTCTACCATCAGTTAAAGGAGATCTAATTGGAATCAAAAAACCTTCCAATGACCTTTACCTTCTCTGTCACGAGAAATCTAAATATACTGGCACCTATACTCTCACGCACAGAGTTAATTCGTCTCATGGAGTCATTAATAGGCCCGATATTCGATTCAAACTCTATTTTGATGCAAAGCTTTTAGAAGTTGATTCAATTTGCAAAGAGACGAGGATTAATTCTCATCATCCATTAATCAATGACTGTAGCGACTTAGCATTCCAATTAGAGCTCAATGTATTTATGCTTAGATGGCTTGATTACTGCTTGGATAGGTACAATGGAGCAGAATGGGTAGCAAGAAAGTAAAATCGCAGAGCAGTAAATTAGTCATTGCAATCTCCTCGAGGGCTTTATTCAACCTTGATCACTCTCATAAGATATTTAAAGAAGAGGGTATTGAAGCATATGCAAAACACCAACAAGAAAATGAGCATGTCGTTTTAGACCCTGGAGTAGGATTTACTCTAGTAAAAAAATTACTAAAGCTCAACAGTAAACAAACACCAATCGATGTCATTCTTTTATCAAGAAACAGCGCTGATACTGGCCTTAGAATTTTTAACTCGATAGAGCACTATGGCCTTAACATTTCTAGAGCAGCCTTTACTCGTGGTGAGAGCACGCACCCTTTCGTTGGTGCCTTTGAGGCTGATTTATTTTTGTCAAGCAACTACAATGATGTACAAAAAGCACTTCAGTCAGGCTACGCAGCAGCATCCATTGTAGAGTCAAAATCAAACAATAGTCACCCTTCCCAGCTCAGAATAGCCTTCGATGGAGATGCTGTTATCTTCTCAGATGAGGCTGAGAGAATTTTCCAAGAGAAAGGCCTTGAGGCTTTTCATAAAAACGAGGTTTTGTCTGAAAAAATTGAACTAAAAGCTGGACCTTTCAAGTCCTTCTTGGTATCGCTGCAAAAAATCCAGTCTACGTTCCCAGAGGAGAACAACCCAATAAGAACTGCTCTAGTCACAGCAAGGTCTGCCCCATCGCACAAAAGAGTAATCCATACGATGCGAGAATGGGGAATTCGTATTGATGAATCATTCTTTCTTGGTGGCCTAGATAAGGGCGTCTTTTTAAGACAATTCGCAGCAGACATTTTTTTTGATGATCAGCAACAGCATTGTGACTCTGCCTCTCAATATGTTCCAACAGGTCATGTCCCAAGTGGAATAAAAAACAGCTAAGGTTTATTTATCAGTTGGTTAATGCTTTGAGCTCATCTTCAAATATAATTGGTAAAATAAGATTATTTAAAGATAGAAATTATTGATGTCAAAAAAAATTCAAGCTATCCGTGGTATGAATGATCTTCTACCTGCAGATTCACAAATCTGGGGGTTTTTGGATAGCACTATCAATAATCTCCTGCTCTCTTTTGGCTACAAATACTGCCGTACTCCAAACGTTGAGAGCACTGAAACTTTTTCAAGGGCGATTGGAGAGGTGACAGATATTGTTGAAAAAGAAATGTACACCTGGAAGGACAACAACGGAGACTCTCTGACATTGAGGCCTGAGGGTACAGCTGGAGTGGTCAGAATGATGATTGAACACAACTTACCTAGAGAAGGCATCCAAAAAGTTTTTTATAATGGTCCGATGTTTAGGCATGAGCGACCACAAAAAGGAAGGTATCGTCAATTTCATCAGGTTGGTGCTGAAGTTTTTGGCGCATCGGATGCAAAAATTGATGCTGAACTTATCTCAATTACTGATTCTCTTTGGAAGTCATTACAAATTAATGCTCAACTTGAAATTAACTCACTTGGATCGGCAGCCAGTAGAGCTTCATATCGAGAAACTCTGACTAGGTACTTTAGTGACAATAAAGACATACTTGATGAGGACAGTTCAAGGAGGCTTAAAACAAACCCATTAAGAATTCTTGATAGCAAGAACAAGAATCTAGAAGCGCTCATTGCCGAAGCACCTAAGATGATTGATCATCTTGATAGAGAGTCAAATGATCACTTTAAATCATTAAAAAATTATCTGGATCATCTTGAGATTTCTTATAAGGTGAACCCAAAGCTTGTAAGAGGTCTCGACTACTACAACCAAACTGTTTTTGAATGGGTATCTAATGAGCTTGGCTCTCAAGGGACAATTTGTGGTGGAGGAAGGTATGACGGCTTAGTTGAAAAAATGGGAGGCAACCCAACTCCAGCAATAGGCTTTGCAATGGGACTTGAGAGAATTGCTCTTCTGATTCACGATAAATCTAAACAACTTATTTCAGATAGGCCTCATTTATACTTTTTGTCTATGGGAGAGAGTGCTCATTTTGAATCAATGAAGATCTCGAGACATATCCTTGAAGTGATGCCAAATATAACCATCACAAATGATATAACCATAGGAACACTTAAAAGTCAGATGAAAAAAGCAAATAAGTATAGCGCCGACTATGCATTGATACTTGGAGAGGAGGAGTTGGCAAAAAATGTTATAGGTTTAAAGCCTTTAAAGGGCCAAGGAGTTCAGCAATCAATTGAACTTGAGGGTATCATTCAGCATCTTCAGGAGATTTTATGAAAAACTTTATAGAAATTAGCGATTCGGAAGAAGAGCAAGTTGATAAATTAAAAAAGTGGTGGGATTCCAACGGCAAGCAAATAATTGCTGGAGCAGTTCTTGGTCTTGCAGGGATATTTGGGTGGAATTCATATGTTGATTATCTAGACAGCCAAGCCTTAAATGCTAGGGCATTATATTTAAGTTATGCTTCAGATTCAGCCAATGTGGGTGCTTATGACAAATTAATCAAAGATCACCCTTCCAGCTCATATGCAGACCAAGCAACACTGTTAATGGCTAAATACTTGTTTGAAGCTGAAAACTACTCTTTAGCGCTGGACGCTTTAAAGCCTTTAATGAGTCGAGAGAATTCTGTCATTGCTTCTACTGCAGCCCTTCGTTCAGCCTCGCTCTATTTAGAGCTTGGACAGCATCAAGAGGCTCTAGCTGTTCTGAATATGGATAATGCTAACGAGTTTTCAGGTTTATTTTATAACCTTGCTGGTGATGTGTATTTAGATCTCGGCAACAATGAAGAGGCAAGAAATAGTTACGCTCTCGCAATTGAAAACATTACTGATAATTCAAGCTTATCTCAATTAATTCAGATCAAACTTGACGATCTGAATTAATTCCTTTCAGGTTATCCATTGTGAGCTACCCTATCATCTCTCTGGTCGGTAGGCCTAACGTAGGTAAATCGACACTGTTTAATCGTCTCAGTAATTCTCGTCAGGCACTGGTTTCGGATTATGAAGGCCTAACGCGAGATCGTCAGTATGCAAACATTGAGCTTGAGGATGAGCGCTTCTGCACAATTGTAGATACGGGTGGTTTGACGAATGAAGACTCGGTCATTGATTCAGGTATTCAAAACCAAGTTTTGAGTGCGCTCGATGAGTCCGATGTCATTTATTTTATTGTTAGTAACAAAGACGGCGTTACAGCACTAGACCTTGATATTTCTAGTCAGCTCAGAAAGCTCAAAAAAAATATAATTTTGGTTTGCAACAAGGCAGAGGGATTGAATCTGAGTTCAGCATCCGAATTTTATGAACTTGGATTAGGAGAACCCACACTCATTTCAGCTGAACACAACCAAGGCATCCAAGATCTTATTGAAAAAACATTACCCCTATTGCCAAAGTCAACTGACATAGAAGAGCAAGACATTGATGGTATTGCAGTTGCAGTATTAGGCAGACCAAATGTAGGCAAATCAACACTAATTAATCGAATCTTAGGTGAGGAAAGAGTATTGTCAGTGGATCTTCCTGGAACGACCCGAGACAGCATATTTATCCCTTTTGAAAGGGAAGGAGAGCAGTACACGCTAATTGATACTGCAGGCATTCGAAGGAAGCGAAGCGTTGATGAAAAAATAGAGAAATTTAGCATCATAAAAGCAATCAGTGCTTTAGAAGATTCTCAAGTTGTAATTTTAGTCTTGGATGCTCATGAAGGAGTGACGGAACAGGATGCCACATTGCTTGGAATGATTGCTGACAAAGGCAGAGCCTTATTGATAGTAGTCAATAAATGGGATGGACTGGATGAGTATCAAAAAAGTGAAGTCAAAAGGAAGCTTGATGTGAAACTCTCTTTCGTTAGTTATGCCTCCATTCACTTCATTTCAGCGCTTCATGGCTCCGGTGTTGGAAAATTATTTGAACCAATCAAAAGGTCCTATGAGCATGCAGGTAAAAGATACCCAACATCACTTCTAAACAAAATCTTAGAGCAGGCAAATAGTTCTCATCAGCCGCCGCCTGTTGCAGGAAGAAGACTTCGCCTGAAGTTTGTGAATCAAACTGATGTTTTCCCCCCGACGCTCATGTTTCATGGAAATCACATTCAAAATGTACCTAAGAGTTATGAACGATTTTTAATGAATTTCTTTACCACTGCTCTCAAGCTTACCAATACTCCGATAAAAATCAACTTCAAGAGTGGTGACAATCCATTCAAAGATAAAAAAAATATCTTGTCTGCGCGCCAAATTCAGAAAAAAAGACGCCTCATGAAATTTGTAAAAAAGAAGTAGTCTAGTAAATGAAATTAAAACCTTGTTGCTGAGAACTCAGATATTGATTTAGGCGTCTTAGTCTTTGTTAGAATTGACTCAACAATTTCTGCTGTGATTGGCGCTAAGGTAAGCCCTATGTGCCCGTGTCCAAAAGCATAAACAATATCGTTTCCTTTGCTTGACTGAGAGATTACTGGCCTACTATCAGGAATTGATGGGCGAAAGCCAAGCCATGTCCTGCTTGGATTACTAAGTGTTGGAAAAAACAGTCTAGCGCCTTTTTCTAAGTACTTGATTCTGTGCTGAGAAATTTTAGGACTCAAGCCGCCAAGCTCAACAGTTCCAACTACTCTCAGCCTACCAGACATTGGCGACATATAGAAACCTCCGGCAGCATAGCAGCATGGCCTATTTAGGAGGGGCTCCGCCATGTCATACTCAACATGATATCCGCGCTCTACATCCAGTGGAATTTTATCGCCTGCTTGTTGAGCAAATTTTTTAGAGTAAGCACCTGCTGCAACTACCAATTGTTTAGTTATTATTGTTGACTGGTTATCAAGATGGACTTTGATACCATCATTTACTCTCTCAATCTTTGTTGCGGTTTGACTTATAATCTGACAACCCTTATTGATTGATGCATTTAAAATTAGCTTGACCATTTTTCCAGGGTCATTCATATATGCTCCATCCGGAAAGAAAGAGGCTCCACCCTCAGATAAATCAAGGTTTGGCTCCAGCTTTTTAAGTTCATCAATATTTAAAATCTCTGCATTTAAGCCAAGCTGTCTTCTTTTATCAATATCCCTTATTCCATACTCTAAAAGCTTCTCTTTAGGATAAAGATAGATATTACCATCTGTTTTTAAGAGGGACTCTCCACCAACTTGTGAGGAAAGTTCCTCCCACTGCATCCTTGAACCTTGAACTAATGAGGCAATCGCTTGAGCATTTCTCGCGGCGTTCTTTGGCATTGACTGGTATAAAAATTTTATAAGCCAAGGGCATAAGGATAGAATTGCAGAGCGCTTAATTGCTATAGGACTATTCTTATTAAATAGAAGAGAGGGCAGCTGTTTAATTATTTCTGGTGATCCAACTGGCAGGACAGCGTATTCCGCGATAGTACCAGCATTACCAAATGAGGTCCCAGTCCCAGGCTCCTCAGGATCAATTAAAGTAACTTCTCTTTCTGCATTTAACATTCTTAATGCAACAGAGAGACCTATGACGCCTCCACCCAAAACCGTAATCTCTGTTTTTTTCAAAGACATAATTGAGATTATAAAATCAAAAGATTTTTTAACTTAAGAAAGTATTAAATTATGTGCTTCCTTAGCGGCATTTATAAAACTCTCAAAGAGGGGGTGTCCATCCCTTGGTGTTGAGGTAAACTCAGGATGAAACTGGCAGGCAACAAACCAGGGATGGTCGGTTATTTCAACCATTTCAACTAGAGAGCCATCATTTGACCTTCCAGAAACTGTAAGTCCAGCATTTTCAATTTGTGATATCAGTTTATTGTTTACTTCATATCTATGCCTGTGTCTTTCGGTTACCTTCTCTGAGCCATAGATTTTTTGGGAATGGCTGCCTTTAACTAATTGGCACTCTTGACCGCCAAGTCTCATGGTGCCCCCCAAATCAGAATCAGAATCCCGCGTCTGGGTGTCACCATTCTCATCTTGCCACTCAGTTATTAGACCAATTACAGGATATTTAGTATTTTCATCAAACTCCGTACTATTAGCGCCGTTCATATTTGCCATATGACGAGCATACTCAATCACAGCAACTTGAAGACCCAGACATATCCCTAGATATGGAATATGATTCTCACGTGCAAATTGAACTGCTTTTATTTTGCCTTCAATACCCCTTATGCCGAACCCCCCTGGAACCAACACAGCACTCATATTACTTAAACTTTCTGCTCCATTTTTTTCAATCTCTTCTGAGTCAAAATAGTGAATATTGACTTTAGTTTGCGTATGAACCCCTGCATGAATAAGCGCCTCTGAAAGGGATTTATAAGACTCTGTTAAATCCATATATTTTCCAACCATTGCAATATCTACGCTATGGCTTGGCATTTCCAATCTTGAGACTACATTTTTCCATTCTGTAAGATCAGCTTTGTTACATTTTAGGCCTAATTTAGAGACAACAGCATCATCAAGGCCTTGGCTATGAAGGTCCTCTGGCACTTTATATATACTGTCTTTGTCAAGTGAAATAAATACTGAGTCTTCAGCTACGTTTGTGAATAAAGCGATTTTTTTACGCTCAGAATCTTCTAATTCATGCTCTGATCGACAAATAAGGATATCAGGCTGAATTCCTATCCCTCTAAGCTCTTTGACTGAGTGCTGAGTAGGCTTCGTTTTTAGTTCTCCAGCAACCTTGATATAAGGTAGAAGCGTTAGATGAATGAAAACAGCATTTTCACGACCCAACTCAAGACTCATTTGACGAATTGCTTCCATAAAAGGGAGAGACTCAATATCACCTGCAGTACCTCCAATTTCAACCAGGGCAATATCTGCTTCTTCAGCACCCTCTTTCATCAGTTTTTTTATCTCATCCGTGATATGTGGAATAATTTGAACTGTTGCTCCAAGATAATCCCCTCTCCTTTCTCTATCAATTACATTCTCGTAGACTCTTCCCGCAGTAAAGTTATTCTTCTTTCCAAGCTTAGTTCGAACGAACCGCTCATAATGGCCCAAATCTAAGTCCGTCTCAGCACCATCATTGGTTACAAAAACTTCACCATGCTGGAATGGACTCATGGTTCCAGGATCAACATTTATATATGGGTCAAGTTTTAATAGAGTGACGTTAAGTCCGCGTGTTTCAAGAATAGAAGCTAGGGAGGCTGAGGCTATTCCCTTACCAAGAGAGGAAACAACACCACCAGTAATAAAGATGTATTTTGTCATCTAAAACTAACAAAGTTTGAAATAGCTATGATACACAAATTTGTGTAGAATATGGGCACATCCAATCAAACAAATCATAATGGGTTACAAACAATTCTTAAAGAGACTTTTTCCATACCTTAGGACTCATTTAGGAAAATTAATTTTTGTCTCATTTTTGATGATTCTTTCAACTTCATTGGAAACTGCAATCCCTGAGATAACTGGTCGTATAGTTGATAATTTATTTACTACTGAACGATCTAAAGAATCTGCATTTTTATACTCAATAATTCTTTTTGGAGTTATTGCCTTAAGCTCATTATTTGCCTTAACTTCGACCTCGCTAAGTTCCTGGGTCTCAAATAAAGTAATTATGGATTTAAGAGTAAAGATGTTTTCTAAATTATTAAGACTCCCAAAATCATATTTTGATAAAAACACAACTGGAGAAACTCTATCAAAGTTGACATATGATGTAGAGCAGATTTCCTCTGCTGCTTCAGTAATATGGCTTGAATTGATTAAATCTTTGCTAACCGTAATTATATTAATTGTTTATTTATTTTATAAAAACTATTTGTTGAGCCTAAGTCTATTAATTCTTCTTCCACTAGTGTATCTTGCTGTGAAAATTTCAACTATAAGAATTAGAAAAGGCTCAAAAAAAGTACTGGACTCAATGGGTAAAATGACACATCTTCTTGATGAGAATATCTCAGGAAATGATCTAGTAAAAATTTATAATGCGCAATCTCATGAGGAAGGTAAATTTTCTCAACTTGTTACAACAATTCGTCAGCAGCGCTTTAAAGTTGATGTTGCTGGTGGAGTGAATACCTCAATTGTAAATATCCTAATAGGACTTTGTCTTGCCATAGTGGTTTATTTTTCATCTACTTTTTTAGCTATGAGTGCAGGAGAGTTTCTTGCTTTTTTCACAGCGATGGCAATGCTTGTCAAACCCTCCAAAAGCCTTATAAATATCAATAAGCCTCTACAGAATGCTGTAATTGCAGGTACTAGTATATTTGGGTTAATTGATGAAAAGCCAGAAAATAGCCCTCGAAGCAATAAAGCCTCCAATCCAATTGGAGATATCTCATTTCAAAACGTAAGTTTTTCCTATGGAGATAAAGCTCAGTCATTAAAAAATATAAATTTAAATATTAAGAATGGTGAAACAATAGCACTTGTTGGAGCTACTGGAAGTGGCAAAACAACACTAGTCAACCTTCTTACTCGATTTTATAACCCTACAAGTGGAAAGATATTTATCAACAATGAGGATATTATTAGCTTCGATTTAGAATCCTTTAGATCAAACTTTTCGTATGTAGATCAAAATGTTCGTCTATTTAATGATTCAATTAGTGGCAATATTGCTTTTGGTCAGAAAAATACAATGTCAAAAGAAACTATATCAAATGCTGCAAAAATTTCTAATTCTAATGAGTTTATTGAAAAACTAGATAATAAGTATGATTCTGAAATTGGCGAGGATGGCGTCACTCTATCTGGAGGTCAGAGACAGAGACTTTCGATTGCAAGAGCTATTGCAAAAGATAGCCCAATTTTAATTCTTGATGAGGCAACATCAGCTCTTGATTCAGCAACAGAAAAGCTCGTTCAGTCCGCAATCAATAAAATGCAAAAAGGCAGAACAACAATAATTATTGCTCACCGATTAAGTACCATTAAAAATGCGGATCGTATCATTGTACTTAAGGACGGAGAAATTATTGAACAAGGAACTCATTCAGAGCTAATCGAAGCGTCAGGCGAGTATCTAACATTAACACAGCAGCAGACATAAATATTGCGCTATTTAATTTATCAGAAAAGAGTCCAGATTCTATTACTATCGAGTTGCTCTCTACACTGAGTTAACTGAGATTTATAGGTGTTTGATTTGTTCTCTACCTTTTTAGCAATAGAAATAAGCCAATCCTTCTGTTCATAGCTCTTCTTGTTGTAGCCGCCATGTCCTTCATGGTAAGCTAAATATTGACGATACGCATCTGTCTTACTAATCTTTGATCTTAGGTTCGATTGGTTAGCATACCAGCCAACAAAATCTATAGCATCAGTGAAGTTATCTCTACGGGCATCTTTTTTACCAGTTTTCAATTGATACCACTCCCATGTCGCTTTTTTAGCTTGAGTGTAACCGTATGAATCTGTTGGTCTTGAGCCAGGAATAAATCCGAGGATTTTGTTACGAGGTGGTTTGGCTCTTGAGGCAAAGCGAGACTCTTGATGAATGATGGCCATTTGCAAGTGCATTGGTACTTTCCACTTTTCTTCACTTAATTTAGCTGCACGATACCAACTTACCTTTTCATCTAGCAAGGTACAGATATTAGTTACCTCTCTTGCAGGTGTGGACAGACAACCAGAAATTGTAATTGCAACAAGTAAGCCTAAGACTAGTAGCTTTTTCATTTATCCAAAAAAAACAAAGTACGCGATAATAATCTGGAAAACTAGCAAAACACCAAACATTGCTTTAATGTCATTGTCGGTTAGTGGCGCTGACTCTTCAACTATCTTCTCTAACTTAACATCTACAGCAACAAGACCTTTTTCCGAGGTTTCAACTTTAAATTTAACTCTGGTATCGCTTCTTAAACGAGACTTATTAAAAACATTTTTTTGATGAACAAAGTACTTCTCTCCGTCATCACCTGTAATAAATCCATACCCTTTAGTGCCAAATTGAGCGACTATGCCCGTCATTTTTTTTGCCATCACATTCTCACTTTTTGCAGCAAATACACTGCC
>Ga0228672_1001085_pt1 | contig 11317 bp, 13 predicted proteins | sample 90DmetaG_FD_182788 | JGI IMG/M metagenome (GOLD analysis project Ga0228672, IMG submission 182788) | Seawater microbial communities from Monterey Bay, California, United States - 90D | ecosystem: Environmental > Aquatic > Marine > Coastal | place: USA: California | collected 2016-11-08 | reverse complement strand
CTGAAAAAAACTTTATCAAAATTAAAGATAAACTAAGCATCATATAAGCTTAATATATAAGCTTAAAAGGAAATAAATTTGACATTAAAAAAGAAGATGATCAAAGCTTCTTAGATGTCATATAAACTAGTGTAATTATATATTTATTTTAGAATGCTTTAGGAGTAATGATGTAAAATGTTACAGAAAGTTCAGAAAAGGCATTGGAAGGAATTGCCAATAAGATTTCAAAAAATTTAATTCCAGCTTTAAATAAAGCTACTTTTGAAATCAATACATAAGTCTAAGATGCTAAATTTTTAACATTATAAAGTAAATATTTTATTATATTTTAGCTATGTAGAAATAAGCTATAAAAGAGCTTAAATAATTAGATGATGACATTAAAGAATTAGAAGAGAATAGCAAAAAGTATTAATTTAATTAAAAGATACAATTATTATTAATAAACATTAAATATTGAAATAACTCGATTTGATGATTTAGAAAATTTAAGATAAGATATTAATATGAGAAAAGCTATTTGGAATTCTCTTGAAGAATGGTAAGTTTTATCACTTCAATGGATAGATACTCCATTTTCATAAATAGATGCTGAATCTATCAAAGCTAAATGTGATTTTTATACAAAAGTAATATTAAATTTTAAAAAAATAATTATATTAGACAATAAATAAATGCATTAAATTTATGCCACCTAATCCAGTATTGGATAAATTAAAATCATTAGTATTTGAATTTAAAGATACTATTCCTGTAGTTGTAGCATTAAGAAATAAAGCATTGACAAATACTCATTGGATATAAATTAAAGAAGAAATAATTGGCGAAGATTTTGACATTGAAGCCGAAGAATTTACATTATAATCCTTAATAGACTTAGATGCTTAATAGCATTAATTATAAATATAGGAAGTTAGTACATAAGCAACCTAAGAATCAATATTAGAGGGTTAGTATAATTAAATAAATGAATTTTGGTTATAATAATAATTTGTATGTGAGCCCTATAAACAAGAAGTGGCAGTATATAATAATAATATAAGGCAATGAAAGACGTTTATCTTATTCATGAAGTAGAAGATTTATTTGCTATGTTAGATGAAAATCTAGCAAATTTAAATAATATTTTGGGGTCCAGATATTTAAAAAATGCAAGATCAAGAGTTTCTAAACTTTAAGAAGATATTATGTATGCTTAGGACTCAATAAATGATATATTAACATGTTAAAAAAATTGGACTTATCTTGAAAATATATTCAGAGATCCTGATATGAAAAAAAAACTAGGGCCAGAATCAAGTTCATTTGAAAAAGTTGATAACTAATTCAGAGCATTCTTAAAAAAATGCACAACTTAGAAAATTAATAAAGTTATAAATAATACACCAGGGGTGGGAGAAGCTTTTAAAAAACACAAAGAAACTTTGGCTAATATCCAAAAAGCATTAGAAAATTTCTTAGAAGAAAAGAGAAATAATTTTCCCAGATTTTATTTTTTATCAAATGATGAATTGCTTGAAATACTAGCTAAAGCTAATAGTGATATGCAATCTACAAATAAACATATAAAAAAATGTTTTGACAACATTAATAGATTGGATTTTGGACCTGATTAAAAATCAACTACTATTGAAGGCATGATTAGTGGTGAAGGAGAAAAAATTGGATATACAAAAGGAATATAAACAAAAGGATAAGATGTTGATAATTGGTTGAATTCTGTATAAGAAAGTATGATAGATACCTTGACTAAACGAATGAAATAAGGAAAATCTGATTACGAGTTAAAAGAGAGAAGATAATGGGTTTTAGATCATCCTGGATAAATTGTAGCAACTATAGCATAAATATATTGGTCATCTTAGACAGAAGCATATTTATCAAATTTAAATGAAAATCCACATTCTATGATGGATTGGTAAAATGTGAATTATTTCTAATTAGAATAATTAACAGAGCATGTTAGATCAGGATTAAGTTCTATATAGCATAAAATAATAGTGGCATTGATAACATTAGATGTTCATGCCAGAGATATTATTGATACTTTAGTATAAGAAAATGTATAAACAAGTCAAGATTTTAATTGGTTATAATAATTAAGATATTATTGGGATGATTCTATAGAAAATATTGTTGTAAAGTAAGTGAATGCTGTTATGAGATATGGATATGAGTATATGGGAGCTACTAGTAGATTGGTTATAACTACATTAACAGATAGATGTTGGATGACTATAACTGGAGCATTAAATATAAAATTAGGCGCTGCACCTGCGGGACCTGCAGGAACTGGAAAAACAGAATCTACAAAAGATCTTGCTAAATCATTAGGGATGTTATGTGTTGTGTATAACTGTTCAGATTAAATAGAATATAAAATGATGGCTAGATTATTTACAGGATTAGCTTAATAAGGGGCTTGGACATGTTTAGATGAGTTTAATCGTATTGATATCGAAGTCTTGTCTGTTGTCGCTTAATAATTATTATAAATAAGATAAGCTTTATTGAGAAATGATAAAAGATTCCATTTTATGGATTAAGAAATCAATTTAAAAGAAAATGTTGGGGTATTCATCACTATGAACCCAGGATATGCAGGTAGAACCGAATTACCAGATAATTTAAAAGTATTATTTAGACCTGTATCTATGATGATACCAGACTATGGATTAATTGCATAAATTATGTTATTTGCAGAAGGATTTGAGACTGCTAAGCCTTTAAGTAAAAAAATGGTTTAACTTTATAAATTATCATCAGAATAGCTATCATAATAAAAACATTATGATTTTGGTATGAGAGCAATAAAATCCGTTTTAGTTATGGCTGGATCTATAAAAAAGAATTTCCCAGATATGAAAGAAGACATCATATTAATTAGGGCAATGAGAGATTCAAATATACCTAAATTTTTAAGAGATGATTTACCACTTTTTGACGCTTTAGTTTAAGATTTATTTCCAGGAGTAGTTATTGCAGATAATATGGATTAATTATTAATGGATTAATTAGATGGATCTATAAAAGCTTTAGATTTTCATAAAGTGGATAATTAAGTTGTCAAAATAATATAGTTGTTTGAAACAATGTAAGTTAGATTTGGTGTCATGTTAGTTGGTGCCACAAATAGTGGAAAAACTATAGTTTTTGAGATATTAAAACATGCTATGACAGCAATTAGAAAATCTGGATCAAAAGATGAGAAATTCTAAGTAATACAAACACATATTATAAATCCAAAAGCTATATCAATGGGTGAACTTTATGGAGAAGTGAATCTATTCACTTAAGAGTGGTAAGATGGATTAGCATCATAAATAATGAGAGAATTAGCAATGAGTGAGACACCAGATTTGAAATGGGTTGTATTTGATGGTCCAGTTGATGCATTATGGATAGAAAATATGAATACTGTATTAGATGACAATATGATGTTATGTTTAGCAAATGGACAAAGAATAAAGTTGAAAAATGAAATGAGAATGTTATTTGAAGTATAAGATTTAGCTGTTGCAAGTCCAGCTACTGTTAGTAGATGTGGTATGGTGTATCTAACACCAGATGAACTAGGCTGGTAACCTTATGTTAACAAATGGATAAAATAATAATTTAATGCTGAGGCATAAATATATATGAGTGAATTTTTTTCTAATACAATTGAAAATTTCTTAGAAAATATTAGAAGTAAATGTGTTGAACCAATATAAACTTCTAATTGCTAATTAATCACTTCTATGTGCAATCTATTAGAATGCTTGCTAAAACCATCTTATGGATTCAAATAAGACTAATCTCCTGATAAAGTTAAAAAATATCATTCACTTTGCTTTGTTTTTTGCTTAATTTGGGCCATGGGTACTACTTTTTATGAAAAACATTAAGAATATTTTGATCAACTTATCAGAAAAGTAATTTTTGTTTTAAATAGAATTTCACTAATGTTAATCTTCCTCATAGTGATTCAGTTTATGGGTTCTTTATTGATCCTATTGAAATACAATTTTTACCTTGGATGGATAAAGCCCCAGATTTTATGTACTTTAAAATATTAATTCATTATTTTTAATATATTTCTAATATATTTCTTAAACTTTATAAAAAATTTCTAAAAAATTTCTAAAAAATTATTTAATAATTATAAATAGTTATGATAAAGAAATATAATTTTTTAATATGATGGTCCCAACGATAGACACAATAAGATATTCTTATATAACAGAAATTTTATTAGACAGTTAAAAAATGGTTTACGTAACTGGTCCTAGTGGAACAGGAAAATCAGTTATGATATAAACTCTATTAAGAGATATTAAAGATTCAAGAAAAGTTGATCCAATAAATATAATTTTTTCAGCATAAACTAATTCATTAGTATCTTAATTATCTATAGAAACTAAATTATAAAAAAATAAACAATTTAGTTACGGTGCTAGACCAGGAAGAAAAGTAAAATTAATATATTTAAAAGGTTGCAATATTTATAGATGATATTAATATGCCAAGCGTTGAAGAATATGGAGCATAACCTCCTATAGAAATGTTAAGACTTTTAATTGATAAAGGTGGAGTCTATGATAGAAAAGAAAGATTCTGGAAATAAATAGAGAATACTATGATTTTAGCTTGTTCAGCTCCACCTGGTGGTGGTAGAAATCAATTAACATAAAGATTTACAAGACATTTTAATATTTTATGTTTACCCTAACCCAATTAAAAAACTTTGTTTAAAATTTTTGAATCAATAATGAGTGGGTTTTTAGGAAATGGATTCCCTGAAAATGTAAAGAAACTATCAGAAAATGTGACAAATTGCAGTATTGAAGTCTATCATAGAATTTTAAAAGAAAAATTGCCAATTCCTAGTAAATTCCATTATACATTTAATTTGAGAGATGTTAGCAAAGTATTTTAAGGAATATTAATGGTGAAACCATAGGCTATAAAAGATCCTGATTAATTAATAAGACTATGGGTACATGAATGTAGTCGTGTGTTCCATGATAGATTGATAAATGATATAGATAGAGATTGGTATCAAAATTTAATAGTTGAATTATTGGGAAGAGGCTTTAATAGTAGAACTGAAAAAGATTAGATATTTGGTAGTAACACAATAAAATTTGGTGATCTTTTAAGATTAGATTTTGGTAGAGAATATGAAGAAATTAAGGATACAAATAAATTGATTAAAGTATTAGATGAAAAATAGGAAGACTATTTAGAAGGAAAAGGTTAATCTAAATTGATATTTTTTGATGAAGCCATTGAGCATGTTTTAAGAGTGGCTAGAGTATTGAGATAACCAAGAGGAAGTGCAATGCTAATAGGAGTCGGTGGTAGTGGTAAATAAAGTTTAACAAAATTATCAAGTTTTATGCTTGAAAGCTAAAATAAATCAATTGAAATAACAAAAGGATATAATATATCAAGTTTCCGTGATTTCATAAAATAATTGAAATAATTAACTGGAGTAGAAGGATAAGAATGCACATTTTTATTTACAGACACATAAATACTTTTAGAATAATTCTTAGAAGACATAAACAGTTTATTGAACTCTGGAGAAGTGCCAAATATCTGGGAACCAGATGAGAAAAAGAAGATAATTGAAGATGTAAGACCATATGTTTTGAAGATGGGTAGAGTTGGTATATATAAAATTAAATTTTTTAGATGAACCTGATGTCATATATTAAACATTTGTTGAAAGAGTACGTAATAATCTTCATATAGTATTATGTATGTCCCCAGTAGGCGATTAACTTCGTATAAGATGTCGTAAATTCCCATCTTTAGTTGATTGTTGTACTTTAAATTGGTTTAGTGCATGGCCTGAAAATGCTTTAATTTCCGTTTCATCTTAACTTCTTAAAGAATTTGAATTCCCAAGTGATTTATATAAAAATGGATTGTCTGAAATGTGTAAAGAAATTCATCTTTATAGTACATTGTAAGCTGAAGTATTTGATTAGTAGCTTAAAAGAAAAGTATATAATACACCTAAAAGTTATTTAGATTTCATTAAGTTATATTAATAATAATATTACCTAAAAAAATAAGAACTGTAAAATTTTTATATTAAAAGAGAAGAATCTTTAAGCAGATTGTCAAATGGTCTCACAAAATTAGAATAAGCTAATATTTAGGTTGCTTAACTTAAAATCGACTTAACTGAATTATAACCTTAATTAGAAATACAAAGTGAATTAGTTAAAGCTGCTTTAATTCAAGTTGATGCTGATAGTAGAATTGCAAGAGAAAAAGAAATTGTGGTTTAAGCTGATGCTGATATTGTAAATAAATAAGCTAGCGTATTTTTTATGATATATATAGGAAATTAAAGCTATATCAGACGAGGCTAAAATTGAATTAGGTATAGTAAAACCTGAACTTGATGCAGCATTGGAAGCTGTTAAGCATATGGACAAAACAGTAAAATATTAAATAATAAAATATAAATTAAATAGGGACTTATATAACTAAGAACAATGAACGCTCCTCCATAAATAATAGAAATGGTAATGGAAGGTGTCTGTATTCTTCTTTAAAAGAAATATTCATGGAAAGTAGCCTAAGGTTTATTAATGGATATAAACTATTTTACGGATACAATGATTCTTGGTTTCAAATTAGATTAAATTCCAAATAAAGTGATGAAATAATTAAAGAAATTCTTATAAGCAAAGTAAATATTATGTTAATAATAGTTAAGAAGATTTCAAAGTAAAAGTAGTAAATGAAAGAGTACCATCAGCCAAAGATTTATGTGGATGGGTTTTAGCTATGAATATTTATGCTGATGTTAGTTAAAAAGTTGGACCAAAATAAGAAATGGTACGATAATTAGAAGAAAAACTATCAGTTGCAAATGCTTAACTTAAAGAAAAAATGGATGATCTTAATGAAGGTATATATTATGCTAAATAAAGTTAAATCAAATGTGGCTAAATTAAAAAAAGAGTCAGATGAAACTGTAAAAAAAAAATAAGATTTAGAAGCATTAGCTGAATTAACAAAAGCAAGATTAATCAGAGCAGAAAAATTAACAAGTTTACTTGTTGAAGAGGGCAAAAGATGGGTTGAAACCGTTGCTGATTTATAAATATAAATTAAAAATTCAATCGGGGATGTATTCATATCAACAGCTTGTATTTCATATATGGGTCCATTTACAGGAATTTTTAGATCATAAATAACAAATTATTGGTTAGATTTAATGAATTAAAAAGCGATACCAATTAGTGATAATTTTTCGGTTATAAAGTAAATATATAAATAAAATAAGGACATTAGGAAATCCAATTTTATTAAGAGATTGGATGATGTGTGGTTTACCAAATGATACAGTAAGTTAAGATAATTCTATATATTGTATGAAAGGAATAAGATGGCCATTAATGATAGATCCTTAGTTTTAAGCAAATAAATGGATAAAAAATACAGAAAAAGTTAATTTATTAAGAATAATGACATTTAAAGATTCAAAATTCTCTATTGATATGAAAGCTTGTCTAACATAAGGAATTCCAGTTTTGATTTAAGTATTGATAATATTTTATTAAGGATGTTGAAGAAATTTTAGACCCTATGATAGATTCAATATTAAATAAATAAATCAGTTTAGTAGATGGTAGAACTTTGATAAGATTTGGCGATGGAGATATAGAGTATGATTCAAACTTTAAATTATATATGACTACAAAAATACCTAATCCAAATTATTTACCAGAAGTGTTTATAAAAGTAAAATAATATTAATTTAGGTTAATATTATAAATTTTACTGTAACATTTGAAGGATTAGAAGATTAATTGTTAGCAGATGTAGTAAAAAATGAAGAGCCTATTATAGAATAATAAAGAGATGATAATATTATAAATTTGGCCGGATATAAGAAAAAAATAACTGAATGTGAAAAATTGATATTATAAATGTTAAATGATAGTAAGCCAGAAACATTACTTGATGATGTTGATTTAATATCTACATTAGAGAGTAGTAAAATAACATCAGAGGAAATAAAGATAAAAATAGAAGAATCGACTAAATTAGAAGAAAAAATAGAATTAACTAGAAATGGATATAAGGATGTTAGTATTAGAGGATCCATATTATTTTTTGTAATAAAAGATTTATCAATAATAGACCCTATGTATCAATATAGTCTTTAATACATTAAAAGATTATTTAATTAAGCTATGTTCAATTCAGAGAATTCAGATGTATTAGCTTAAAGACTATTAAATCTTATAGATTAAATTACAAAAGTTGTGTTTATTAACGTTTGTAGAGGACTATTTGAAGCTCATAAATTAATATTTAGTTTCTTAATAGCTACAAGTATAGATAAATAAAAAAATATCATAAAAGATGATATATGGAGTGTATTTTTAAGAGGAGCTGGAATTGTTGATTAAAAAGATAAACCTGAAAATCCAGATCCATAATCTATTAATGATATAGATTGGGATTTTGCTAATTATTTATAATAAAATTTTGAATGCTATAAAGATTTAGCTAATAATATAAGTTCTAATTGGCATTTATGGTAAAAATATCAGAATTGCGAAGATCCATTCTAGGAGATTTTACCTGAAAATTATGAAGATAAAGTTAAAATGTTTGAAAAAATGCTTATTGTAAAAATATTTAAACCTGAAAAAATGATGTTCGGATTTACTTATTATGTTTAAAATCAAATAGGTTTCAATTTATTATATTATTAGGCAACTTTTATCTAGAAATTCCATCTATTCATATGCAAACTGTATATGATGATTCTGATGTGAAAACTCCAATAATATTTGTGTTATCAAGTGGAGCTGATCCCACTCAATTGATATTTAATTTAGCAAAAGAAAAAGAATTTTTATAAAAATTTGATACTATATCATTAGGATAAGGATAAGGAGTATTTGCTGAAGAATTAATAAAAGTAGCAAGAAGAGATGGGAAATGGGTTTTATTATAAAATTGTCATTTGGCTAAATCATGGATGCCTGAATTGGAGAATATAATACAAGATTTAGCAAATAAAGAAGGAGAAATAGATCCTGAATTTAGACTATTTTTGACAAGTATGCCTGTAAATTACTTCCCTGTAAGTATTTTATAAAATGGTATAAAATTGACCACAGAACCTCCAAGAGGAATAAAAGCAAATCTTAAGAGATCATTAAAAGGATTTACTGATGAGATATTAGATGACTGTGTAAAACCAGATGTTTTCCATAAACTATTATTGGCAACATGTTTTTTCCATAGTTTGGTTTAAGAAAGAAGAAAATTCGGGCCATTAGGTTGGAATATAAGATATGAGTTTAATGATTCTGATTTAGAGACAAGTAAAACAGTATTATAGATGTTATTAAATGAACAAGAGTAATTATAAATATATATAGGAATACACCTTGGGATGCTTTAATTTTTGTGACAGGACATATAAATTATGGGGGTAGAGTAACAGATGATTGGGACAGAAGATGTTTGTTAAGTATACTATAAAATTTCTATATACCATCCATTTTAGATGATTCATATAAGTATTTTATCTTATATTAGATTTTCTTAATCTGTTAAATATTTTGTTCCTAAATTAGGAAATTTATAGTCTTATTAAGATTATGTTGATAATTTACCTGCCAGAGATGATCCAGTTGTCTTTGGATTACATGAAAATGCTAATTTAAATTATCAAGCATAAGAGTCTGATAGAATGATGTAAACTGTTTTATTGATTTAACCAAGAATATAAGGAAGGTAAGATTTTTATTTAATTTTATTTATAATATTGTATTAAAATTTTTATTTATAATTTTATATTAAAATTTTATTTATTACAAATTTCATATTTTTTTTAAAAATATTTCATTTCAATATTTTAAAATGCCATCAAAATATCGGATGATCTTTCAAAAATTAAATGATTTTTTAATTTTAGAAATGTCTAAAAATGCATGAACTCCTGATGCTGGGAGAACATTTTTAAACAAATTTTAGAATTTATTCATTTTATTATTGAACTAATTTCATTCATTTATTATAAAAGTCTTGAGTTCGATTCCCAAGACCGTCAAAAAAAATTTATGAAATTTGTAATAAATGTTATAAATAATATTTTTATTGTATTTTTAATTTTTATCTTAAAATTTTTATTAAAAAGTTATTATTAATTTTTTATTAATTTTTTTATGATTTTTTATTAAATTTTTGATTTTTATTTTAAAAAAATTTGTATATAATTTTATTAATTTTTATGAAATTTTAAATATATAAGTTCCTCTGGCAAAACATCAGATTAGATAGTTTAAGAATTAGCAGAAAACATGTTATTATAAGTGCCTGCAGATTTATTAAAATAAGATGGCTGTGAAGATTTGTTTGTTAAAAATGAATTTGGATTAATTCCATCTTTATCAACCGTTTTACTATAAGAAATGGTGAGATTCAATAATTTATTGTAAACTATGAGAAAATTATGTGAAAATCTAATATTAGCCATATAAGGATTAGTAGTCATGAGTTAAGAATTAGATTCTATATATTTCAGTTTAATGAATAATTAAGTGCCTAAAAGTTGGGAAGCAGCTGCTTACCCATCTTTAAAACCATTGGCGAGTTGGATAAAAGATTTAAATGAGAGAGTGAATTTCATGAATTTATGGCTAACAGGAGGTAATCCAAATTGTTTCTGGATAAGTGGATTTTTTTTTCCTTAAGGATTCTTAACAGGAGTATTATAAACATTCGCTAGAAAATATAAAATTCCAATAGATTAGCTTAACTTTTAATTCAAAGTTATGGATTTAAGTTCAAATAATGTGACAGTTAAACCATCTGTAAATATAATTTATATTATAGGACGGTGTCTATATATATGGAATGTATTTAGAAGGAGCAAGTTGGAATAGAAAACTTAAATCTATTGTAGACTAGAAAGCAGGAGAAATTAATTTCTTAATGCCAATAATATATTTATAGCCAACTGATTGCTATTTAAAAAAAGATGATGACTATATGTATTAATTTTATTAATTTTAGATGTCCATTATATAAAACATCTGAAAGAGCAGGCACATTATCTACTACTGGTTAATCAACTAATTTCATTTTATAAATTGATCTACCATCTTTAGAAGAAAATCCTTAATTCTGGGTTTTAAGAGGTGCAGCACTTTTAACTTAGTTAATAGATTGATTATAATATAATAATTATTATAAAATTATAAATTTATTATATTTATATTTTTATAATTTTTTAAAATTTTTTAAAATTTTGGGGTTGGGGTTGGGGTTGGGGTTGGGGTTG
>Ga0228672_1001082_pt1 | contig 11331 bp, 7 predicted proteins | sample 90DmetaG_FD_182788 | JGI IMG/M metagenome (GOLD analysis project Ga0228672, IMG submission 182788) | Seawater microbial communities from Monterey Bay, California, United States - 90D | ecosystem: Environmental > Aquatic > Marine > Coastal | place: USA: California | collected 2016-11-08 | reverse complement strand
ACCGCACGCCAACAAAAATCTGCAGAATTCGCGAAGTCGACTATCTCAATGAAGACAAGAAACTGTTCCAGTCAGGTGCCATTCCCGTCGATGTATCGATCAGTCCTGAGCGGCTGGTTACGGACGCTATCCACCAGTTGATCTTAAATCCCGGATCGCTTCAGGTACTTGATTTCGCCGGCGGAAAGATCCGCCTCGTTGCCGTGAGGGCTGTTGACGGGGGGCCGATCGTAGGGCGTGAACTCCAAGAAATCCGCGAGCACATGCCAAGTGTAGACACGCGCGTAGCCGCGATCTTCCGAAAATCTCAAAGCGCTATTATTCCTGAAGGCTCAACGGTTGTAGAACCCGATGATGAAGCCTTTTTTATCGCAGCGAGTGAAAACATAAGGGCCGTCACCTCCGAACTAAGAAAGCTCGACGAGCCCTACAAACGGGTGATGATAGCGGGAGGCGGGAAAATTGGGGCGTCGCTGGCGAAGCGACTCGAGCAGGACTATCAAGTCAAAGTACTCGAACTCAACTACGATCGCTGTCGCCAACTCTCGGAGGAATTAGAGGAGAGCATTGTGCTCAATGGCAGCGCAAATGACTCTAAGCTTCTGCAACAGGAAAACATCGCCAATACGGATGTGTTCTGTGCGCTCACCAACAATGGTGAGTCCAACATCATGATGTCTATGCTTGCCAAACGCTTAGGCGCTAAAAAAGTCATTACGCTCATCACGAACTCAGCCTACGCGGAGCTCGTTGGCCAAGAAATCGACATCGCCATATCCCCACAGCAGATCACGATCAGCAGCCTGTTAACCCACGTCCGAAAAGGCGACATCAGCACCGTCCACTCGCTGCGGAGAGGGGCTGCCGAAGCGCTCGAAATGACAGCGCATGGCGACCCCAAAACATCAAAGGTTGTAGGAAGACGACTCGACGAACTCGATTTGCCCCCGGGTGCAACGGTGGGTGCCATACTTCGCGATGACCAAGTCATCATTGCGCATCGGCATGTCGTTGTTGAAGAGGATGATCACGTTATTTTGTTCCTAACGGATCCCTCGAAAATAAGCTTGGTCGAAAAGCTGTTTGTGGTCGGCGGTAGCTTCATCTAATGAATATTGGCTTGTGTGTTCGGATCGTTGGCTTACTGCTTATGCTGTTTAGCCTGGGAACACTGCCCTCGATGACGTTAGGGTGGGTACAGAACGACGGAACGGCATCCGTGTTTGGTCAGGCCTTTGCGGCAACCGCCTCCTCAGGCGTTTTCTTGTGGTTGGCGACACAGCGTGTGAAATCAGAGTTACAAATTCGTGACGGATTCATGGTCACAGCCGCGTTCTGGATCGTTCTGGGTGTCTATGGTGCTCTGCCGTTTCTGCTCAGTGACGCTGTGGACATTACGGTATTTGATGCGGTTTTCGAGTCGGTGTCAGGCCTAACGACAACAGGCGCTACGGTGTTGGTAGGGCTCGACAACATACCGCAATCGATCTTGTTGTACCGGCAATTGCTTCAATGGCTAGGCGGCATAGGAATCATTGTGTTGGCTGTGGCTGTTCTACCCATGCTTGGGATTGGCGGAGTCCAGTTATATCGCGCAGAAAGCACGGGACCGGCAAAAGACAGCAAGCTAACCCCTCGAATTACGTCGACCGCCAAAGCACTTTTTAGCATTTACTTAGGCCTCACGGTCATATGCGCGTTGGCTTATTTTTTGGCAGGAATGAGCGCTTTCGATGCCATTAGCCACTCGTTTTCCACCATCGCAATCGGGGGATTTTCGACTCACGACGCGAGCATGGGGTATTTCGATAGTAATATTATTTTGTTGATCAGTAGCTTGTTTATGCTCATCAGCGCCGTCAACTTCGGGCTGCATTTTGTCGCGTTCTCGAAACGAAGCCCGACGATTTATCGCTACGACTCTGAAACGAAATTTTTCTCCGGCATGGTGCTGATTTCTGTCGCTATTACCTGTGCAACGCTCGCCATAATGAACACGCTACCCCTGGAGGAGGCACTCATTCACGGCCTATTTCAAACGGTATCCATCGCAACAACCACCGGATACGCGAGCGATAATTTTTCCGCGTGGCCCTCATTTTTGCCCATTTTTCTGCTGATGCTAAGCGTTATGGGTGCCTGCGCAGGATCGACCGGCGGCGGTATGAAGGCGATGCGGATCTTGCTCATCTTTCGTCAAGGGCTGCGGGAGCTTCGTCAGCTGCTGCACCCAAACGCAGTCATACCGCTCAAACTCGATCACCGTCGCGTCAGGCCAGCGGTGGTAAGTGCTGTCTGGAGTTTTTTCGCGGTCTACATGTTCTCGTCTTTCATTTTGGTACTGGCGATGCTGGGTACAGGACTCGATTTCCTCTCAGCGGTAAGCTCAGTCATGGCTGCCATTAATAATCTAGGTCCTGGATTAGGAACGGTAGCGGCCAACTACGGGGCGGTGTCCGACACAGGTAAAGTAATCTTGTGTATAGCGATGCTCTTAGGAAGGCTTGAGATCTTTACCCTTCTGATTCTCTTTACGCCCACGTTCTGGCGGCCGTAGGCCAGTCACCGTCTATTCGCTACTTCAAGCCGCGCGATTGCTTAATGAGATCGTAGGCCGTGGTTATATTTTGAGAACGCTCGGTGGCGAGCTCAACCATTTCCTTCGGAACACCATTCGCGCTGAGTTTGTCCGGGTGATTCTCACTCATTAGTCGACGGTAGGCCTTTTTCAACTCACGATCGTCAACATCGGGTTTGACCCCTATGGCTTGGTAGGCCTCGGCCAATTGACTGCGCTGCGGCTGATACTGTCGACGCTGCTGCTGGCGCTGCCCACCAAAATTTGCTTGTGCTGCCACCATACTCACTATGCGCTGCAGTGCCGCCTCGGAGACCCCTAGAGCGCGAGCAACTCGGGAAAGTGCTTCTTTCTCCGTCCTGTCCAGGCGACCATCGGCCAGAGCCATACTTGCCAAAAACAGCATCAACGTTTGGGAGGTGTTGGGGCGCAACGCCACAATTCGTCTAAAGCGAGTCAGTTCCGGTGCGGGATCAAAATTCGCCTCGGCACCCCGCTTGAATCGCTTAATCGCACCCTCACGCTGCGAGGGTGACAGCCGCAATTGAGCAAACATGGCCTCGGCCTGCGCGATCTCTGTTTCCGACACGCGCCCATCGGCTTTAGCGATGTACCCCAACATGACAAACGTCGTGTCAAAAAACTCTTGCTGCAACTCATGGAGACCATCTGGCCCCGTCATTCTTATCGCTCGCAATAAGCCAGAATCAAAGAGGTGTCCGACTAAAAATCCAACAAAGCCACCCACAACACCTAATGCAGAAAACCCGATGAGCGTCCCTAAAATTTTCCCCAGGAAAACATTCATTTTTTCCCTCCTCGATTTTTTACACCGGCGTAATGATCAGTACGCGAGCGCGGGAGTGTTCGAAATCGTTTGTAGGACCATTGATATTGTTGATCGCGCCCAACAATCAATTTTTCAATATCTTCATTCATGGCCTGTAAGGCTATCTTCAAGTCTTTGTCGTAAATCGATTCAGAGACTGGGTTATAAACCACTTCCCAACCGCCAGGGACTCGAAAGACGCCTGCAATCAGGGCTCTAGCCCCGGATTTAGAAAGCAAATTGGCGCACAAGCTTGCCGTAAAACAATCGACGCCCATGAAAGGCACGTTGAGACCCGCTGATTCATGACTGGGCACCTGATCAGGCAAAATACCGGTCAAACCACCTTTTTTAAAATGCCTAATCAACTTTACCAAGCCTTTCGGCGTGGTCGGTACGTATTCACCGCCGGGGCGTTGTCGGTTGGCAAGCACCTCGGTACCGACACTTGGAAGCTTAGGTGGCTCGAACAGTCCCAGTAGGTCTCCCTGAGTTACCAAGTGATGGGGCAAAACCTCCCAGTTTCCTACATGAGGCGCCAACACCAGAACACCTCGCTTATCGGCTAGCGCCTTATCAAAGTGTGCTTGCCCTACGACCGAGACCTTGGACATGACGTAATCAGAAGAGCGCCTCCAGACATGACCCAACTCACTAACCAGCGCCCCTTGTTCACTGATGGAGGCTTTTACCAAGGCCTCGCGCTCTAAGGGCGGTCGATCCCGATAGGCCAGTTCGATATTGCGCCGAATAACACGGACTGTTTTAGCGTTCATCGCGTACAAAAGACGTGCAAGCAGACGACCGCAGCCACGAGCAGTTTCAAGAGGCAGTGCAGACGACAGGCACAGACTCGCCCTGAGCACTCCTGCCGCAAGGCGATCCTTAATCAAAAACTTCGCTGAATTGTGACTCTTTGACACCTAGATGCGCTTAATTGCCGATGATTGCGCATATTATGCCAGTGCTGGCCACTGTATACTCGCGTCTTCGATGTATTGGGACATTTACGTGAGTTCACCACTAACATTTCAGCAGCTCATTCTCGAACTCCAAGCCTTTTGGGGGGAGAACGGCTGTGTCATTTTACAGCCACTGGATTTAGAAGTTGGCGCGGGCACGTTTCACCCAGCTACGTTTCTTAAGGCGCTTGGGCCCGAGAACTGGAACTCCGCTTACGTGCAACCTAGCCGGCGGCCCCAAGACGGTCGATATGGCGAAAACCCTAACCGACTGCAGCACTATTATCAGTTTCAGGTGGTTATGAAGCCATCGCCAGCGAATTTCCAAGAGCTCTATTTAGGTAGTTTAGAGCGACTGGGCTTAGACCCTCTCAAACACGACATCCGGTTTGTTGAAGATAACTGGGAGTCGCCCACGTTGGGCGCTTGGGGATTAGGGTGGGAAGTTTGGCTTAACGGCATGGAAGTCTCCCAGTTCACTTACTTTCAGCAGGCAGGTGGACTGGAGTGCTTGCCCGTCACGGGTGAGATTACCTACGGTATAGAACGATTAGCGATGTACATACAGGATGTTAAGTCCGTCTATGACCTCGTGTGGACCGAGACACCAACCGGCGTCATCAAATATGGTGACGTCTTTCATCAGAACGAAGTTGAAATGTCGACGTTTAACTTCCAAGAGGCAGATGTCGATCACTTGTTTGCTCACTTTGATTTCTGCGAAAGCGAAGCGGAGCGGCTTGTCGCGCTTGCGCTACCACTGCCTGCTTATGAGTACGTGATGAAAGCGTCACATACGTTCAACCTGCTCGATGCGCGCCATGCGATCAGCGTGACAGAGCGCCAACGGTACATCCTGAGGGTTCGAACGATTGCCCGCGCGGCAGCAAAAGGTTACGTGGCCGCACGCGCCAAACTGGGCTTCCCTCTGGCGGACGCCGACCTTGCCGAAGCTGCATTGGCGTCACTGGCAAAGGAGGCCCAAGCATGAGCAAAGAAACGGTTTTGTTTGAGCTGGGAACGGAAGAGCTTCCGGCCGGTGAATATGTGCGTATGGCAGAGGCTCTCGCCGCAGGCATTTGCAGCGGCCTGACAGGTCACAGTTTGCACTTTAACGAGACAAGAGTGCTCGCAACGCCTCGACGGTTAACCGCCATTATTTCAGGTGTCTCTAAGGAAGCGGCTGACACTGAACAGAAGATTTTGGGCCCGCCTATTGCAGCCACCAAAACAAAAGAAGGCGACTGGACACCTGCTGCAATCGGTTTCGCTAAAAAGCAGGGCATAGCCGTTGACGCGCTCGCTACCATTGCCACTGACAAAGGTGACCGGCTTGGCATAGTAAAACGTGTCCAAGGCGCCGTTTGCGCTGAGGCATTGCCGGAGATTGTTCGACAAGCCGTGGCACAAATCCCCGTCTCCAAACGAATGCGATGGGGTAGGGAGCGTCACGAGTTCTTGCGGCCCGTTCAGTGGCTCATTTTATTGCTCGGTGACGACGCACTCGATGTGTCTTTATTTGGTCTTCAGTCTGGTCGGACGTCACGTGGTCATCGTTTTCACGGACAAAGCGAAATCAGCATTCCCAACCCAGAATCTTATGAAGCACTTCTGCGCGAGCAATACGTCATTGCAGACCACAACGAGCGCAAAACGCTGATTCGCCAGCAGGTCGAGGCTTTAGTGTCGAATACTGAAACCGCGGTTATCGATGAGGCATTACTCAACGAAGTCACCGGTCTTGTAGAGTGGCCCGTTGCATTACGAGGGGCCTTTGACGACGCTTTCTTGTCGGTACCGCGCCAAGCGCTTGTCTCTTCGATGCGAGAGCATCAAAAGTATTTTCATATCGAAACGCTCGACGGTGCTTTGGTACCCGCGTTCATCACCATTTCCAATATCGAAAGCTCAAACCCGCAAGCAGTCGTCTACGGAAACGAGAAGGTGATACGCCCTAGATTGGCGGATGCCGCGTTTTTCTTTGACACAGACAAAGCAACGAGTCTCGCTATAAAGTCTGAGCGGCTTGAAAGCGTCCTGTTTCAACGCGACTTGGGAACCCTGGCAGATAAGCAGCGCAGAATTGCGCAGCTTGCCGTAGCTCTAAGTGGCGCGCTCGGTGCAGACCAGGCAACCGTCAGGGGCGCAGGCGCTGTTTTAAAAGCCGATCTCGTGTCCGATATGGTTGGAGAGTTCCCCGAATTACAGGGTATTGCCGGTAGGCACTACGCACTTAACGACGGTCTTTCTGATGGGGTCGCAGACGCTATCGAGCAGCATTACTGGCCTAAGTTTTCGGGTGATCAGCTGCCGCTAACGGCTGAATCCGCCGCTCTAGCCTTAGCCGATCGGCTTGATACGCTGGTGGGTATCTTTGGCATTGGACAAAGCCCCACAGGGTCAAAGGATCCGTTCGCTCTGAGGCGGGCATCAGTCGCGGTCATTAGGCTGTTGCTTGCTTTCGCGCCAGAGTCCGATATCAGGGGAGTCATTGGGCAAGCGGCGTCTGAGTTTGACAGCGGCATCTTATCGGCAGATACCGTCGACACAGTTTTACATTACTTGCTTGAGCGCCTGCCCGCACATTACGAAGAGGTTGGCGTATCGGTTGATATGCTCAGAGCCGTTACCGCCGTAGGCACACAAACCATTGGCGATATTGATGGTCGAAGCCAAGCCATTCAGGGCTTCGCGGGGTCTGAGGCTGCATTGACGCTCGCGGCGGCTAACAAGCGAGTGGCTAATATCCTGGCGAAAACAGACGAAACCATCGGTAATGTTGACCCAGCACTATTCGAAGTGTCCGCCGAAACAACACTGTATGAATCGCTTGAAAAAACTAGGAATGAGCTAGATCAGGCGTTAAATGTCTCCAACTACGTCGAATCGCTTAATTGTCTGGCGGGTCTCAGAAACGATATCGATGCGTTTTTTGAGCAGGTACTCGTCAACGCAGACAATGACGCGATACGGTTAAATCGTTTGGCACTGCTAAACGCATTACGTAATCAATTTTTGAGGGTTGCCGACTTGGCGGTGCTAGCAAGATAACCGAGGTTTTCCACGATGGGTTTTGACGCGCTTGTTGTTAGTTTGGTTCTGGGCATCCTGTTTTTGGCGGCCACGACATACAACAATCGAAAACATCGCCAATACAAGGAAAGTGTAAGTGAGGCGTTAACCCGTGGAGACGTGGCGAAAGAGGGGTTAGAGCAGCTCAAAATAGAAATGGCTGCGTTAAACGAACAGTTCTCTGCCTCCGTTGCCAGAGAGGAGGGACTCAAGGCCACGCTCTCCATAAAAGAAACAGAACACACAGCGAAGCTTGCGCTACTTGAAGACGCTAAGAAGGTTCTGAAGTTAGAGTTCGAAAAAGCGGCACAGACCTTAGTGAGTCAGGGAGAAAAGACGCTTGCCTCACGGAACCAGGAATCACTGGATCAACTTTTGAAACCGCTCTCTGAGAAGATCGATGGCTTTCAATCGAGAGTAAACCAAGTTCATACCGACCTTACTGGGCAAAATGCCGTACTTAAAACGCAAATAAAGCAGCTTCATGACATGGGCCAAGTAATGTCTTCAGAGGCAAGCAATCTCACTCAAGCGCTCAAAGGTGATAAAAAATTGGTTGGGAACTGGGGAGAAGCCCAGCTTGAGAGAACGCTTGAGCTTGCGGGCCTTCGCAGAGGTGAACATTATGAGGCGCAACAAGCCTTCAAAGGCGAAGACGGTCAGCGCTTTCTTCCTGACTTTGTCATTTTTCTCCCACAAGATAAGCATGTTGTCATCGATAGTAAGGTGTCATTGGTCGACTATGAGAGAGCCATTACTGCTGATGAGGACGTAGCTAGAGCACAAGCATTAGCTGCGCATGCCAATGCGGTAAAGCGCCATATTGACCAGTTGTCAGACAAGGATTATGCAAACTTAGCCGGCCTTCAAAGCCCAGACTTTGTCCTTATGTTCATGCCAGTTGAACCCGCCTATATAGAAATCATGCGGACCAACCGCGATCTGTTCAATTACGGCTACAAGAAAAACGTTATTTTAGTCTCCCATACGACACTTATGCCTATTTTGAGGACAGTCGCCAACTTGTGGATGGTTGAACGCAGCAACGAAGAAGCCCGCGAAATTAGCGACCGCGCAGGCGATATTTTCAATGCCGTGTGTTTAGTTGCAGAGCGGATGGAAAATGTGGGTAGTGCGCTGTCGCAAACCACGAAACGCTACAATGATGCGGTTAAAAGTTTGGTCGGACGGCAGGGGCTTCACGGCAAAGTCGATCGTTTCCAAACGCTGTCGACACGAGTGTCAAAATCATTTCCAGAAAACATAGACGTCCTTCCGGAACAGACCGACGCCAATCAACTGTCTCTTGCCACCGACAAGGGGAACACACGCAAGGAAGAAAAGTCCGACTAGGCCAGTAAGCCTATTGTAAACAAGGGCTTACGGCCAAACGGTTACCTTAAACGTCGAGGTTCGCAACGGCCAATGCGTTCGTTTCAATGAATTCGCGGCGCGGTTCAACGTCATCGCCCATTAGCGTCACAAACATTTGATCGGCACGAATCGCGTCTTCAATTGTCACGCGCAACATTCGTCGGGCATCGGGATCCATCGTTGTTTCCCAAAGCTGGTCTGGGTTCATCTCGCCCAAGCCCTTGTACCGCTGAATCGAACAACCTCGACGCGCCTCATCTAGAAGCCAGCGCATTATATTTGCGAAGTCGGAAGACGCGAACACTTTCTCTCCCCGCTTCACAAAACTGTCGGCGCTTACCGCGTCCGCCAAAAGTGCACCGAGCTCTGTCAGATCACGGTATTCATTAGAACTAAACAGGTTGTGTCCCAAGACAATATCGGTAGCAACACTGTGAGCGGTGCGTCTGACCACGACGTAGTAGTTACCTCGCTCTGGATCACGTCGTAATAAACACTCGTAACTGGTATTAGTTCCCGTTATTGATAGTAAGCGCTCACTTAATGCCTCGGAAAACGCCGCAACCGAGGCTTCGTCGCCCATAGCATCGACGTGCAAGCGCGCGGTATAAACCAGCTCCCACAAGATATCCGCCGAATAAACGCGACTCAAGCGCTCAATGGTGTGCTGTGCGTGCTGGTAGCGCGACACAATATTCGCAAGGCCTTCGCCTGAGAGGCCGTCACTGTTCTCGTCTTTATAGAGCGTCGTATCAATTAACGCGGCATTCGTTAGATATTCAGCAAGCCCCTCTTCATCCTTGAGGTATTGGCTCGTTTTACCCCGCGTCAGCTTGTAAAGTGGCGGTTGAGCGATGTAAACGTGGCCCCTTTCAACCAGTTCACGCATTTGACGGAAGAAAAACGTCAACAACAAGGTACGAATGTGGGATCCATCAACGTCCGCGTCAGTCATGATGATAATGCGGTGGTATCGCAGCTTATCCGGGTCGAATTCGTCTTTACCGATACCGCAGCCAAGAGCCGTAACAATGGTGCCCACCTCGGCATTACCTAACATTTTATCGAACCGAGCACGTTCGACGTTCAAAATCTTCCCTTTTAGGGGCAAAATCGCCTGAAATTTACGATTTCGGCCTTGTTTCGCCGATCCGCCCGCCGAATCTCCCTCAACCAAGTAAAGTTCGCATAACGACGGATCTCGCTCTTGGCAATCTGCTAGTTTTCCAGGTAGGCCCGCAATATCAAGCGCGCCCTTGCGTCGCGTCATCTCTCTCGCTTTTCTGGCCGCTTCCCGCGCCCTTGCCGCGTCAAGCATTTTCCCAACGATTAACTTCGCATCACTTGGGTTTTCTAACAGGAACGCGCCAAACGCCGCGCCCATAGCCTGCTCGACAATCGGCTTAACCTCGCTTGAAACGAGCTTATCTTTCGTCTGCGAGGAAAATTTAGGATCGGGGACTTTAACTGAGACAATAGCCGTTAGCCCTTCCCGCGCATCGTCACCCGTTGTATTCACTTTCGCTTTTTTTGCTAAGCCCTCTCGCTCTATATAGGTATTAAGGCCTCGTGTTAACGCGGAACGAAAACCTGCTAAGTGCGTTCCACCATCGCGCTGTGGAATATTGTTGGTGTAACAAAAAATGCCTTCCTGAAAACCATCATTCCACTGCAAGGCCACCTCCACGCCGACGCCATCATCGCTTTGCACGTCAAAATGAAAGACCTTATTAATCGGTGATTTGGCTTGGTTCAGGAAGTCGACAAAGGCGCTCAATCCACCGTCGTAGCAATAGGTTTCACTCTGACCACTACGCTCGTCGGATAAAACAATTCTTACCCCAGAGTTCAAAAAAGCGAGCTCTCGCAGTCGCTTCGCCAGCACATCAAAGTGAAACTTAATATTGGAAAACGTCTCGGCTGAAGGCTTAAACCGAACAGACGTGCCAGAGTCTTGGGTCTCGCCAATGACCGACAACGGCGCATCGGGGACACCGTGCCTATAAATTTGCTCGTGGAGCTTCCCCTGCCTGCGAATGGTTAAACACAACTCTTCAGACAGTGCATTAACAACCGACACGCCCACACCATGGAGGCCTCCGGAGACCTTATAGGTGTTGTCATCGAATTTACCACCCGCGTGCAGTACCGTCATGATCACCTCAGCCGCCGACACACCCTCTTCATGCTGCTCAGTCGGAATGCCACGCCCATCATCACTGACGCTTACGGATTCATCGGGGTGAATGACAATATCGATTTGGTTGCAGTGTCCGGCCAACGCCTCATCGATAGAATTATCAACAATTTCGAAAACCATATGGTGCAGGCCTGTGCCGTCATCGGTGTCACCGATGTACATGCCCGGACGCTTTCTTACCGCATCAAGGCCCTTCAGGACCTTAATGCTTGATGAATCGTAGTTGGCTTCTTCTACGCCGGGTGTTGTGTCTTCCATGAGATCTCCTTTGACTCCCACCTATTATGCCACTTAATTGTCATCTATGATCGTTCCA
>Ga0228672_1001077_pt1 | contig 11365 bp, 7 predicted proteins | sample 90DmetaG_FD_182788 | JGI IMG/M metagenome (GOLD analysis project Ga0228672, IMG submission 182788) | Seawater microbial communities from Monterey Bay, California, United States - 90D | ecosystem: Environmental > Aquatic > Marine > Coastal | place: USA: California | collected 2016-11-08 | reverse complement strand
AAAAGAATTAAAAAAAAATGGTTACAAAGTAAAAATTTGTGAACCAGATGTAAATTTGTCAAAAAGTATTAATCAATTTAAACCTAATGTTATATTTAATGCGTTACACGGACAGTTTGGTGAAGATGGCTATATACAAACCATTTTAGAAGGATTTAAAATACCATACACTCATTCGGGGGTAATTGCTTCTTCAATAGCAATGGATAAAGAGATATCAAAAAAAATTTTTATAAAAAATAAAATCAATACTCCAAAATATATTAAGTATTCTTATAAAGAAAATATTTTTGATTTAATAAAAAACATTGAAAAAAAGTTAAAATTTCCAGTTGTAATAAAACCAATTAATGAAGGCTCAAGTGTAAATGTATTTATTTGTACAAAAAAAAATATTTCACGAATCCTAAGTACAATGAAAATCTATAAACAGATAATGATAGAGGAGTTTATTGGTGGTAGAGAAATTCAAGTTGCAATTATGGGAAACAAAAAATTAGGAGCAATAGAACTTAAACCAAAAAGAAAATTTTATGATTACAAAGCTAAGTATAATGTTGATGCAAAAACAGAACATATAATTCCAGTTGAACTTTCAAATAATAAATTAAATGAAGTGATGAGCCTTTCACTGAAGGCACATAAAACTATTGGATGTAATGGGGTTACAAGATCAGATTTTAAATTTTATGAAAATAAATTTTATTTACTAGAAATTAATACTCAACCAGGTATGACAAAACTATCTCTTGTTCCAGAAATAGCAAAATATAATGGAATATCTTTTATAAAATTAATTGAGTGGATTTTAAAAGATGCAAAAACGAAAAAGTAAAAAAATTTTAAAATATTTTTTTTTACTGCTGTTAGTTGGCTCAATTAACAATATCAATCTTAATGATTTAAAATTACATAATATTCACAATGTTAATATTATTGGATTAGATAATGAAGATAAGAGAAATTTACTTAATAAAGTAGACTTTAATTTATACAATATTTTTTCAATTAATAAAGATGATCTAATAAAAGAAATTGAGTCAAATGCTTTGGTAGAAAAATATTTCATTCTTAAAAAATACCCATCTTCATTAAATATAAATATAGAAAAAACAAAATTTTTAGCAAAAATAAATAAAAATGAGGAAATTTTTTATTTAGGTTCAAATGGAAAATTTATAAAAAATGATTTTTCAAAAAAACAATTGCCTTTTATTTTTGGAAATCCAGATGTAATTCAATTTTTCAGTATTAAAAAAATTATTGATCAGTCTAAAATTTCATACAAAGAAATTAAAAATTTATATTTTTTTCCATCTAGAAGATGGGATTTAGAATTAAAGGACAATACTATTATAAAATTACCAAATGATAATACCTATCTTGCACTTAATTTAGCAATAGAATTTTTGAATGATAGAAAATTTAAAGATGATAAAATAATAGATGCAAGAATTGAAAATCAAATTATTTTGAATGATTGAAGAATCTCACTTTAAAACATTTCTTTATATTTCTAAAAACAAATATCAAATATTCGTTTATGATAAAAACAATTTAAAAAATATATACAATGAAGAAATAAGAATTGATGATGAAATTGAGCTTTATAATCTTTCAAAATTTCTTGATGAAAATATTTATAAAATTGAAAAAACGATAAACAACTTTATTAGAAGTATAATTTTAATAATAGAGAACGATAAAGTTTTAAGTGTAGATATATCATTTAAAAAAAAAAATTATGAAAAAAATATTTATCAAAAACATTTAGAAAAAAATTTAAAAGAAGTAAAAGATATATTTAGAGAAAATTATCAGAACCATAATGTTATGCATATGGTTATTATCAATAAAGATAAAAATGAAAATAATTTACTCTCTAATAATGATAATATTAATGATGACTATCTTTATTTAGAAGTTAATTTTATTTCTATTCAAGATAGCTTTACTTTTATTTATGATAAATTATTAGAAAAGCATCAAATCAGAATTGAACAATATATGTCAGGTGGCTATATAAAAAGTTTTTTAAGTGAAAACGAAAATGAATTAACAAAAATGGCAAATCAAATAAATAATGGCTTTAATAAAAATGAGGTTAGACTTGTTTCAAAAAATACAAAAAATAAGCGTTTTTTTGAAAGATTTTTTCAACTATTTAGCTGAAACTGTTTTTTCTGGTAATAATTGTTGTTTTCAAAATTTATCTAAAGCAAATTAAAAGTCTTTAATGTCTTATCTGACTCAAAAAACAATTAAAAGCAATGTACTCTTTAACGGAATTGCACTGCACAGTGGATTAAAAGTAAATATTTGTATTAAACCAGCTGAGCCTAATTTTGGAATAGTCTTTAAAAGAACAGACTATAAAGAAAACAATCTAGTTTACCCAAATTTTATGAATGTCACAAATACATTGCTTAATACAACAATTGAAAATGAATTTGGGGTTAAAGTTTCAACTATTGAACATTTGATGGGTGCATTATTTGGTCTAGGTATTGATAATGCGCTAATAGAAATTGATAATGAAGAAGTTCCAATTCTAGATGGATCTGCGAAGGAATTTATTGAAAAAATTATTAATTGTGGACTTGAGGTTAGTGAAGCTCCTATTAAGGTTATTAAAATCAATAAAGAGGTTGAGTTTTCAGACGGCAATCGATTTATCAAGATAGAGCCTTCCACTTTAAGTTTAGATATAGATTTTGAATTAAAATATGAAAATCAAATTATAGGAAATCAAAGAAACAAAGTTAAAGTTTTTGAAGATGATTTAACTAATGTTTTTAATTCAAGAACATTTTGTTTATTTGAAGATGTAGAGTTAATTAGAAAAAAAGGACTAGGAAAAGGTGGAAGCTTACAAAATGCAATAGTAGTAAATGATAATAAAGTTTTAAATAAAGAGGGTTTAAGAAATGACAAAGAATTTGTTAATCATAAAATACTTGATTGTATAGGTGACCTGTTTACTTCAGGTTATAGAATAATTGCTAAAATTAAATGTTCTCAAGGTGGCCATTATCTTACAAATCAATTATTGAGAAAAGTATTCGAAAACAAAGAAAACTTTTCTATTCTTGAAATAAAAGAAAAAAACCTTCCTCATACTTTAATTCATAGAAAATTATTAAAATCAATAGCCTAAGCTAAACATATATTTTCAAAGATATAAATTAAAGGTATAACTAGTCATGATCTATCGGAATTATTTTTATTTTTTTATAATTATTTTATTTTGTTTTTCTTGTTCAAAAAAGGAAATTGAAAAATCTAATATCAATGAAGTAAATTTAGAGTCACAAATGATAGAGGCTTATGAGGATGGATTGAAGGAATTAGAAGCTGGCGATGTTCTGTTCGCAGCAAAAAAATTTAATGAGGCAGAAACTTTATTTCCACAATCAGAGTATGCACCAAAATCTGCATTGATGGCGGCCTATTCATATTATTCTCAAAATTATTATGGAGATGCGATGGCTGAATTAATAAGATTTTCGAGAGTTTACCCTAACCATAAAGATATTGCTTATGCAGAATATTTATTAGGATTGTGTTATTACGAACAAATTATTGATGCAAAAAAAGATCTTCAATCCATTGTAAATGCCAAAACAACCTTTGAAAGTCTTATATCTAAGTATCCTGATTCAGAATTTGCTACTGATGCAACATTTAAAATTGATCTGATTAATGAAATTCTTGCTGGTAAAGAAATGTTTATAGGAAGATACTACTTTGATAAAAAAAAATGGATTCCAGCAATAAACAGATTTAGAGTTGTTATCGATGATTATGAGACTACCATATATGTGGAGGAAGCCATACATAGATTGGTTGAAATTTATTATATTCTAGGAATTGAAACAGAAGCAAAAAAATATGCTAACTTATTAGGATATAATTACCAGTCATCTGAGTGGTATGAAAAATCATTTATTGTATTTAACAGAAAATATAAAAAAAATACTATAAAAGATATCAAAAAAGAAAATAATTCTATAATAGAAAAATTTAAGTCTCTATTTAGTTGAGATGATAAAAAAAAATATAGAATCTGAATATAAAAAAAAAATAAAGTTATTAACCAACTATAATAAAAACTACTATGATACTAGTAAACCATTAGTATCAGATAAAGAATATGATGATTTAAAAAATAGTATTTTAGTTTTAGAAAGTAAATATACTTTTCTTAATTCGAAAAAATCACCATCAAAAGTTGTTGGATTTAAACCATCTAAAAATTTCCAAAAGATAGCTCATAGAGCTCCAATGTTGTCTTTGGCAAATGCTTTTGGAAGAGAAGATCTAATTAATTTTGAAAAAAAAATATTAAATTTTTTATCTAAGAATGAGGACTACAAGCTTTCTTATAGTGCTGAACCAAAAATAGATGGTATATCAGCCTCATTAATTTACAAAAATGGTGATTTTAAAATTGGATTATCAAGAGGTGATGGAAAAGAAGGTGAGGATATAACAGCTAATCTTGCTACTATAAAAGACATTCCAAAAAAAATTCAGCTAAAAGATTTTCCTAAAGAAATTGATATAAGAGGTGAAGTATTTATACAAAATAGTGATTTTAAAAATTTAAAGGAAAAATTTGCAAACCCAAGAAATGCTGCATCTGGATCATTACGACAAAAAAATTCAGATGAAACAAAAAAAATTCCCCTAAAATTTATTGCCTATACTTTTGGTTATGAAAAAGGTCTTAAGGCAAAAAATCAAACAGACTTTTTAAAAAATTTAGATGATTGGGGGTTTAAAACAAATCCTTTGAATGGACTATTTGTAGGTGTTGATGATTTGTTGATTAATTATTCCAAGATAGAAAAGGATAGAACAAAAATTGATTTTGATATTGATGGTATAGTTTATAAAATTAATAACTTTGAACTTCAAAAAAGACTTGGAAATGTTGCAAATTCTCCAAGGTGGGCTATTGCTCATAAATTTTCCTCTAACAAAGCTGTATCTAAAATTCTTAATATTGAAATTCAAATAGGAAGAACTGGAGCTTTGACACCAGTTGCAAAAATCAAACCAATTAATATTGGAGGAGTAATTGTATCTAATGCTACTCTGCACAATGAAGATGAGATTGATAGAAAAGATATAAGAATAGGAGATTTAGCAACTATAGAAAGGGCGGGGGATGTAATACCTCATATTCTTTCAGTAGATAAAATTAAAAGAGATAAAAAATCAACAAAATTTATTTTTCCAAAAAAATGTCCATCATGTGGCTCAAAAACAATTAAAGATTTTAATAATATTACCAAAAAAGAAGATGCAGTAAGAAGGTGTTCTAACGAAGGATATGAGTGTGAAAAAATTGCAATAGAAAAATTAAAACATTTTGTTTCAAAAGATGCATTTAATATTGATGGATTTGGAAAAAAAATTGTAGAGAATTTTTGGAACCTTAATTTAATAAAATTACCACAGGATATATTTAATCTAGATTTTAAAAAGATAGAAAATCTTGAAGGTTGGGGTAGACAATCAATGGAAAATTTAAAATACTCTATTAATCAAAGAAAAAATATTTCTTTAGAAAGATTGATCTACTCATTAGGTATCAGGCATATTGGTTTAGAAAATGCAAAAATTTTATCAAAATATTTTAAAACATTTTCAAAGTTTATTAGTTTTTCTAATGAAGAAATTTTAGATGACATATTGAATATTGATGGAATTGGAGAAACTCAGCTGAAGTCAGTAAAAAATTTTTTTGAAAACGAAATTAATATAAATATTTTGAAGAAATTACAAAAAATTTTAGAAGTCAAAGATGCTATAATTAAAAATAAAAATGGATTATTAAATGAAAAAACATTTATGGTAACTGGAAAGTTAAATGGCATTAGTAGAGCGGAGGTAAAATCTTTAATAGAAGAAAATTCTGGTACTTCTGTGAGTACTGTAACAAAAAAATTAAATTATCTAATCATAGGTGAAAAACCAACTAAAAAGAAAGTTGATAAAGCTAAAGAATTTCATGTTACAATATTAAATCAAAGTGATTTTTTGAAGCTGTTAAATATAACTAGCTAACCATTTTCTCTCATTTGGAGAAAGATACTTAGAAAGTTTTATATAAACATCTAAATGATATTTAAATAGATAATTTTTTTCTGAGCTAGTCAAAAGATCATAATTAATTAAATCTTTTTCTATTGGAGCAAGTGTTAAATTTTCAAAAAAAATTTTTTTCTTAATTTGTTTAACAAAAACAAGATTTTCTATTCTAATACCATACGAACCTTTTTTATAATAACCTGGTTCGTTACTTAAAATCATACCTTTTTGAATTTTGACTTTATTTAGTTTGGAGATTGATTGAGGTCCTTCATGGACATTTAAAAAGAAACCAACACCATGTCCTGTACCATGAGCATAATCTAATTTACTTTCATTTAAATATTTTCTGGCTCGTTTATCTATTTTTAGACCTGTATTATCAAATCTTAAGTCAGTATTTGCTACAGCTATATGTCCCTTTAATACTTTAGTGTAAATATTCTTGATACTCTGTTTTGGTTTTGTAAAACAGATAGTTCTAGTGACATCAGTGGTACCATATTCATATTGACCACCAGAATCACATAAAAAAATATCATTTTTTTTTATTATTCTGCAATCTCTTTTTTTGGCTCTATAATGAACAATAGCACCATTTTCTCCAGCACCTGCAATTGTTTCAAAACTTGGATATAAATATTTGTTACTTTTTTTTCTAAATTTTTCTAATTTAATCTGAGCATCAACTTCTGTAATCTTTTTTTTATTTAATTTTTTAATCCAATAAATAAATTTTGTTAGTGCCACACCATCTATAATATGAGATTTAATCATATTATTAATTTCAATATTATTTTTTATAGCTTTTAAAAGATAAGTTGGATCTTCTCTTTTTATAACCTTAAATTTAGACTTAATAATATTTTCATAAAAAATAGAGCAAGATTTATTATCAATTATGAAGTTTTTACCAATTAAAGTCATAATCTTTTTTGGCAAATCATTTGTGATTACTAATTGATTTTTATTAATTATTTTTTCTTTTATTAGTTTTTTAGCTTTTTGAGGTTCTGTTATTAAAAAGATTTTTTTTGATTTATTTATGATTAGTCTTGAATTTGGTAGAGGACTATTTGGACCATCACCACCTCTAATGTTTAAAATCCAAGCTACATTTTCTGGAGCAGATACAAATAAATTATCAGCTTTATTCTTTTTTAAGTATTTTGTAATTTTATTTATTTTTGATTTGCTATTTTCTCCAATAATTTCATCTTTGATTGAAAAAAAAGGAACATTGTTTGTAATTTTTGAGATTTTTATTTCATCAATTAAGTTATTTGACAAAAACTTAACTTTGTTATGTTTTAAAAAATAATTATTTATCTGGTGATGTGTGAATAATTTTGGGTCTATTCCTAGTTTTAGATTTTTAAACAAATTACAATTAATTATTTTTTCATAGTTAATAATCTTAAAATATTTTCCACTCTCATTTTCGCTTTGAATAGTGTACCTACCATCTGTAAACAAATAGTTCTTATCTTTTAAAACAATAGCTAAACCAGCAGAGCCAGTAAAATTTGAAATAATTTTTAATCTATTTATTTTTGAATATTCTGTAAAATAATCATCATTTTTGGGTATAATATATCCATCAATATCGTATTTTTTAAATTTTTTTCTTAATTCTTTTACTTCTTTTTTCATTTAATTCTCTTTTGGTATCGTATCCACCCAGGGCTTCTTGTTCCTTCTTCAATTTCAAAATCTTGATTAAAATCAAAATCCTGATCAACATCAACTTCATCATCAAAAAAAGAATTTTTTTCTAAGTGTTTTTCTGGTAATTCTTCTATAAATCTTGAGGCCATGCTATCAATCCAATCACCCTGGTAAAATCTATTCATTGAAAATGAAATTATTGCTTTTTTTTTAGCTCTGGTAATTCCAACATAGGCTAAACGGCGCTCTTCTTCTAAACCATTTTGGCCTTTTTCTTCAATTGATTTTTGATGTGGAAATAAACCTTCTTCCCAACCAGGAAGAAAAACTACGTCAAATTCAAGTCCTTTTGCAGCATGCATCGTCATCATATTAATTTTTTCCCCGTCCCATTCTTGATCAATTGAGGTTGCTAGAGACACATGTTCTAAAAAGCTTTCTAGATTGTCAAATTCTTTCATCGCACTTAATAATTCTTTAATATTTTCTAATCTATTTTCATTATCTAAATCTTTTTTATTCTTAAGCATTGCTGAGTAACCAGACTCGTCCAAAACTATTTGTAGCAATTTTATATGATTAATATTTTTTATATTTAGATCGTTTCTCCATTTATTTAATGCATTTAAAAAAAAACTAAGACCTATTTTAGTTTTTGGTTTAATTAAATTTTGCTCAAGCATTTTATTTGCCGCAGACTCTAAACTTAAATTATTTTCTTTTCCAAACTCATGAATAGTTTTCAAGGTAGTGTCCCCAATTGATCTTTTTGGATTGTTGACAATTCTTTCAAAAGCAAGGTCATCTCTTTCTTGATGAATTAATCTTAAATAAGCAACACAATCTTTAATTTCAGCCCTTTCATAAAATTTTGTTCCTCCTAAAATTCTATAAGGCATACCGATTTTAAGAAATCTTTCTTCGAATTCTCTTGTTTGAAATATAGCTCTTACTAAAATAGCCATTTCGTTAAATGAATATTTCTTTTTTAATTTTTTTTCTATTTCATCTGAAATTCCAATTGCTTCATCTTTTCCATTTTTAAAGCAATTTAATTTGACTAAATCTCCTTCTTCCATAGTAGTGGTAAGTGTTTTACCAACTCTATTTTGATTATTTGAGATTAGATTTGAAGCCACCGATAAAATATTCTGAGAAGATCTATAGTTTTGTTCAAGTCTTATTACTTTCGTATTTTCATATACTTGATCAAATTCTAAAAAATTTTTAATTTCCGCACCTCTCCAACTATAAATTGATTGGTCATCATCTCCCACACAACATAAATTTTTAGTTTTTTCAGATAATAAGTTTAACCATTTGCTTTGAATAAAATTAGTATCTTGATACTCATCAACCAAGATATATTTAAAGTTTGTTGTATAGATTTGTCTTATATCAGAATAATTTTCTAAAATTTTTACAGTATGTAAAATTAAGTCACCAAAATCACACGAATTTAAATCTATTAATTTTTGTTGATAAATTTTATACAAAGGAAGTATAGTTTTTTCATAGATATCTTTGTTGTTAATTATAACTTCAGATGGATAGTATCCTTTATTTTTCCATCTATCAATTATTGCCAATATAAATCTAGGTGCCAATTGTTTGATATCAATATTTTCACTTTTACATATATTTTTAATAAGTCTTGTTTGGTCATCAGTATCTATAATAGTAAAGTTTGAATTAAGATTTGCAGCTGTTGCGTGTTTTCTTAATATTTTTGCACAAATTGAGTGAAACGTTCCAAGCCAGGAAAGACCGGTTGCAGCTGAACCAAGCATCTTACTTACTCTTGTTTGCATTTCTTTTGCAGCTTTATTTGTAAAAGTTACTGACAAAATTTGATTAGGAAATGCCTTCTTTTCTTTAATTATGTGGGCAATTCTTGATGTTAGGACTTTTGTTTTCCCAGATCCTGCACCAGCAACTATCAATAATGGCCCATCTAAATATAAAACAGCTTCTTTTTGAGCATTATTTAAATTTTCCAAATAATCAGAGTTTATCATTTAAAAAATTTCATTATAAGTTTCGTAGTTTTATGAATAATCATAATAATTTTGTTAAAATTTTAGCTAAGTTAAACAGCTCTATAAGTACTCAATTAAAGAAAAATTTAAACCAATTTAATTTTTTTTTTAAAAAAGATAAATCGTTAACTAAATTAAACAACTTTATAAATAACCAATTAGAGAAAAATTTAAACAAATTAAATTTTCTTTTTAAAAAAGACAAATGGTTAGCTTTATTGAGTTTTAAAAGAATTTTTATCTTTAATTTGGCCCTATTTGTCTCTTTTTTTTTATATTTATCTGTACCGCATTTGTATGACAACAGTAAATCAGTTACTAATATTAAGAATCAGTTATCTGAACATTTAAATTTAGATTTTAATTTATCAAATAAGTATAAGTATAATTTATTTCCTAGACCCAATTTTGAATTTAAAAGTGGTTCATTTCTAAACCAAGTAGAAAGTTCGGGGAAGGTCAAAATTTATATTTCTCCTAAATATTTATTATTTTCAAAAAAAATTAAAATAGTAGATGTTATCTTTGATAATACAAATTTTAATTTGAATAAAAAAAATTACAATTTTTTTACTAAACTTTTAAATAGAAACTTTTCTAATTTTACTCTTAAAATTAAGAATAGTAATATCTTTTATAAAAATATTGAAAACGATGTTTTATTTATAAATAAAATTAAAGATTTAAAATATTTTTATGATACTAAAAATTTAGAAAATGTTTTATTTGCTGAGAATGAAATTTTTAATATATTTTATGAGGTTAAAATCATAGATGACTCAATTAAAGAGAAGATTATAAGTAAAATAAATTTAAATTTTATTAATCTTCAGATTGAAAATAGTTATAATTACTCGTCTTATAAAAAAAATGGATTAATAGAATTAATTTATAACAAGAATAAGAGTGGGGGAACTTATAATTTTGAAAAAAACTTTTTTAATTTCAATTATTTAGATAAATCTAAAGATAAGAATTACAAATTTAATGGTTTTGTAAGTTTAAAGCCCTTTTTTTCAGAACTTTCAGGTGATTTTAGTGAGCTAAATTCAAATATATTATTAAATTCAAATTCAATCTTGGTTCAATTATTAAAGACAGGAATACTTAATAATAATAACTTAAATATAAATACAAAAATTAAAGCAAAGCAAATTTCCTCTTTTAGAGATTTAATTAATTTATCTTTAAGTGCAAAAATAAGCGAAGGTTTAATAGATATAAATGGAACTAAGTTTGAATTAAAAAACTATGCTGATTTTAAAATAACTGATAGTTTAATTTATACAGATAATAATAATTTAATTTTAGATACTTTAATCTCAATAAATGTTAAAGATTATAACGAGGTTTATAAAATTTTTCAAACTCCACTTAAAAATAGAAAAAAAATCAAAAAAATTCAGTTTAATTTAATTTATAATTTTGATCAACACACTGCCAATTTAAATACAATTAAAGTCAATGATGTTATTGATAAAAATGTTAATGAAACTTTAAAACAATTTATTTTTAAAGAAAGCAAGCTTCAAAATAGAATTTATATAAAAAATTTAGTA
>Ga0228672_1001074_pt1 | contig 11367 bp, 11 predicted proteins | sample 90DmetaG_FD_182788 | JGI IMG/M metagenome (GOLD analysis project Ga0228672, IMG submission 182788) | Seawater microbial communities from Monterey Bay, California, United States - 90D | ecosystem: Environmental > Aquatic > Marine > Coastal | place: USA: California | collected 2016-11-08 | reverse complement strand
TCAAAAATTTCATCCATCGCTTTTTGAATGGTATTCATAGGAATGGTTGCTAAAAACCCCAAACGCCCTGTATTAATTCCTACAATTGGAATTTCTAAATCTTTCACAAATGTAATGGCTCTTAAAATAGTTCCATCACCACCAATACTAATTAACAGATCAAACGAAGCGTCTAAAACTTCAAAAGTATCAAGCCCATAGGCGTTGAGATCAATATCAGAATCCGATACAATAGACGCATGAAAGTTGTTTTCAAAAACAACATTAGCAGCTCGTTTTTTTAAATACGAAATAAGGGTTTGAATTGTACTTTTTGAGCGTTCATTAAAAAGGGGACCATAAACAGCTATTTTCATTTGAATTGATTTTATCGCTTAAAGGTTTAAATAGGCATCTAAATATGCCGATCGCTCTTTGAGTGTTCGTAAAAAAGTATCGTCTTCGTGACCCGAAATAATAGTATATCCGAAACGCCTAAACTCCTGTAAAATAGTACTAAGTCCAACAGTTCCAATTTTAAGTGTAATTTGAGTCAAATCATTTTCGGTTTTTGAGATAAAAGCGCCTAATAATTTGGCATTATTGGCCTCTACAATTTGACTAATTTGACTAAATGAAAAATCAGCATGACCTTTTTCAATTACAACAATACCACCTAGTTCCGAAAAAAAAGGCGTTCTATTAAACAATGAAATAATATCGATTAATTGATAATAACCGATATAATTGTTTTCTGCATCCATTACAGGCATAATATTAGAGTTGTTTTGTGCAAATGCCTCTAAGACCTCAAGCCAAATTGAAGAATCTCGCACAAAAAACCCTTCAATAGCAAAGAGCACTTCTGAAACGGCTTCTTGGGATTCAAAACAATACACATCGGTTTCTGATAAGCACCCCAAATAGACCTGTTCCTTCAAAACAGGAACGTGCGAATAGGTTAACTGCTTAAAAATAGTCTGTAACTCTCCTACAAGTGTTTGAGGACTTGCAGGTTTCATATCGTTTATTATAAATTGATTTAATGGCATGGGTTCATTTTAATCAGATGCAAATTAATCAAAAATTATAGACTTTAAGCGTTAACTACTTTGTATTTTTGCTGAAAATTCAATTTTTTATGACCAAGTTAAGCGTAAATATCAATAAGATAGCAACTCTAAGAAATTCTAGAGGAGGCAATACTCCGAATGTTGTTCAATTTGCGAAAGATGTGCAAGAGTTTGGAGCTCAAGGAGTCACAATTCATCCCCGTCCAGATCAACGTCACATTCGTTATCAGGATGCCTATGATTTAAAATCAGTCGTTTATACCGAATATAATATTGAAGGAAACCCCATTCCAAACTTTATAGACATGGTACTTAAAATCAAACCAACACAAGTTACCTTAGTACCCGATGCAGAAGATGCCATCACGTCTAATGCAGGGTGGGATACTATAAAGCACAAAGCATTTTTAACGGAAATTATTCAAGAATTTAAACAAAATAATATCCGAACTTCGGTGTTTTTAGACCCCAATCTCAGCCAAGTAGAAGGTGCCAAAGCAATTGGTGCCGATCGTATCGAGCTGTACACCGAAGCGTTTGCACATCAATTTTCCCTTGGGAATAAAGATGCGATGACACCTTATACAGAATGTGCACAACGGGCTTTACAACTCGATTTAGGGTTGAATGCAGGTCACGACTTATCACTTGATAATATTAAGTTTTTTAAACAAAACGCTCCAGGACTGTTAGAAGTTTCTATTGGCCATGCTCTTATCTCTGAGAGTCTCTATCTAGGAATAGAAAATGTTATAAACATGTATTTGAATAAGTTAAAATAATGGTATTGCATTCCAACATCATTGGCGAAGGTCAACCATTTATTATACTTCATGGATTTTTGGGAATGGGCGATAATTGGAAAACACTTGCAAAGCAATTTTCAAGACTAGGCTGTCAAGTGCATCTTATAGATCAACGCAACCACGGACGAAGTTTTCACGACTCAGAATTTAATTATGAGATGTTAGCCGAAGATTTAAAACAGTATTGTAACCACCACAATATAAACGACATGCTGCTTTTAGGCCATTCAATGGGCGGAAAAACCGCGATGCTTTTTGCAGCGCTTTATCCAGAACTTGTTTCAAAATTAATTGTAGCAGACATATCTCCTCGGTTTTACCCCGTTCATCATGATGCTATTTTAGAAGGATTATCCTCTTTAAATTTTGAAGAAATCACATCAAGAAAAGAAGCAGAAATTCAGCTTTCTAATTATGTTCAAGACATTGGGATACGTCAATTTTTATTAAAAAATATTTACAGAACTTCTTCAAATATTTTTGGGCTTCGAATCAATTTAAAAGTTCTTAAAACCAACGTTTCCGAGGTTGGTGAAGCCTTGCCGACTTCCTTAAACTTTCAAAAAGACACCCTGTTTTTAAGAGGTGATAAATCTGAATATATTTCTACAGAAGATGAAGCACTTATAAAACACCAATTCCCAGCTGCGGTAGTCCAAACAATTTCAAATGCAGGCCATTGGTTGCATGTCGAAAACCCAGTGGAATTCTTTGATTCTGTTTGTGCGTTTATCGCTTGAAACACATAAGTTTAAAAATGTTTGTAGGGCATTAAAAATATTGTATTTTTGCCACCCAATTTTTATTTCATTACAATGAATATTACTAGAGAAACTATTGACGCGCTAAATGCCGTGGTTAAGATTGATATTACTAAAGCAGACTATTCTGAAAATGTAGAGAAAATTTTAACAAATTACCGCAAAACTGCAAACATTCCTGGCTTTAGAAAAGGTCAAGTTCCAATGAGTCTTGTTAAAAAACAATATGGAAAATCCGTATTGGCAGACGAAGTTAATAAGACACTTCAAGAAGCTTTAGGGAAATATCTAAATGATGAAAAACTCGATGTTTTAGGAAGTCCACTTCCAGTTGCTCAAGACGATTTGGACTGGGAAAGTGAAGATTTTTCGTTCGCATTTGAAATTGGATTAAGTCCAGAGTTTGAAATCAAATTAAAAGCTAAAAAGGCACTTACTAAATACACAATCACTGCCGATAAGAAAATGATTGATGATCAAGTGATTAACATTCAGAAACAATACGGGAAACTGGTTTCCAAAACAGTAGTTGGTGTAGAAGATGAGGTCACAGGTGTATTTTTTAATGATGCAGAAGGAATTGAGGCCACAGCAACCATAAGCTTAGATAAATTAAAAGGGAAGTCAAATCTAAACGCTTTTGTAGGCGCTAATGTTGATGATGTTTTGACCTTAAAAACCAAAGGGTTATTTAAGGACTCACAAGACTTAATGACCTATTTAAAGGTAGATCGCGACACGTCTAATACACTTGATGTACAAGTAACCTTTACAATTAGCGAAGTGAACACTAGGGAATTAGCAGACTTAGATCAAGAGTTATTCGATAAATTATTTGGAGCAGGAGTTGTCAATTCAGCGACAGAGCTTAGAGCTAAAATCACTGAAGATGCTGAAAAACAATTTGTACAGCAAGCAGATCAAAAATTTCTTAACGATGTTACGGAATATCTTGTGGAAAACACAAAATTTGATTTGCCAATTAAGTTTCTTCAAAAATGGCTACAAACAGCTGGCGAAACAGAATTAAACGAACAACAAGCCAAAGAAGAGTTTGAGAAGTCAGAAAAAAGTATGCGTTATCAGTTAATCGAAAGTAAACTAATAATAGACAACAATTTGCAAGTCAACTTTGAGGATTTAAAAGCCTATACTTCAGAAATGATCAAAGCGCAAATGGCTCAGTACGGTCAAATGAATCCAACAGAAAAAGAAATCGATGACATCGTTGCACGAGTACTTTCAAACCAAGATGAAGTAAAGCGCATTTCTGAACAATTAACAAGTCAGAAATTGTTAGATTTTTATAAAGAAAACGTAAATTTTAAAGACAAAAAATTAACTTATAAGGCCTTCGTTAAAGAAGTTTATGGGAAATAATTTTTAGATTAAATCAAGTAAAAAAACACTTCCTAGGAAGTGTTTTTTTATACCTTTAAAACAAGTTTTAAATTAGAAATAGTTTTATATTTACATTCTAAAAACCTAAAAAAAGAATTATGGATTACGGAAATGAATTTAAAAAATTCGCCATCAAGGATCAAGGGATTAGCAGCACATATTACGACAAAATTGTAAGCAGTATGACCCCAATGGGTTTGACGCCAAACATTATTGAAGAACGTCAAATGAATGTCGCTATTTTTGATGTCTTTTCAAGATTAATGATGGATCGTATAATCTTTATGGGAACAGCGATTAATGATCAAGTCGCCAATATTATACAAGCACAATTGTTATTTTTAGAAAGTACAGACGCAACCAAAGATATCCAGATCTACATCAACTCACCAGGAGGAAGTGTGTATGCAGGGCTTGGAATTTATGATACAATGCAGTTGATTAAACCGGATGTTGCAACAATATGTACAGGAATGGCAGCCTCTATGGGAGCCGTATTATTGTGTGCAGGAGCCAAAGGGAAACGAAGCGGACTAACACACTCAAGAGTTATGATTCATCAACCCTTAGGAGGCGCGCAAGGACAAGCAAGCGATATCGAAATTACTGCACGTGAAATTTTAATCTTAAAAGAAGAACTTTATAAAATAATCAGTAAACACTCGGGGCAAGACTATGATAAAGTATATGCCGATAGTGACCGTGACTATTGGATGAAATCCGAAAAAGCATTAGAATACGGAATGATTGACGAAATATTAACACGAGGTTAAATATATTCCAAACGAGTTATGGCAAAAGAAGAATTAGATTGTTCATTTTGTGGCAAGAAAAAAGCAGATACCAATTTGCTTATTGCTGGAATTGATGCGCACATTTGTGATCGCTGTATTCAACAAGCTAATGGGATCGTTTTAGAAGAAGCAAAACAAGACAAAGACAGCGAATTCACTTCTGATGTTATTCTAAAAAAACCGTTAGAAATTAAAGCGTTCTTGGACTCCTATATTATTGGACAAGAACAAACAAAAAAAGTAATATCTGTTGCAGTTTATAACCACTACAAGCGTTTATTGCAACCGCCCAATGAGGATGCTGTTGAAATTCAGAAAAGTAATATCATAATGGTAGGGCAAACCGGGACTGGAAAAACCCTGATGGCCAAAACTATAGCTAAAATGCTCAACGTGCCACTGGCAATTGTCGATGCAACTGTACTAACCGAAGCGGGGTACGTAGGAGAAGATGTCGAAAGCATGCTCACTCGCTTATTACAAGCAGCCGATTATGACCAACAAAAAGCCGAACGTGGGATCGTTTTTATTGATGAAATTGATAAAATTGCTCGTAAAAGTGATAACCCTTCCATAACTCGCGATGTTTCTGGGGAAGGTGTACAGCAAGCCCTTTTAAAATTATTAGAAGGCACAGTGGTAAATGTGCCACCAAAAGGCGGCCGTAAACATCCGGACCAAAAATTTATTGAAGTTAATACCGAAAATATTTTATTTATTGCAGGAGGGGCGTTTGACGGTGTAGAACGACATATTTCAAAGCGCCTAAATATGTCAGCTATTGGGTATAAGGCAACACATGAAGAAGCTCAAATTGACACTCAAAATTTAGTACAATATATCACTCCAAAAGATTTAAAAGATTTTGGACTTATCCCAGAAATTATTGGAAGGCTACCGGTTCTAACATATATGAACCCCTTAGATGAAAAAACCTTAAGATCGATTTTAACAGAGCCAAAAAATGCGCTGGTTAAGCAATATAAAAAACTATTTGAAATGGATGCTATTGCGTTAACTTTTGAAGATAATGCTTTAGATTTTATTGTGAAAAAAGCGATTGAATATAAACTAGGTGCTAGAGGGTTACGCTCTTTGTGTGAAGAAATTTTGACCGACGCTATGTTTACTCTTCCAGGAAGTGAGGAAACGTCCTTAGTTGTTGACGAAGCTTATGTTAAAAAACAGTTAAATTATAAACAGCTCAAAAAACTCCAGGCTGTTTCATAATTGTATAGACCCCCAAAAAAACAGTCACTTCATTTTTAGACTATTTTTTTTTAAACCCGTAAACACAATTAAAAAAGTCTTTTGAGACTAAGCATTTCTTTTTTTTAATACTTACGATTATCAAAGTACCAGAGTGCTCTAATTGCGTTGTAGAGTGATACTTCAAAAATATTAGCCCCACTTAAATATTTAACATTTTTATATTTAAAAATGTACCAAAACTTAACCATTTAATTTTTTGATATTACAGATTAACTACATTCTTAAGGATAGAGATGTTTTGATTGTACTTAAGAAATAAACTAAACTAAAATCAAATTATGTTATGGCAAAAAAAGGTAAATTTTCGTTAATTATAGTTTTTATTTTTTTCTATTTATTTAGTTCTGTATATGCACAAGATCAAATATGGACAAAAATCAAAAAAAGTGATCAAAAAACCCTATTGAGTAATCAAACTCAAAGCTCTTTTGAATTAGACGTTGATGTATTAAAAAACCAACTCAAAAGCGCTCCTCTAAGAGGAGTTCCAAACTTCAAATCATCAGTTATTGTTTCATTTCCAAACAATAAAGGAGAGCTGGAAAAATTCATTGTATATGAGGCCCCCGTACTATCTAACAATCTTTCCACGCAGTATCCAAACATCAAAACCTATATAGGTTATAGTACTCAAAGCAATGGTAACAGAGTGCGTTTTAGTGTTACCCCCCCCTTGGTTTAAATGCTATGTTGAGCTTCATTGTTGATCCCATAGTCCTGGAACTTAATTTTAGAAATCGAAACCTCTTCAAAAAAACTTTTATAAAGCATCTGAAATGGAGTTTTACTCTAGTTTATTATAATGATATACTATTGCTACTTTCTTGTGAGAGCAAGTAATTCTTCTAAAAAATGTCTAGAATTTGAGAGGCGAGGCACTTTATGTTGCCCTCCTAACTTATTATTTTGTTTCATCCATTTATAGAACAGCCCTTCTTTTGCGACATGAACCTTAGGCATTTTAAGAGTGATGCTGTTGTAACGCTTGGCTTCATAATCAGAATTTAAGGCTTTTAAAGAATTGTCTAAAAGTTCTACAAAATACTGCAAATCTTTAGGCGGCGTTTTAAATTCAATAATCCACTCATGAGCGCCTTTAGACTTTCCTTCCATAAATATTGGCGCAGCTGTATAATCGACAATCTCGCTTTTTGTTTTTTGGGTTGCCATTTTAATCGCCTTATCCGTGTTCTCAATAATCAATTCCTCGCCAAAAACATTTATAAAATGCTTAGTTCTGCCAGTAACCTTGATGCGATAAGGTGTAACAGATGTAAAAGTTACAGTATCCCCAATTTTGTAACGCCATAATCCCGCATTGGTCGTCACAATAATGGCATAATTTTTACCGACTTCAACTTCAGATAAAGGAATTATTTTTTCGGTAGGACTTCCATACGTCATCATAGGAATAAACTCATAAAAAATACCATAATCTAACATCAACAAAAGTTCATCAGAACGGTTTCGGTCTTGAATGGCAAAAAAACCTTCAGAAGCATTGTATATCTCATAATATCTAAAAGTGTTTGAGGGAATGATTGATTTAAATTGATCTACATAGGGTAGAAAACTAACGCCCCCGTGAAAGTACACCTCCAAGTTTGGCCAAACATCCAAAATTGTTTTAGAACCAGAAGTTTCTAAAACAGTGTTGAGTAGTACTAACATCCAAGACGGAACACCTGCAAGACTGGTTACGTTTTCATTGATCGTTTCGTTAACAATAGCTTGCATTTTATATTCCCAATCACTCATCAAAGAAACTTTGTTACTAGGTGTGCTACTTAACTCTGCCCAAAACGGCATATTCTGAATCAAAATTGCTGACAAATCTCCAAAGATAGTTCCGTTTTCTTCATAAAGTTCTTTACTGCCCCCCAAACGTAAATTTTTTCCATTAAAGAGCGCAGAATTTTCATTGTTGTTCAAATACATACACAGCAAATCTTTACTTGCCGCATAATGGCAATCTTCTAAGGAATCCGTACTAACAGGGATAAATTTACTCTTAGCGTTGGTTGTTCCACTCGATTTTGCAAACCATTTGATCGGTTTTGGCCAAAATATATTTTTTTCACCTTTTCGAGAGCGTTCGATCAGATTTTGATAATCTTCGTAGGTCGAAACAGGAATTCGTTCTGAAAACGTGCGGTAATTTCGAATGGATTTAAAATCATAGCGAGAACCAATTTCGGTATCTTTTGAAATTCCTAGAAGATTCATAAGCAATTCATTTTGAACTTCATGAGGGTATTTTAGAAACAACTCAATTTGATGGAATCGCTTCTTTAAAACCCATGATGCTACAGAATTTACTAATGGAATTGCCATATAAATGCATATATTTACAGTGCTAAATGTAATAAAAATCTGCTAATGCTGTATCAAGGTGTTTTGACTAAAATGGAAACGGAGTTTTCGAATCCCATTCAATATTTTCTAGTGCTAGAAAATGATGTTTTAAACATGAATCAATTATTAAATAAGAAACTTACGCTTTCCTTTATCAAATACCAATGTTTAAACTGTAGCAGTGAAGCCCCTATATTTAGACAAGGCTTTTGTAAATCGTGTTTTTTCGAGCTACCACAAGCCGCCGATTGGATCATGCGCCCCGAACTTAGTAAAGCTCATCTTAATCAAGAAGAACGCGATTTGGACTATGAAAAACGCGTTCAGCTTCAGCCCCATATAGTCTATTTGGCAAACTCCAGTAATGTCAAAGTGGGTGTTACGCGCAAAACCCAAGTACCCAAGCGTTGGATCGATCAAGGCGCCCAAGAAGCTTTAGAAATTGTTGAGGTACCAAACCGTTACTTGGCAGGAGTGACTGAAGTTGCACTAAAAAAATATGTCAGTGATAAAACCAATTGGCGCGAGATGCTTAAAGGAACAGCATCTAATGAAAATTTAGAAGACTGGCGCCAACGTTTAGAAACCTACATCCCCGAAGAAACGAAACCGTATTTTTTAGCCAATCAAAAAGCACTTAAGTTAGAATTTCCTGTTGAGAAATTCCCAGAAAAACCAAAAAGTTTGAACCTTACAAAGACCCCCGAGTATTCAGGAATTCTAAAAGGAGTTAAAGGGCAATATCTTATTTTTGAAGACAATACCGTTTTTAATGTAAGAAGTAATGAAGGGCTGGTTGTGGGGCTAAATATATCTTAGTCAATTGCTAGTTCCTGATTTACCTCAAGATTAAACCGTTTTTTAAATAAATAGACACCGAGGTATAAAAATGGCGTATCTAATGCGGCAATAATTACTTTAAAAGCCACGCCCGCAAAAAGCAGTCCTAAAAACAATTCCCATTCAATTTCACCAAACAAACACAGCAGTAGTAGCACCGTAGCAGTATCAATAAATTGAGATAAAAATGTGGAGCAATTATTTCGAAACCAAAGGTGCTTCCCTTTTGTGAGTCGTTTCCAATAATGATAAATTTGAATGTCGATAAATTGAGCAAAAAGATAGGCAAGCATACTAGCCAGTACAGCAATTGAAGTACTGCCAAACACTTCCGCAAACATCCCGTCTGATACGGGAGACCAGTCTGTTGCAGGCACTACATTTGCGATATAAATAATTCCCATTGAAAAAATAGACGCTAAAACTCCTCCAACCACCACTTCATTTGCTTTTTGTTTGCCATAAATTTCACTAATCAAATCGGTGATCAGAAATGTAATTGGATAGGGGAGTATTCCAACAGAAATTTCAAACAATTTAACGCCATAAATAGGCGTATCAATCGGATATAAATAAAAGAACTTTTTAAAAATTAAATTCGAAACCACTAAAGAAGTAATAAATACCACCCCAAGAAGTAAATAAATGCGTCGTGCGAGAACCTTATCTTTAATCGTCATGTAAATTGTCAATAAATACTTTGGTAAAGATATCATATTAATTTTTCTTTTACTTAATTTGCTAGATCATATGACAGACGCAAAAACAGTTTTAATTGGCATTGGAAGCAATACAGGTGACAGGCTAACGTACCTTCAGTCCGCTATAGATGCAATTCACACTCAAATTGGGAGTATTGATCAACTGTCAAGTTTATATCAAACCCCAGCTTTAGGTTTTGAAGGCGCAGATTTTATAAATGGATGCCTAAAAGTATCTACACAATTAGAGGCCTCACAAGTCTTGGACAAATTATTAGCCATCGAACAATCTTTGGGTCGAACCCGACACAACGATGGTCAGTACCATTCACGAACCATTGATTTAGATTTATTATTCTATGACCATTTGATTTCAAAATCTGAGCGCTTAGAGCTGCCCCATCCGAGGCTTCAGGATCGCCGTTTTGTACTACAACCTTTAGCGGATATCGCTCCTGACTATGAGCACCCCGTTTTAAAACATACGATTAGCGAACTGCTTGGGAATTGCAAAGATGAGAGTCTTCTGAACCCTATAAGGGAACAGTTGACAAATCCGATGCAATCCTTTGATTTTTCAAACTATAATTTTATCGCTATTGAAGGAAATATAGGCGCAGGAAAAACAAGTTTGACGCATATGATGTCTCATGATTTTAATGCCAAAAAAATTCTGGAGCGTTTTGCAGACAATCCTTTTTTACCAAAATTCTACGAAGATGCGACCCGATATGCCTTTACTTTAGAAATGTCTTTTTTGGCTGACCGTTACCAACAAATTTCAGATGATTTGTCGCAGTTAGATTTATTTAAAGATTTTATTGTGAGTGATTATGACGTATTTAAGTCGCTTATTTTTTCTAAAATAACTTTGAGTGAAGACGAGTTTATGCTGTATCGAAAATTATTTTATCAGGTTTATAAAGACATTGCACGCCCTGATTTATACATTTACCTGTATCAAAACACTGAACGTTTACAGGAAAATATCCGCCTTAGAGGACGTGATTACGAACAAACAATTGAGTCGAGTTATTTAGATAAAATAAACTCAGGTTATCTAGAATTCATCCAAAAACATCCAGAATTTAACGTCAAAATTATTGACATTTCAAATCGTGATTTCATTAAAAACAGAGTGGATTACCTTTGGATTTTAGAGCAAATATGTGCTTAGTTTAATTTGCTAAACAGATCCCATAAAACTACCCCACAACTGACCGAAATATTTAGCGAATGTTTGGTGCCATATTGTGGAATTTCAATCACATCATCACTCAAATTCACTACCTCTTGAGACACCCCTTTTACTTCGTTCCCAAACACCAAAGCATAAGTTTGGTTGGGTTTAGGCGTAAATGTATTAAGCATTGTCGCCTCTTCTG
>Ga0228672_1001064_pt1 | contig 11423 bp, 9 predicted proteins | sample 90DmetaG_FD_182788 | JGI IMG/M metagenome (GOLD analysis project Ga0228672, IMG submission 182788) | Seawater microbial communities from Monterey Bay, California, United States - 90D | ecosystem: Environmental > Aquatic > Marine > Coastal | place: USA: California | collected 2016-11-08 | reverse complement strand
GGCAGTTTCACCGGATGTCTTGGTTAAAGGGGGCGACTACGCCGTCTCGGAAATCGCAGGGCATGAACATGTCCTCGCCTCGGGTGGCGAGGTCATTATTCTGGATTTTCTTGAGGGGCACTCGACGACCGCAACCTTATCGCGCATAAACGAGTCGTCGAGTGACTTAATCAGCGATTGATGTAGGCCCGACCCAGACCTGCATCTTCCGGAAGATAGCGCTCAAGTAGTTTACTCTGACGCGTCTCCATTGAGGTCACTTCACCCTTTAGGATCACACTGGTGGCATAGCTCGTGACCTCAAGCGGGTCTCCGCTCCAAATAACCATATCTGCGCCGTTGCCAACCTCTAGTGCTCTGGCACGACCGCCAAAAACGCGGCTAGGTGCCGTTGTCATCGCCTCTATAGCGGCTTCATGGGGCATGCCATGAGCAACGGCTGTCCCCGCTCCTTGGCGAACTTTACGGGCATTGTGAGTCTCACCGCTGGTGAACAGGACTTGCACACCTGCGTCGTGTAAAAGAGCCGCATTGTCTAAGCGGGAACCAAGCGCATCAAAATTCGAGGGCAGGTTATCGAGTCCATTAACCATCACGGGGATGTCTACCGCCGCTAATTCATCAGCTAAAAGCCAGGCCTCGCGGCCTCCGGCGATGACACTATTGAGACGGTATTGCTCTGAAAAGGAGATGACCTTTCGGATATCGGCCGCACGGTTTGCACTGAATACGAATACGCCGTTTTTGGTTATATGTTTTAGGTGCTCCTTACCCGACGAACTCAAGTACTCGAGCTCGGAACTGCGACGCTTTAGGTCTGCCATGATCCCTTCGAGTAACATCCAGTGGGCAGCGCGAGAGCCTCCGACCTTGTCAGCGGCATAGCCACCCACGTCGACGAATAGAACATCGTTGCCATTAAAGCTTTCGAATCCGCCGTCAAAATCCACAAGCGAACCCCTACCTGCGACGGAATACTGGCCGCCACTCGCCATTAGCAACGAATAGCCAAAACCCTCGACGCGCGTCACGCCCAGGACCGACGACAGTGGGGAGTAGGCATCTCGTACGTCGAACCCGACCTGCACCGTATTGTCCTTGGTGTCTTTCATCGAGCCATCGGCTGATTCTCGAACCGCATTGACCTCCACCAAACCGGTGGCGGTAGCACCTGCAAATAATGCGGGTGTCACAATCGCTCCGTTGGCATCAATTACGGTCTCTGCGACAGGGGTAATGTTTGTCCCAATGTCAGCAATAACGTCATCTTCAATAAGCACACTGACGCCATGTTGCGTACCCATTGGCCCCATGCTCATTACTTTTGCATTCGTGATAAGAAGGCTGTCCGCGAAAGCGGATGGGGCGATCAATATCCCAATTAATAAACGCTTCATTCTCCTGCCTCCAGTAGTTGCCCAAGCTCGAAATCAGAAACCGGCTGTAGTTCAGGGTTCAACCGGTCGTATCGGTGGACACCGTCAATAAATACGTGGTCGGCCTTGGTATACACGCTGAACGGGTTACCGCTCCAAAGCACGACATCGGCCATCTTTCCTGGCGCAAGTGTTCCCGTTTGATCTTCAATACCCAGTGACTTTGCGGCATTAGATGTAATCCACGTGATCGCGCGCTCGGGGGGTATGTCTAATCCTGCTTTGACGCCCCGGCTCATGGCTTTGGCCGCTTCTTGATTCAGTCGCTGGATGCCTTCATCAGAGTCAGAGTGCACAACGGCACAACTGCCGTCGGGACGATCAACGAGGGCAATATTTTCCTGAATGCCATCGTAGGCTTCCATCTTGAAGCCCCACCAGTCGGCCCACAGCGCGCCGCAAACATCATTTTCTGCAAGTTCATCGGCAATCTTGTAAGCCTCGACACCGTGGTGGAATGTACCCACCTTGTAATCGAACTCCTTAGCGAGATCTAAGATGGTTAGCATCTCGTCCGCTCGGTAACAGTGCATGTGGATGATGATCTCTCCATCGAGCACCCCGGCGAGCGTCTCGAGTTCGAGATCACGTTTTGGCCGCTTGGTCTCTTTCTGCTCTTCGCGAGTTAGCGCAGCGTATTGGGCATGCTCATCACGATAGTCTTGCGCTTTGATCCACGCTGCTCGGTAGCCTGCGATATTACCCATGCGCGTAGACGGCCCACTGCCTTTCCTGCCATAGACCCGTTTTGGGTTCTCGCCACACGCCATTTTTAGTCCATGGGGCGCGCCAGGAAACTTCATGCCTTGATAGGACACCGAAGCGACATTTTTTAAAGTGACGGCACGACCACCGAATAGGTTTGCCGAGCCTGGCAAGATCTGCAGGGTCGTGACGCCACCGGCAAGCGCACGGCCGAAACCGGGGTCCTGTGGCCAAATGCTGTGTTCTGCCCAAACTTCGGCCGTGACAGGAGCTGTCGCCTCGTTTCCATCTGAGTGCGCGTCAACATCAGGCGAGGGATAGACCCCCAAATGCGAGTGCACGTCAATCACGCCGGGCGTGACCCATCGTCCCCGCGCATCGATCACTTGTGTATTGGCTGTCACTTCGGGCGCGGTGTCAGTTACCTCGACAATCTTGCCATTCACAAAATAAACACTCGCGCCCTCAAGACGCTGACCATCACCCGTCAGCACCGTAGCGTTGGTGATCAGCGTAGGATTGTGCTCAGGGGCCGTGTAGCTTGAGGGAAATGGGGGCTCGGCGTTAGTGGGTGGAATAAAGCATGCGAACGTCACAAGCAGCAGTCTTTTATTGAAGAAATTCATAGTGGATCCACAACACATTAATTTGTCGTGAACATTAGTCTTGAGAATGAATTTTGCCAAGATGCAGAAGTGTTAGATGTCACCGCCTAGTGCGGGTAAAGTCAGACACGATTGCAACGAATTGTTTATGAGCTAGCAGAGGAGGCCAACTGTGCGCCGATTCATCGACTTGTCTATTTATCTCGAAAATGACGTGGTGAGCGACCCACCACCCATGCGTCCAAAAATTGACTACATTCGGCACGATGCGGGTGCCGAGCAAATGGCCGACTTTTTCGAGGGGCTCGATAAATCTGAGCTGCCAGACAGCGAGGGCTGGGCGATCGAGATGGTTCAGCTCTGCACGCACAACGGAACGCACCTGGATGCGCCTTACCATTACCACAGCACGATGAATAACAAAGCGGGTGGTTCTGAGAGGGCAATCACCATTGATGAAGTGCCCCTCGAATGGTGTTTTCAGCCGGGAGTGAAGCTGGATTTCAGAGACAAGCCAGATGGGTATGTCGTGACTGCGGCCGACGTTGAGGCGGAGCTTGCTCGCATAGAGTTCGATCTATCGCCCTTAACCATCGTTCTCGTTAATACTTCGGCGGGTAAACGTTACGGAAGCGAGGACTATGTGAATGCAGGGGCTGGGATGGGTTATGAAGCGACAATGTACCTGCTAGAGCGGGGTGTTCGTGTCACCGGAACCGATGCGTGGAGTTGGGATGCGCCGTTTAGTTATACTGCTGAGCGTTACGCCGCCGACAAAGACGCAAGTATTATTTGGGAGGGACACAAGGCCGGACGCGATATCGGCTATTGCCATCTCGAAAAGATGCACAACTTAGAGGTTTTGCCCGACCATGGTTTCACGGTCAGCTGCTTCCCTCACAAAGTCCGTGGTGGCTCGGCCGGGTGGACGCGAGCAGTGGCGATTATCGATGAGGCTTAACCTACTTTCTTGATCACTTCGTAGGCGTCAAGAGCCCCTTGCCGAGCGGTTTTATGGTCAACGATGGGGTGCGGATAGTCCTCGCCAAGCGCCACACCGGCACCGGCCAGGGTCAACGCGGGGGCCTCCCATGGTTCATGGAGGAACTTCTTTGGAAGTTCTGCCAGTTCCGGACACCAACGCTTAACGTAGTCGCCCTCAGGATCAAATTTTTGGCCTTGAGCAATGGGGTTGAAGATACGGAAATAGGGTGCCGCATCAGCCCCGGAGCCGGCGACCCACTGCCAGCTGCAGGCATTTGAGGCGATATCGGCGTCTAACAGACAATCCCAGAACCACCGTTCACCTTCTATCCAATGGACAAGCAAGTGCTTCGTTAAAAATGAAGCAACGATCATCCGCACGCGGTTGTGCATGAAACCGGTTTGCCATAGTTCTCTCATCCCTGCATCGACAATGGGGTAGCCTGTCATGCCACGTTGCCAAGCGCGCAGATGATCGACGCTGTTATCCCAGGGGAAACCCGCAAACTGTTGCTTAAAAGGGCGGTCTGGCATGGCACCGAACAGATCGATTAGTTGATAGCAAAACTCTCGCCATCCGATTTCGGCGAGAAATTTATCGATAGCGCCATTCCACTGTGGCGCAGACAGCTTTCGTTGCTGTGCTGAGGCCCAGACTTGCCGGGGCGACATTTCCCCAAATTTAAGGTGTGGCGCGAGACGTGACGTATAACGTTTTGCTGGTATGTCCCGGCCCTCAGAATAGTGCGCAACAGGTGCTTCTAAAAACGCCGCCAAAGCATGGTGAGCACCGTCTTCACCTGGCTCCCATATTGCCTCCCAGCCAGCCGCCCAATCCGGGATCCCTTGTTGCTGCTTTGGCTCCAGCTTCCAGTCGTTTAGCTCATCGCTGAACAGCATGGCGTCAGACCACTGAACCGCCGGAGCGGGGAGTGGCGCGGCGATCGGCATTTTTAGCGCTGCTCGCCAAAAGGGTGTGAAGACCTTGAATGCTGTACCTGAGCCGGTGAGTACTGATCCTGGTTCATGAAGCAGCGTGCCCGGATAGCGTTTCACAGAGACGTCTGTCCCATTAAAGGCTTCATTGATAGCGGCTTCGGTACCCGCTGCCCATGGCTGGTATTGTCGAGAGAAATAGACCGCATCAGCCCCTGACGTCGCTTGAAGCTCCCGCAGGACCTCCACTGTGTCACCTTTGCGAAGAACCAATTTGCCCTGCATTTGCTCAATCGAACGTCCCAGTTTTAGGAGGCTCTGTTTGAGCCACCAGCGACTCGCGCCACCCATGGGCCAATCACCGCAGGCTTCATCATCCAGAACGAACACGGGAATCACGGCACCGCGTTGTGAGGCTGCTGTAAGCGCTGGGTGGTCGTGAAGTCTAAGATCCTGCCTGAATAAAACGATGGTTGTGCTCACGCGGTTTTTTTCTCCGTTGAAGGGACAAGCTCGTCTACGGCGGCAACCAAACGCTGCATCGCATTAGCTGAGATTTTAAGGGTGGCCAGATCGTCTGCACGCGTCTGGCCTTCATTAACAATTACGATTGGAATCCGCTGTTTTTCCGCCTGACGACAAAATCGAAACCCCGAATAGACCTGTAAGGAACTACCGACGACCAGTAATCCACTGGAGCGTGAGATGGCATCAGAGCAGCGCTCGACCCGTGGCTTTGGCACTGTGCCTCCAAAAAACACCACGTCAGGCATGAGTGTGCCGCCGCAAGACTGGCAATCGGGAATACTTATTCGCGAAATGTAATCCTCTGGAACGTCTGCATCACCATCGGGCCGCGCTATGTGACGATACTCTGGAACAAAAGGGTTATTTGCCAGCAATCGTGTCTGCAAAGATTCCCTCGTCTCGTGGGCGCCGCAATCAAGGCATACCGCACGGTCCAGCCGACCATGAAGATCGATCACCTTTTTTGATCCAGCCCGCTGATGTAAGCGGTCGACATTTTGCGTTATCAGCGTATCGATCTTGCCCGTACGCTCCAGCGCTGCCAGCGCATAGTGATTAGCATTTGGTATGGCCGCATCCACGCCCGTCCAGCCCACCATAGACCGCGCCCAGTAGCGTTGCCGTTTACTGTAAGATTCAACAAATTCTCGATGTTGAATCGGATCAACACGAAGCCATCGCCCATCTCGATCGCGATAGGTAGGTATGCCAGAGGCCGCACTGACACCCGCGCCGGTAAGAACGGTCCAGCGCTCAATGCGACGAAGCCAAGTAGGAAGTGATTCAACCGTTTTCTGCATTTTACGTATACGTTGTTTAGTGCTCGTTGGTTGTTGGACTAAATGATGGAAAAGGATATAGCGGCTATGCACATATTGGTGACAGGTGGCACAGGACTAATTGGACGTGCCTTGGTCAAAAGTTTGCTGTCGGACGGGCACGTAATCACCGTACTTACTCGCCAGACACTGCGGTCAGAAGAGCGCATTCAGTACATCCAGCAACCAGAGGAGATACCCGAGGACCTAGACGCAGTGGTTAACCTCGCGGGTGCCGGGCTGGCTGATCGGCGCTGGAGCGAGCAGTACAAGCGCGAAATTTTGAGTAGTCGAATCGCCTTCACAAGAAATCTGATCGAGCATTTGACGCGAAGAGGCATGCCTGAAGTGTTTGTCAGCGGCAGTGCGATAGGCTTTTACGGTACGAGCGATAATACTTCGTTCACTGAAACCGATAGCAAGGGCTCGGGTTTCTCAGCTGAACTGTGCGCAAGTTGGGAAGCTGAGGCTCTAAAAGCGGAATCAGAACACACGCGGGTAGTGTTGCTTCGAACGGGGGTGGTACTTGAGGCGAACGCCGGTGCTTACCCACAAATGACTCAGTCGTTTAAGTTCGGTGTGTCGTCTTGGATGGGGCGAGGGCTACATTGGTTAAGTTGGATCCATATCGAGGACATGGTCAGCGCGATACGACATTGCTTAGATCATGAGCAGCTAAGAGGGCCGGTGAATATGACAGCCCCCGAACCGGTTACACACCGTGCGTTCGCAGCCGCAGTGGAGGCCTGTTCGTCTACGTGGCTAAAGCTTGGCTTGCCAGCCCCGGTGATGCGAGTGATGCTGGGGGAGATGGCGGACGAGCTGCTACTCACGGGACAGCGGGTCTTACCCAATACGCTGACAACGCATGACTTTCGTTTCAAACACCCAACTATTGCGTCGGCAGTATCGGCCTTGAGGCGGTAACGCTACCAATTACTGCTGTGCTGGTAGTCATCGAAGGTTTTCTGCACGTCAATTTGTCCTTTGAGCTTCTTTAAAGCGGAACGCTCGAGCTGGCGCACCCACTCTCGGCTTACGCCTAACTTATCTGCTATCTCGGCCCGGCTCAGGGGAGGGGCATTGTCTAGTCCCCAGCGCGCGCTTACCACCTCACGCTCGTTTGACTCAAGGCGAGATATCGCATGGCCCAAAAACTTACCCAGCGATTCCTGCTCGGCATCATCGCTTGCCTCACCAAACGTCTCACCCACCAAGGTATCGACCATGCTTTGATCGTCTTCATCATCGTATTTTGGTGCGTCCAGCGAGACCGTTAAGTTTCGCAGTTGTAGAAGCTCTCGCGCTTTTTCAGGATCCATGCCTGCGTTTGCGGCCAAGGTCTCAGTATCGGCTTCTTGACCGGTCCTCGCCTGTTCCGCGTAACGCTCTTTATAAAGCCTACCAATCTGTTCCTGGACGTGTGTGGGGAAGCGAATCAGCGTCCCGGCGTCGCCCACGTAGCGCCTAACGGCCTGGGTAATCCAGTTAAAGCAATAGGTACTGAAGCGAAAGCCCTTCTCGTACTCAAACTTTTCTGCTGCGCGAATCAGCCCCAGCGTACCTTCTTGCACCAGATCGAGGTAGCCGACGCCTCGTCCTTTATAGCGGGACGAGATGGAGTACACCAGCCTCAGGTTATGCATGACTAGGCGATCGCGCGCTTCGGTATATCTGCGGAGCTTCTGCTTTAATTGGGCTAAGGTTTCCTGCTCCAGTGCAAAAGAGGGGACAGGGGTCTGCCAGTGTCGCTGCCAATGGCCGATAGCATCAGACACCGTATCGGCAAACTGTCCGCCGGCTCGTCGTAGTATGGCCACGGCAATGCCCACTGTAAGGCTCGCGGGCAGCTCAAGCGCCTCAACGTATTTGACCCGCGCGGAGGGCGTTTTGAGTGTACCGAGTTTCTGGGCTGCTTCACGGGATTGCGCACTGTGACTGCCGTCGGTGAAAAGGGCTGCGAGTTCTCGCCGCAAAACAAAATGGAGGTCGCGGTTCGGGAATCGCTGTATTTGCGGTGGATTGACCAAACACTGGTCGCAAAACGTGGCTAAGTAGTCGCTCAATTCCTCCTCATTCGCGATGAGCGCATACAGCTCGCGAACAGCCTGCCACTTGGCGGCATCTATTTGCTGCTCTTGCTCAGCAGTCAGGAGGTCGTAACGTCGCGCTTCGGCGAACATTAATTCAATGTCTTTCTCGTCAGTGTTGTCGATCATGACCGGTGCCTCGGTAGGAGTAATATCTATACGGCGCTACCTCCGCGCTGCCCAGCGAAAGTTGGACATTGTCCAGCTAGGAGTTGAACAAGACTTGGACGCGCGCAATATGTCCTGATCTAAACCGCTTTTTGTCCCGTAAATCACGACAGTTACCGAACAAACAAGCGGGGAAAATCATGAACGCACCAGCTAAGGCACCAAACATTTTAGAGCCACGCCCGCTTTACGGGATTGGTACGGTCGCAAGATTAACCGGCTTGAAGCCGGACACGCTCCGCGTTTGGGAGAGACGATACGGGCTGGGGGCCAGCTACAAGTCAGCATCAGGGCGGCGCTTGTTTACGCAGTCAGACCTCGAGCATCTCCAGTTAATCACGGCGCTTGTAGAGGACGGCGTTCGAATTGGAGAAATTGCATCGTCTGACCGAAAGACACTTGAACTGCTCGTCAGTAATCGCGGGAGCCGAATGGCTAAAGCGATACCCGCATCGAAATCAAAAGTAGTCTTTGTGGGCCCTGAGCTCTGTCAGTGGCTTGACGGACATCAAGGCTGTCTTTCGAACATCAGCGCGTTTTTGTCTCGCATGCCGTTGGCGAACGCTGTCGATACGCTCGATCAGGACGAAAAGGCGGACATGCTCGTCGTGCATTGCCCTTCGGTATCCATGACGAATATCAACGCGATGGACACACTCGCAAATCGGCTCGGTGCCAAAAGAACATTAGTTTTGTATCAACTGTGCAACCAGCGGTGGATTGAAGAAATCGAGCGCCGGGGTATGTCGGCCCTCGAATACCCGCCGGAATCAGCGCGTTTGGCTTTTGAGTTAGGTCGTGTGGCTATTGATCACGAGGCTAAGCAGGGCGAAATTAACTTGGGCGAGCTCATTCAAGCGAAGCCACGGATGTACGACGACAGCACCCTTAATGCAGCAGGCAAGCTAAAAAGCTTGCTGGATTGCGAATGCCCTAAGCATATTTCCGATCTCATCAAGACGTTGAGCGAGTTTGAAACCTACTCAACGGCCTGCAGCGTCGAGAACTGGCACGAGGCAGCTGTGCATTCCTGCATCTATGCCTACACCGCCCAAGCGCGGTACCTCATGGAGAAGGCCCTTCAAGCAGCACTGGAGGGGCGTGGCGAGGAGCTAACGCGGATTATTCGGAGTCCCCGCTAAGTCCTGTCGTCAAGTTTTTAGTTTGTTAAACCGGTCCAGACCGTAGTTAGAAGTGCATGCCTCCAGCGGCGACGCTGGAGGCTTTTTTTCTGTGGTCTCAAAACCTATTCGGTATAGGACCCGCCTGCCTTTTTATTACCCCATGGGTATGTAGTAGCGAGGAAGCCGCTATAACTGGCCGTTAGAGTGAACGCAGGAGTATGAGTGCGATGATCGTTGGGCAGACGAATCGAGCGTAGAGCGGCCACCACTTCATAAACAGCGTGGGCTCTCCAGACGCTTCGTTTTGGGCAAGCTCCTTTAACAAGCCGTCACGACGCCATACCCACCCAGCATAAATGCATAGCGCAAAGCCTAATAACGGTTGAGAGAAGCGTGTGCTAACCGTTATCACCAAGCCAAATAAGTCATCGAAGTTGAGGACAATAGCCGCACTCATGAGTGTGATGATGAGAGTCGCTACGAAGGCCGCTTGAGTGCGTCCCCAATTGAAACGCTCAACCAAAAATGAGACTGGCACTTCGAGCATGGATATGGAGGAGGTAAGAGCTGCAATACTCATTAAGCCAAAGAAGGCCAAGGCGAGAAGGGTCCCAGATTCGTTCATCGATTCGAACAGCGCTGGCAATACGGTGAAAATCAGTGTGTCTTCCGACAGCAGTCCGCCTGCGTCGTTAAAAATCATCACTCCACGCTCAGCGGCGACGTACATAGCAGGGAGAATCAAAAAGCCCGCGAGTACAGCAATACCCACATCCACCAGTGCGACTTGTGCACCGAGCGTAGGCAAGTGTTCTTCATCGGAAATGTAAGAGCCGTAAATGAGCATGGTGCCAACGCCAAGTGAAAGTGAGAAGAAAGCCGCGCCCATGGCATTGAAGACCAATTCTGTCGAAAGGATTTTAGAGACATCGGGGATGAGGTAGACGGCAAGGCCTTTACTCGCGCCATCCAACGTCAGAACGTAGCCCGATAGCAGCACAAGCGTCACGATCATGGCGGGCATTAACCGCTTTGACCATCGTTCAATTCCCTTCTCAACACCACCCGCGACAACGACCATGGTGAGCACCATGAAGATAAGCATTAGCAATAAGTTACGTGATTCGCCGAAGGTAGTAAGCCACGCTGAGGTATCCGAGGCACCCATCGCCGCGAGGGGGTAGGCGGCACCAAAACCGAGCATCCACCCGGATACGATTGCATAGAAGCTCAGAATAAGGCTTGCCGTGAAGATGCCGACGATGCCGACCATTGTGCCGATGCCCCGTTGCGTTCCATTTCGGGACACTTTGGCAAGCGCAGCAATCATATTGCCGTGGGCATGACGTCCTAGGGTCAGTTCAGCCATGAGAACGGGATATGCGAGTAAAAAAGCGAGCACAAGGTAGACGAGCACAAAGGCCGCGCCCCCATTGCTAGCCGCCTGTGTCGGGAATCCCCAAATATTACCAAGCCCAACGGCTGACCCGGCCGCCGCCATAATAAAACCAAAACGAGATCCAAATTCTCCGCGTTGCGCTGACACTGGCTTCTGCCCCTTTTCTTTTTCAAATTTTTTTGTGCTGTGGGTACTTTAACACTCTCATTTGGGCGTGCGTCACCCGTTCGACGTGATATCATCGCGCGCTCGCCCGCGCCCCGGGTGGTGAAATTGGTAGACACAGGGGACTTAAAATCCCCCGCTCATTGCGAGCGTGCCGGTTCAAGTCCGGCCCCGGGGACCACTTTTCTCATCAATAAAGTGGATGCACGCCAGACAGCACGATGCCAAGATTTTATCGATAACCCAGTCCACGCCGTTGCTTGAGCTCAATTCAGCCTCGCTTATGCTATGTTTGCGCCGCGTTAGGGTTAGAAGAAGTCATTCGCTAACCCGCATTTCAAATAAAAAAGAGCAAACTCGTTATGAAAGCAAAGTGTCTCCACCTTATTGTAGTCGCAATACTCGTAAATCTCTCTTCGCTCAGCGTCGCTAAGGAGTTCGCCACATCGTCTCCTGAGGCGCAAG
>Ga0228672_1001057_pt1 | contig 11457 bp, 12 predicted proteins | sample 90DmetaG_FD_182788 | JGI IMG/M metagenome (GOLD analysis project Ga0228672, IMG submission 182788) | Seawater microbial communities from Monterey Bay, California, United States - 90D | ecosystem: Environmental > Aquatic > Marine > Coastal | place: USA: California | collected 2016-11-08 | reverse complement strand
CGCCACTCAGTATTCGTGTAATGCCCGGATTTCGCTCGCAGAAGATCAGGTACAACGTGAGGATTTTTTTGCAACGCGCCAATTGCTTGGCTTCTTCGTTAAGAATTTGAGTAATACGCGTGAACAAGGTGTCTTCAACAAAGTCGATCAACGACTCGTACATACGTGTTTTTGATGGGAAATGACGATAAAGCGCAGCCTCTGAAACCCCCAGATTAGCAGCCAACTTTGCCGTGGTAATTTTGCTTCCCGGGCTCGACTCCAGCATTTCTGCAAGAGTTTGTAGGATTTGTTCTTTTCGACCGCTTTGTTTCTTGGGCATTGTGTCCGCCAGAGGGTTTATTGTGTTGCGATTATGGGCGTTCAACCGTACCCACCGTCTTGTTTGTGATCAAGGTGCCGATACCTTCATCACTGAAGATTTCGAGTAAGGTTGAGTGCGGCACTCGTCCGTCAATAATATGAGCGCTCGTGACGCCTGCCCTCACAGCATCCATTGCGCAACGGACCTTAGGGAGCATACCGCCCGTTATAATCTTGTTGGCAATCAGTTCATCGACACGTTGAGTCGTAAGACCGGTAAGCGTCTCACCCTCACCGTCTAATAAGCCGGTTACATTCGTTAGTAACATCAGTTTCTCTGCTTGGAGCACCTCTGCTAGTTTGCCCGCGACGAGGTCAGCGTTGATATTGTAAGTGTGCCCATCTGCACTCCCCGCGACGGGCGCGATCACCGGTATGTAGTCGCTGTTGGCGAGCATGGTAAGAATGTCGGTATCAACACTCTCTACTTCACCCACTAAGCCAATGTCCTCGGCACCCTCTCCTGCCAAATGCCCCGATAGGGCTCTGGCCCTAATCAGCTCACCATCTTTTCCTGTGATACCAACTGCTCGCCCGCCGTTTCGGTGAATGCTATCGACAATTTCCTTATTTACGGCCGCACCTAGCACCATCTCTACTACGTCCACGGTCTCTTCATCAGTAACGCGCATACCGCCAACAAAGCGCGACTCTATGCCTAAGCGACTCAGTAATTTCCCTATTTGAGGGCCGCCACCATGAACAATAATGGGGTTCATACCTACAAGCTTCATCAGAACCACATCGCGAGCAAAGCTTTCTTGGAGCTCTGGGTCGGTCATTGCGTTACCGCCAAACTTAATCACCATGGTTTTGCCGGTAAATCGTTGGATGTAGGGCAACGACTCGGTAAGGACCCGAGCAAATTGTTCTGCATCCGTTCTGTTTAATGACATAGCCTATGGGCTCCTAGAAGTTGTCATAGTGGGCAGGGGAGTCGGTAGTACTAACTCCGGGTACTTCTGCGATAACAGATCAGCGACAAGCTCCTCTAGTCTGCCGCGGCAACCATCGTCGTCACCCTCAAATCTCAGCGTGGGATCGTTTGCCAACACATCATCAATGTGAGCCCAGCTGTCTGCGAAGTCTACGCGAATTCCATCCGTCTGCGATATCCGAGCGCCTGCAAAACTGGTTGCATCGGACAACAAGACCCAGAGTGCGTTGTGCAACGGTGTTTTATCACTGAGGGGTAAAACACTCAACGACGTCTCGGGCAGAGCCGCTATGAGGTCCGTCAAAGGCCCCTCGTTACTGACAATTTCGGCAAGCCTCGCGCCGGCATAAATTGCATCGTCAGATCCAAACCAGCGATCACGTAAGTAAAAGGCGCCGTCGCAGTCGCCACCGATGATTGCGCCACTGTCTGTCATTTCGCGTTGCAAAACGTTGGGAGCGGAGTTCACCATTTTTGAGGCTCCTCCGCATGAAGTAACAAATGACGAGAGGACCCGCGAGCCTTTATAACCAATAATGACATCGCTTCCAGGGTGTCTCGCTAGCGCATCTCTACTAATGAGCATGAAGATATGGTCGTCGCGAACGCGATTGCCGTGCGCATCAAAGACGGTTAACTGGGAGGCGCAACTGTTCAAAACAAAATGAAGGTCTGCCTCATAGCCACCAAAGTGAGCCTGCGCTTCACTGTCTGAGAAGCCTCGTTCAAGGCAGACACAGCGAACGTCACACGATGCTTTTTGTAAGCTCTGTTCGGCTATGGACAGTGTTATTGGGCTATCGCAGACAACGGTTATGCGCAGATTTTCCGCCATGGCCATATCGGCCGAAAGGCGGTCGCAATAATCGTCTTCTAGCGTGAGCTTGATACTGCGGCCATTGGAGGATGTAGCAACGTGCTCATAAGAAAGCGCGGTGATTTTCTGCCAGAACCCTTCTTCTACCCACTGACGGTTGTAGAGCGCGCCAAGCGTCAACCTGCCCTTCGTATCGCGTTGAAGGATCAACGCGGCACCTGATGAGGTGCCATTGTGGGTTGCCATGTGCGCTATGGGAGTGGGAACGTGTCCCACGTCAATCACGTCAACACCCTCTGAGAGAAGTGCTTTTATGAAACACGTTTTGGCGCGGATTTCCCTGTCTCCGCCCAGACATGAGACCACAAACGATTGTGCCGAGGATCGCGCGGCAAGACCTGCAACACCCACTGCCAGCTTTTTTAAAGCATTTTGCTCCACGGCTTCTGTTTCAGACTGGGCGAGCCTTACCCATGCCCCGATCCCTGTCGTCCATTCGCTAGCAATTGATTGAGGCGCTTGTGGCTCTCGCGTTGTGATGTCCTGGCTCTGCTCTGGCTGGATGGCGGCTGCGCCCGAGCGTCGCATTCGACTTCTATTATTCGAGGCAAGTTGTCTGACAGTGAGGGCGAGTGGTGACAGTTCCGAGTGCTGCAACGTTAAGGGGTCGCGTAAGTCGGCAGTATCGAGGATGAGTTTGACATCACCCTCTAAGTCAGCGCGCCGCTTATAGATAAGAACCCAATAACTGGCCCAGAGCCCCAATAAAATGAGGGGCCAAAAAAGGAAGGGTAGTGCCGGTGATGATGGCACTATCGAGGGGTCGACATCTAATCCTAAAATATAGGGTGTTCCCTCGATAGTTCGTTTTACGGGGTCGCCCGATCCCGCAGGTAGAAACTCAGCCGATTCGGATATTCGGATACTGGGTGCATCGTCAAAGGTCTGCCAGAGATTGAACTGCCCAATGGGGGCCGCACTCATCCACCGTGCAAGGATATGACTGTGCAGTGTTGCAATGGCTACACCATGCTGTGTGGGCGTTTCGAATCGACCAACCGCAACGAGTTGAGATGTTTCTTTATGCTTAATAATCTCGAATCCTATGGCGCCCGTCTCGAAGGTCTTGCGCACTCTATCGAGTAAAACCAAGGAACTGAGTCCGTAGTCTTTAGGGTCCAGACTCGCAACGCCCATATCACTTAGCGGAATAATTCGAAATTGACGACCACCTGGGATCAATTGCAGTGCCGATGCTGGGTTTTGCTCGAAGGAGCGATCAGATAGGCTTTGCTGCAAGCCATCTTTGATGGCGGCAATATCCGATTTGATCAGGTCTGCACGCTGGTAAAGAGCATTATCCACCTGTGCTTTATAGAGTGCACTTTGCTCGGAAAATGACAGGCCGACCACCAAGTACAGAACGGCCGCAAGGGTAGGGACAACAGCGAGCGAAATGCCGCCAATCGACATAAGTAACTTACGTCTTTCTTCGGCTGAAATATGACCTTCTGGCGGACGTGATGCGCTCATGTCTCTGGCAGGTGTTTTGCGAGCTCAGCAATCATGGTTTCTGCGAGTACGCGCTTGGATGACAACGCCATTGTAATGTCATTGTCGGCACTGATGAGCGTCCCAGCATTGCTGTCGCTGTTAAACCCTATGGCAGAATCACTAACGTCGTTTGCAAAAATGAAATCTAAGCGCTTCTTTTTCAGCTTGTCCCGCGCATAAGTAGTGACATCATTTGTCTCTGCGGCAAAGCCAACGACTAGGCTTGGTCGCGCCTGACGCGCTGCGATGCTGGCAATGATGTCAGGGTTGGAGACCAGCCTAAGGTCCATGGTTGTAGACCCTTCACGCTTTATTTTTTGTGTTGCCACTGATTCGGGTCGGAAGTCCACAACCGCGGCAGCGCCAATAAAAATATCTGCGTCATCTGACGCTGCCATACTGGCGTCGAGCATTTCCTGTGTGGTCTCCACGGGTACCAGCACTACACCGGGAGGCGCTTGACAGTGAACAGGGCCTGAGATGAGAGTCGTTCGCGCGCCTGCATTCACGCAGGCCTCGGCGAGCGCGTAGCCCATTTTTCCGGAGCTTCGGTTGCTGAGGTAGCGCACTGGACAAAGTGGTTCTCGGGTGGGGCCTGCCGTAATAACAACGTGCTTGCCTGCGAGTTGGCCTGTCAAAAAGGTAGCGACGAGTGACTCGATGATTTCACTTGGCTCGAGCAACCGTCCCGCACCGATATCACCACAGGCTTGGCTTCCTGAGTCGGGCCCTAATATTGTAATTCCTCGCTGTTGAAGGACATGGATATTCTCTTGGGTCGCGGCTTTCGCCCACATTTCCTGATTCATAGCAGGGGCGACAAAAACGGGGGCCGGCGTTGCAAGTGCGCAGGCGCCAAGGAGGTCATCCGCTCTGCCTTGAACGAGACGCGCAATGGAATCGGCACTGGCGGGAGCGATTACCAATGAATCTGCCCAGCGTGCCAGTTCTATGTGGCCCATAGCCGCTTCCGCATCGGTATCGAGGAGGCCAGTGTGGACAGGGTTACCCGAAAGCGCTTGCAACGTCAGCGGTGTAATGAACTCACAGGCGCCATCTGTCATGATCACGCGCACATTGGCGCCCTCACGTTTCAGTTCACGTGTGATTTCCGCCGCCTTGTACGCGGCGATGCTTCCTGTGACGCCAATGATGAAATTGCGATTTAAAAGTCGTGCCATTTGCCCAATGCAACCGGGAAAGTTGATGTCAAAGGTAGCATCCACGCGTGATGAATCCTACTGGTCTTAACTGGTAGTACTCCCCACACGATGAGCCAAGAAGGGTTTGAGGGTACTTACAACGGGAGAATGACCCATCTGCTTTATACATTTTAAGGCTGCCGAATGAATGGGGGGTTAGCGCGTTGCTGCGAAGGGTGCACCCGAGACTGCCGCATTGACTGAAAATGACAAAGGAGTGGTCCTGCAATGGTAAACCTCAGGCAGGTTAAGTATGCACGCGAACCGTAATCGCATCGTTCTTATGGCAGAGTTGCTCGATATCTCGATTTCTGCAGCGGATGCACTGTTGGCTAGTTGTCCATCCTCCGTTTCATTACGCGCTTTTTCGCGAGGGCTGGCTGACGGCGCATTCCGTCATCCGGTGGCTAATCACCTTGTTCGCGCGCGCCTTAAAGCGATGTTCGTTCTACAAACATTGATGTCTGAGGAGTGTTTGAGCGCTCAAAAAGAGAGAATCGATGCGAGAAGTCTGGAGCAATATTTGGTTGAACTATTGGATGGTCGAGTGCGCGAGACGTTCGTTGCGGTTTTTCTGGACGGTCAATATCAACTCATTGCGAGTGAGATTTTGTTCATGGGCTCGATCGACAGTGCGTGCGTTTATAACCGAGTCGTTATGATGAGTGCCCTGTCTCATCATGCGTCGTCGATTATCGTCGCACACAACCATCCGTCAGGCTCGCGGGTACCAAGTCAGGACGATATCGATATGACCCGGAGGCTAGCACGGTGTTTGAATATCGTTGATATTGAACTTGTGGATCATGTCATCGTTGCTGCTGGTCGTTGTGAAAGCCTAAGAAACTTAGGATTTGTGTAACTCTGCATGTTGCTTAAGGCCTAGGCCTTTGGTATCTTGCCGCTCCTTTTTTTGGTGGACAGACAGATGTCGCGAGTATGTCAAGTTACAGGTAAGCGTCCAATGACGGGCAACAATGTCTCGCATGCGAAGAATCGCACTCGCAGACGCTTTCTGCCTAACCTTCACAATCACCGGTTTTGGGTAGAGTCGGAGAAGCGTTTTGTTTCTCTTCGAGTGTCTCCCAAAGGCATGAGAGTTATTGATAAGCGTGGAATCGAAACAGTTCTTTCAGAGCTGCGTGCACGCGGCGAAAAGGTTTAAGGAGTAGATAACGATGCGTGAAAAAGTTCGAATGAATTCGTCAGCGGGCACAGGCCATTTCTATACAACTGACAAGAACAAGCGTACGACGCCTGACAAGTTAGAGATGAAGAAGTACGACCCCGTCGCGCGCAAGCACGTGGTCTACAAAGAAGGTAAGATCAAGTAATTGCAAAGCAGTTCGAAGACCCCGGCATTGCCGGGGTTTTTTTTGCTTATTAACTAAGCTTTTTGGAGAGGTACGTGCCGGAGCTACCCGAAGTAGAAACAACGCGAAGAGGAATAGAGCCACACGTTGTTGGACGCAAGGTATCAAGCGTAACGATACGAGATCGCCGGCTCCGATGGCCGATCAGCGACGATTTAGAGCAACGATTGGAAGGTGGTCGGGTGTTAGCGACCCGGCGTCGCGCTAAGTATCTGCTGATTGATTTTGATAGCGGCAGTCTTTTGGTCCATCTGGGCATGTCGGGCTCCCTTCGTCTGGTTAACAACGAGGAGCAACCGCGCAAACATGATCATGTCGATATAGCGCTCGATACCGGGTTTTTGCTTCGTTATCACGATCCTCGCCGATTTGGCAGCATGCATTGGGTCGAGGGCACCTCGCACATCCTGCTCGATCATCTGGGCCCCGAGCCGCTATCGAGTGACTTTTCTGGCGACTACCTATACCGAGCTTCGCGGACGCGTACGGCGCCTGTGAAGCATTTCATCATGGATGCGAAAGTGGTCGTGGGCGTAGGTAACATTTATGCAAATGAAGCATTATTCATGGCAGGCATTAGACCTGATCGGGCTGCGAATAAAGTGAGTAAAGTGCGCTATGTGCTCCTTGCCGAGACGATTCGGGAGGTCTTAGCGACCGCGATAGAGGTGGGCGGTACAACGCTGCGCGATTTCGTGGGTGGTGATGGTAAAGCCGGCTACTTCGCACAGAGCTTGCAGGCTTACGGGCGAGCGGGCGAGTTGTGTAAGCGCTGCAAGGTTCAAACGCTGAAAGAAATCCGGCAGTCCAATCGCTCGACGGTATTTTGCCCTAACTGCCAGCGTTAACCATGAACTTGGTCTTTAAGGCGGCCAAGACCATGGGGGGTACGAAGTCCTCGACATCGCCCTTCATCGAGGCTATCTCGCGAACAAGTGTCGACGAAATATAAGAGAAGTCATTGGTGGGCGTTAAGAAGATACTTTCAAATGCCGGATTCATTGCGCGATTCATATTGGCAAGCTGGTACTCGAATTCGAAATCGGCGGTTGTCCGAATACCGCGAAGCACGCAGTGAGATCCTTGATCCTCTACGAAGCGAATCGATAGACCTGAAAAGCCTTTCACTTCAATATTATCCAGGTGAGCGAGCGATTGCCTGACGAGATCAATCCGTTCTTCTGTTGAAAAAAGGGGTTGTTTTCTGGCGCTGTCTGCGACCCCAATAACCACTGTGTCAAACAGGTTTGCGGCACGCTCCACGAGATCGACGTGTCCGTTGTGAATGGGGTCAAACGTTCCAGGGTAAACGATCGTGTGGTTACGCATAAAAACAGCTCTTTGTCTCTTCGATCCGAGACTACACAACCCCAATGTCGAGGACAAATGGTGCTATCTAAGTTGAGTGAGCCGAAAGCAGACGTCACCGGCGTATTTCTCTCTCATAACGTCGAGTGAATCATTGCACCATGGCTCGTCTCTAGCCGTTTCTACATAGATTAATACGCCAGGCTTTAGAATCGCGCTGTTAATAAGCCAATCGAGACAGCGCTGGAGCGACGTACTCTTGAAGGGCGGATCTAAAAATACGATATCGAAAGGCTCGCTCGTTTGCAGCGGAATGTTTGCGTCGGCGAGCACCAGCTCACTCTGACGGGTTGCGTTAAGCAGCTCACAGTTTGCTTGAATCTGGCGAAGTACCGCGGAATTCTTTTCAACAAAGCAGCAGTGACTCGCGCCCCGTGAAAGAGCCTCAAACCCCAATGCGCCTGAGCCTGCAAACATATCGAGGCACCTCGATCCTCGGACATGATCTGCCAGCCAGTTGAAGACGGTTTCTCGGACTCTGTCGGCGGTTGGGCGAAGTCCCTCTGCGTCTGGGAAGCTGAGTTTTCTACCGCGCCACTGCCCGCCGATCATGCGGATTTGATTTGCGGGCTGCCGCGTTCGACTTTTGCTCATGATGCAAGCACCTGATGTTAGACTCGCATAGCATAGCGCTGATCGTGCGCGTGGCCAGTAAAGGAACCTGAAATAAAATGAAGTGGTTTGGGCGCAAGCAGAAAGAGGTGGACCAAGCATCCGCTGATCTGACTGTCAAAGATGAGTCGAAAGAAGAGGCGCAGGCCGAGGACATCTCATGGTTTGGCCGGTTGACCGCAGGTCTAGGCCGGACAAGTCAGTCGTTAATCTCTGGCTTGGAGTCGGCACTGGGTGTTCGGGCTACCATTAACGATGACGTGATAGAGGCCCTAGAAACCGAGTTGTTGATGGCAGATGTGGGTGTCGCAACCACACAAGTCATCATGGATCGGCTTATTGCGACACACCCTCGGAACTCCTCTGTCGATGCTGAGGCTGTTATGACGACATTGAAGCGGCTCTTAGAAGAGACGCTGGTTGCACAGGACGTTGAGGTTAACGAGCCAAAGGAGGGGCCACTTGTCATCTTGGTCGTTGGTGTAAATGGTGCGGGGAAAACAACGACAATCGGTAAGTTGGCACATCGCTACCAGTCAGAGGGAAAGTCGGTCATGTTGGCGGCAGGTGATACGTTCAGAGCCGCCGCAGTTGAGCAGCTGCAGACGTGGGGTGAGCGCAATAATGTGCCGGTCATTGCCCAGCATACCGGTGCCGATAGCGCATCCGTTTTATTTGACGCCTTAAACGCAGCGCAAGCCCGAAACGTCGATGTGTTGCTCGCGGATACAGCGGGGAGGTTGAACAATAAAGCGCATCTAATGACCGAGCTAGAAAAGATTGTTCGGGTCATCAAGAAAGCCGATGAAACCGCGCCGCATGAAACATTGTTGGTGTTGGACGCGGGTACGGGCCAGAATGCCGTTGCGCAGGCGAAAGAGTTTGATGCGTGTGTCGGGGTGACAGGCATTGCATTGACCAAACTTGATGGCACCGCGAAGGGCGGTGTTGTTTTCGCCATTGGTGAACAGATCAAACGCCCCATACGCTTTATTGGTATTGGGGAAGGCGTTGGGGACTTGCGTCCATTTAATGCCGGTGAGTTCGTTGATGCATTATTCAGTCCTGTTGAGTAGCTAGCAGTGGATATTGTCTTCGATCGTGTAGGTAAAAGATTCGATCAGCGCGATGCGCTTATTGATCTGTCGTTCAGTATGGCGAGCGGAGAGATGGCTTTTCTAACGGGTCACTCCGGCGCGGGGAAAAGTACGCTTTTAAGGTTACTTCTTTTACTTGACCGTGCCTCTTCTGGCGAAGTCCGGGTAAATGGTCGCCCGTTATCAAAAATCCGTGAATCAGGTATCGGTGCTTACCGACGTGATTTTGGCGTGATTTTCCAAGATCACAAGCTGCTCTTTGATCGCTCAGTCTTTCACAATGTGGCACTGCCGCTGGAAATAGCGGGATTTACAAAACGCGATATCGATCGGCGTGTACGAGCGGCGCTCGATAAAGTTGGGCTCTTAGATAGAGAACGAGCGTCGCCAGAGATGCTGTCCGGCGGAGAGCAACAGCGTGTGGGTATAGCGCGTGCCGTCGTCGCACGACCTAAAATTCTAATTGCGGATGAGCCTACCGGTAACTTGGACCCACAGTTATCCGCGGAAATTATGGGGCTCTTCGCTGCGTTCAATAGTGTGGGCGTGACTGTCATCGTTGCAAGTCATGACTTGGCACTGATTTCACGCATGTCGCAGCGCATTCTCACATTGCAAGAAGGACGATTGATTACGCTTAGTAATTCGTTGCGAGGTGACAGTTAATGGCAATTCAGTCGCCAGCGGGGGTTGGTTCGGGACCGCGACCTCGGGTTTTAGCCTGGGCACACCACCACCGGCAAGCCGCAGCAGCGAGCGTTGAAAAGCTGATTCGAGAGCCGGTATCAAACGCACTCACGGTGCTAGTTATCGCCATTGCTCTGGCCCTGCCGACGTTTGCGCTCACGTTAGCCAGCGCCGTGACGCAGGAAATCAGTCAGTTAGATGCGCCCCCGCAGCTTTCGGTACTGACCGATCCGGCATTAATCTACGATGATGCGGTGATATTGGCTGAGAAAATTGAGCGACAGCCTGGTGTTGCCTCCGTAAAAATCATTGACCGGGATACCGCATTAAAAGAGTTTATTAACGCGACGGGTTTGGATGCACTCTCTAGCCGGTTGGCAAGCAATCCCCTCCCGCACACCCTATGGCTCTATCCCTCTTCCAATATTCGTGCTGCGGGTCTTGAACAGCTAAGCCAGGATTTGACCGCCTTACCCGGGGTGTCAGAAGTCATTTTGGACAGTCGCTGGCTTGAGCGTCTCGAGGCATTTATTGCGTTAGCGCGCTCTGTTGCTATCGCTCTTGGTGTTGCAATGGCACTAGGGGTAGTGCTGACACTGGGAAACACCTTACGACTGGGCATTGAGTCACGCAGAGAAGAAATTGTTGTTATTAAATTAATCGGCGGGGGCAACGCGTTTGCTCGCCGTCCGTTTTTATACACCGGGGTTTTGATCGGTGCGCTGGGAGGACTGGTTGCTGCAGTGTTGATCTTGATTGCGCTGGAGACACTAACGGTACCCATATCTCAATTATTTGAGCTTTACGATCGCTCTGCTGCTGTCTCAGTATTTGGTCTGTTGGACGTGATCGGCCTTCTTGTGGTGGGCGCGACGCTTGGCTGGATAAGCGCGTGTTATTCCGTTCAGCTTCATTTAGCGCGCATCCAACCTCGTTAAGCTGACGCGGAACTTTTTCTGGAGTTAGCACTCTCAAGGCAAGAGTGCTAATATTCTCATCCAGTTAGGAGGTTTGCGTATGTCCGAGACCAATACAGCAGTCGCATTGTCACCAAGTGCCATTCTTAGTATGGCGCCTGGAGCCAACCTCGGCGCGTATGTACAGACAGTCAGCGCTATCCAAATTCTTTCAGTTGATAGAGAGAAAGAGCTCGCCGAGCGGCTTTTTTATGACAACTGTGTTAACTCTGCGCGTGAGTTAGTACTTGCACACTTACGATTTGTCGTTCACGTGGCTCGTTCATATTCTGGTTACGGCCTGCAAGAAGCTGACCTTATTCAAGAAGGTAACGTTGGCTTGATGAAGGCGGTAAAGCGTTTTGATCCCACCAAAGGTGTTCGCTTGGTGTCTTTTGCTGTGCATTGGATAAAAGCTGAAATGCACGAGTACATCCTCAAGAATTGGCGCATCGTTAAAGTTGCGACGACGAAGGCGCAACGCAAGTTAT
>Ga0228672_1001052_pt1 | contig 11507 bp, 12 predicted proteins | sample 90DmetaG_FD_182788 | JGI IMG/M metagenome (GOLD analysis project Ga0228672, IMG submission 182788) | Seawater microbial communities from Monterey Bay, California, United States - 90D | ecosystem: Environmental > Aquatic > Marine > Coastal | place: USA: California | collected 2016-11-08 | reverse complement strand
TATAGCACGGTTAGCCGGACTTAGGCAGCCGTCAAGTAATTGCCTGAGTAACGCCCAAGACCTGACAAGATAGCGGACATGGTTGCGTGCACGATGTCAGTGCTTAGACCCACACCGCACACGCGTGTACTGTCAATCGCGAGCTGCACATAACAAATGGCTTCTGCATCCCCGTCCGAACCCAAGGTGTGCTCACTGTATTCAACAACAATGATTTTATGTCCGGTGTGTTGGGATATCGCATCTGTGAACGCACCTACCACACCTGCTCCATGCCCCGATAAGGTTGGGGAGCCCTCGAGTCCCTCAATTTGAACATCCAGCTGATCAACACTGTCATCGCGCGCCAGCTGGTACTTTCCCACGGTGAGCGCGGGTTCGTCTAATTTATAAGTGCTTAAGAAAAGGCCATAAATATCGTCAGACTGCACCTCAGCCTCGGATTGCTCAGCCAGTGCCTGAACTGAGGCGCTAAAGTCGACCTGCAGCCAGCGAGGTAAATCGAGTCCATGGTCTCGGTTCAGGACATAGGCTACACCACCCTTGCCTGACTGACTGTTGATGCGGATGACCTCTTGGTAACTTCTGCCAATATCCGCCGGGTCGATAGGCAAGTAAGCGACTTCCCACAGACTCTTATCATCGCGCCGTGCGAGACACTTGTTGATGGCGTCCTGATGGCTGCCTGAAAAGGCCGTAAACACAAGTTCACCGGCGTAGGGGTGTCGAGGATGCAGGGGTAATTGCGTGCACTCTTTACACACAGCAATCATTTCATCCATTTGCGAAAAATCGAGCATGGGATCGATGCCTTGGCTATAGAGGTTCATTGCCATGGTTACGATGTCCATATTACCGGTGCGCTCACCATTCCCCAGCAATGTTCCCTCAATACGATCAGCACCTGCCAAAAGGCCTAGCTCGCTCGCCGCAACAGCGCCACCGCGATCGTTGTGCGTGTGCAATGAAACAAGCAACGATTCACGGTGGTTCACATTGTCACAGAACCACTCGATCTGATCGGCATAGACGTTCGGCGTGCTCACCTCCACCGTCGCTGGCAAATTGATGATCATTTTATTGTCCGGCGACGGTTTAATAACGTCGATAACGGCGTTGCATACATCGACCGCAAAATCCATCTCCGTGCCAGTAAAACTCTCCGGGCTGTACTCAAATACCCACTGGGTCTCTGGATACTGGGCTGCTGCCGCTTTCACAAGCTCAGCGCCCTTCACAGCAATCTCGGTAATGCCAGCACGATCAAGCCCAAATACGTAGTCGCGCTGAACGGTTGAAGTACTGTTATAGAAATGGAGAACAGCACTACGACAGCCCTTAAGTGCCTCGAAGGTGCGTGTAATCAGTTCCTCTCTCGCCTGAGTGAGTACCTGTACCGTCACATCACCTGGAATGCGGTCCTCTTCGATCAGTTTTCTCAAAAAGTCATAATCATGCGAGGAAGCCGACGGGAAGCCCACTTCAATCTGTTTGAATCCGAGATCTACTAACAGCTCCCATAGCCGCAACTTCTTGTCTGAAGTCATGGGCTCAATGAGCGCTTGGTTACCATCGCGCAAGTCGACACTGCACCACTGGGGTGCCTTTGAGAGGACCTGGTCAGGCCATCGGCGGTCTGATTTCTTTAGCGGCTGATAAACCGGGTACTTCCGGTGATCGAACACACCAAAATCTTTACTACTCATAGCATTATCTCGTTCATTCACGCAAAACACGCTGAATTATACGCTCACACCCTGAGTGAAATATTTTAAATTATCGGTAAATACGTGCTTATTTAGTGATTTATACGACTAAAGTAGATTTTTAGAGTGAATATCGCTAATTTTCAATTTATGGATGACACAAACAATTTAGACCGAGTTGACTTGAAGCTGCTCGCTCAACTACAACGAGACGCCAGCCTGAGCAATCTCGAGCTTGCTGAGCGCGTGGGGCTCTCCCCCACACCTTGCGCCCGCCGGGTAAAGCGGCTGATTACTGACGGCTTTATCGAGCGACAGGTTGCTGTGCTCAACGCCGAAAAACTGGGTTACGACTTGACGGCCCACGTGAGTATCTCAATGGATCGCCACACACCGGATCGGTTCGAAAATTTCGAGGCTGAAATTGCGAGGTATGACGAGGTTGTGGATTGCTCGGTCGTGACGGGGCAGAGTGCCGACTACTTAATACGGGTGGTTGTAAAAGACATGAAGCATTTTGAAGCCGTCTTGCTAGGCAAGCTGACACGGATACCCGGCGTTACGGGGGTGCACTCAAGTTTCGTGTTGAGAAAGGTAATCAGCCGGACGGAGATTCCGCTAACTTAAGCGCGCGCCGGCGAACTTCTATTCCGCCGCACCCGCCGCTGTGCTCATACGCGCTCGCTCTTTATCCGCCAAAAAGGCCGCTATCTTAAGCATATTTGGTTGGCCACCAGCTTGACGCGTATCGATTCGGTATTTGCCATTCACCATCAACGAGGGCGTGCCGTTTATGCGGGCACCTTCTGTGCGCGCGGCCGCTTGGCGGACCATGCTGTCGGTACCGAAGGAGTTAAAGGCACGCTCAAACTTTTTGGCATCGACACCGCTGTCGACAAAGACAGCGCGGACGGCTTCAGGTGTTGCAATACGCTTGCGCTGCCTATGAATCGCCGTAAACATGGCGCCGTGTACCGGATCCAACACGTCGAGAATCTGTGCGGCAAAGTAGGCTTTAGCCAGTAGCTTCATACCCGCGTTGTTATTCCAGATCACAGGGATACGCTGCACCACAACACCTTCAGGTAACCGCGTCTCAAATGACTCCAGTAATGGTTCGAAGTTAAAGCAGTGCCCACATCCGTAAGAGAAGAACTCTGAAATAACGACTTTGTCGCTAATGCCAGTATGAACAGTGGGTTCAATCAGCTCGTAGTGGACGCCTTCCTGATATTGTTCTTGGGATACCACAGTCACTGAAAACAGTGCCACAGCAATGACAGTAACCGAACGTAAAAGGCGCAACATACTCATATCCCCCGATATGTTATTGGGTCTTATTGCAGACCCGAAACATAACTTGCGACAGCTTTGATCTCAAGATCACTTAAGCCAAAAGCGATGGTGCGCATAATCATGCTATCACCGCCGTTTGTTCGGCCACTTTCGTCTTCGTAACCGAGTCTGAACATTTCAAGCTGCTGCGCAACATAGTCAGCATGCTGACCCGCAAGACCAGGGTAACCGCCAGGGCCATTCCCTTTGCCAGAAGGGCTGTGACAACCTGAACAGGCTGCAACCTTTCGCTCAGCAACGCCGGCTAAGTAAATTTTTCGGCCCAGCTTTACGAGATCGGGGTCCGTTGTACCCGAGGTTCGCTCATGTGAATCGTAAAACGCAGCGAGATCTGCGAGCTGCTGATCAGTCATATTGTCGACCTGACCCGCCATGAGCGCGACAGGACGACGTCCGTCACGGATGTCCTTCATCTGCTTGAGCAGATAACGTTCACCCAAGCCTGCAAGCTTTGGGAATGTTGGGGCGAGGCTGTTACCGTCGGTGCCGTGGCACGCGGCGCATGAAGCCGACAACGCTTCACCTGCGGCTGCATCGCCTTTTAAAACACCTTCAGCCATAGCGACGTTGGCAAACATTACGAAGGCCATTGCCGCGATCGCACGATTAAAGATCATCCTTAACTCCTTGTTCCGCGTTTACTGCGGCGTAGACATATATGTAATCAGGGCTTTGTAGTCATCATCGCTACAGCCATTGCAGAGACCGCCGGGAGGCATGATGCCCAAGCCGTTCTTCACCGAAGACACTAGCGCCTCCATGCCCTTCGCCAAACGTGGCTCCCACTGCGCGGCATCGCCCGTCTTTGGCGCGCCTGCAACAGCGACTGCGTGACAAGCGCCACATGATGCGGCGTACTGTGGAGGCTGCTCTGCCGCCTGGACCGATGCTGCCGTCAGCGCTGTGGCGCCAACCACCCATACGAATTTTACGATGTTTGCTTTCATGATTTCACCCTTCCTACCGGCGCGAAGACCGTTTAAACCTGTGATTTTGTGGCTATACCCACGTCATCTGGCACGGCATTATAGTCACTGAGCCGAAAACGCCAAACTTTACGTGGATTACTGTCATTAATACGCCCAATAAGTCTCAAAAGCTTAATTTTAAAGTCACTGAATTTTTACAATCTGCAAGTGCCTTGAGTAACGCACCGGCCGACTTCGGTTGCGAGGTGGCTTTTGCTGGCAGAAGTAACGCAGGTAAGTCCAGTGCCATCAATGCGCTAACGGGTAACACAAAGTTAGCAAGAACCTCGCGCACACCGGGCAGAACACAGCTCATCAATTTTTTTACGGTCGCCGATCAGATTCGCCTTGTGGACCTACCGGGTTACGGGTTTGCCAAAGTTCCACTTAAAGTAAAGCAGGAGTGGAATAAACAGCTTGAGCGCTACCTGCAATTGCGACAGAGCCTTAAGGGGCTGATCCTGCTTATGGATATTCGCCACCCGCTCAAGGATTACGATCGACAAATGATCGAGTGGGCGGTCAAAAGCGAAATGCCCGTGCATATATTGCTAACCAAAAGCGACAAGCTAAAACGCGGCCCAGCAAAAAGCGCGCTGTTCGCCGTACAGAAGGAGCTACAGAAGCATGAGCGCTGGATTTCGGTACAGCTCTTTTCGTCACATTCACACGACGGAATGGACGAGCTTCAGCGGACGCTCAACTGGTGGCTCACGCTACCCGATGAGAATGTCGCGCCAATTGAAGATACTCAAGACGAGTAAAGCGCGCGGGTCAGTGAGCCTCATCCCAGTTAGCGCCCACACCCACCTCGGTAAGTAACGGCACCTTGAGTTCGATGACATTTGCCATGCGCGCTGTGACTTCAGCGCACAACGTGTCGCACGCTTCATCGGCAACTTCAAACACCAATTCATCGTGTACCTGCATGATCATCTTCGCATCAAGGGCTGAATCTGTGAGCCAGCGATCCACCTCGATCATGGCTAACTTGATGATATCGGCCGCCGTACCTTGCATCGGCGCATTAATTGCCGTCCGCTCCGCCGCCAATTGGCGCTGCTTATTTCTCGCGTTAATTTCGGGTAGGTACAGACGCCGACCCAAAAGGGTTTCAACATAACCTTGCTCATGAGCGAGGGCGCGCGTCGCATCCATATAGTCTGCAACACCGGGATAACGCGCAAAATATCGATCAATGTATTGCTGCGCTTCTGAACGAGAAACCCCAATTTGCTTGGCTAACCCGAACGCCGACATACCATAGATCAAACCAAAGTTAATAGCTTTGGCCTTGCGTCGTTGATCGTTATTCACAGCCTCAAGAGCAACATCAAAGACTTCGGCCGCGGTGGCACTGTGAACATCGAGCTCATGTGCAAACGCATGGAGTAGTCCTGCATCGCTGGAGAGGTGCGCCATGATTCTCAGTTCAATTTGAGAATAATCAGCCGCGACAATCTTGCGGCCCAGTGGCGCAATGAAGGCCTGACGAATGCGCCGCCCTTCCTCGGTCCTAACCGGAATATTCTGCAGATTAGGATCGCTTGATGATAGCCGACCCGTCGCCGTTACGGCTTGGTGGTAGGACGTGTGAACGCGACCGGTCGCCGCATCAACCATCTCCGGTAGCTTGTCGGTGTAGGTAGACTTAAGTTTGGCGAGCCCACGATGCTCGATCAATACTGCCGGCAACTCATAGTCATTAGCCAATTCAACCAACACTTCTTCTGCCGTCGATGGCGCGCCTTTTGGCGTCTTCTTTATGACGGGCAGCTCAAGCTTTTCAAAGAGTATTTCACCCAACTGTTTCGGTGACGCCAAGTTGAACGGCTGCCCCGCAAGCTCGCAGGCCTTTGTCTCCAACTCAGCCAATCGCGTGGCAATTTCACCACTTTGCTTGCGTAAGCGATCGACAGAGACATAAGCCCCGTTGCGCTCAATTTTCGAGAGGACAGGCACCAAGGGCAGCTCCAGATCCTCGTATACCTCACGTAATTTGGGCTCAGCCTCCAGTCTCGGCATCAATGCTTCGTGTAAACGTAATGTCACGTCCGCATCTTCGGCCGCGTACTCCGCCGCTTGCTCGATCGGGACGTGATCAAACGTAATCTGCTTGGCGCCCTTACCTGCAACTTCTTCGAAAGAGATAACCCGCTGACCTAAGTATTTAAGGGCCAAACTCCCCATATCATGACGGCTACCCACTGCATCAAGCACATAGGACTCAAGCATAGTGTCGTGTGCGATCCCGCGAAGTGAAATACCGTGGTTGGCAAGGACGTTCGCATCGTACTTCAGGTGCTGCCCCACCTTTTTGATCACGTCGGACTCAAGCAATGGGCGCAACTGCTCAAGTACTTGCTCGCGATTAAGCTGCCCCTCAAGGCCAGGGTTAATGTGAGCCAAGGGTACATAAGCGGCTTCCCCCGGCTCCACAGCGAATGATACGCCCACAATCTCAGCTTGCATGTAATTGAGGCTGGTGGTCTCAGTATCAAATGCAAACAGTGGTGCGTCTTCAAGCCTTGAAATCCACTCGTCCAAGACGCTTTGTTGAGTAATAGTGACCGTCGTCAGCTCGGGCTTGCTCACCGCCACAGCCTCAGGCGCCGCCTCTGCAAAAAGGCCCGGACTGAGCAGCTCATCCAGCCATGCCTTAAACTCAAGATCGCGATAAAGCTCAATAAGTCGCTCACTATCCGGCGCTGATGATATGAGATCCGCATCGGTTAACGCGAGATCACAATCGGTCTTTATGGTTGCCAGTACGTAGGAGAGCTCGGCCATCTCTTGGCTCAACAAAAGCTTATCACCAAGCGATTTTGCACCCCGCACAGGTAGTTCGGGCACGCGGTCTAAGTTCGTATAAATATCGGAGACACCACCCAGATTTTGCAGCAGTGCCAAGGCGGTTTTTTCACCAACACCTGCCACACCGGGAATGTTATCGACCGAGTCTCCCATGAGCGCCAGCAAATCGATGATCAGCTCGGGAGGAACACCAAACTTTTCAATGACGCCGTCACGATCGAGCACCGTTTGCGTCATCGTATTGACGAGTGTGACGTAGTCATTCACTAACTGCGCCATGTCCTTGTCGCCGGTGGAGATAAGCACATGTCGGCGCTGCGCTGCAGCCATAACAGAAAGCGTGCCGATAACATCGTCTGCCTCGACGCCAGAGATCGATATTAGTGGAAGGCCCATGGCGCGGATCACATTGTGAATGGGTTCAATTTGCTCGCGCAGCTCTTCTGGCATGGGCGGGCGGTTTGCTTTGTACTCCGAATAAATATCGTTTCTGAAGGTGGGGCCTTTGGCATCGAAAATCACGACGAGCTGATCGGCAGGATTATCGGCTTGTAACCGCTTCAACATACCGATGACACCTTTGGCAGCGCCTGTATTCATTCCTTTGCTGTTCGTCAGTGGCGGTAGCGCGTGAAAGGCGCGAAACAAATAAGAAGAGCCATCGACCAAAATAAGGCGAGATACATCAGTCATATTGTTGGCTCCAATAATATTGTGCAGAGCGTAAGGTCACTTTGACCTTGGCCAAATCCAGTGGCGCTCGGAAAAACCCGTGGAAATCACCTTTCGGGTTTATGAGTACAACATTAGCACTGTGGTCTATCTGGTAATCACCGTCCTCAGAAGTCACTTTGCGAAAAGGGGCATTAAAGCGACGCGCGAAGCTCAAGATATTAGGGAAGTCACCCGTCACACCCAGAAATTCCGGATGGAAATACGGTACGTATTGCGCGAGTTGATCAACGCTGTCACGTGCGGGATCAACAGAGACCATTACGACCCTAGTGCTCGCCGCTTCAGTACCGACTAGATTATCTTTTACCTCGGCGAGAAAGGACATCGTTGTAGGACACACGTCCGGACAATAGGTGAAGCCGAAAAAGAGCAGGGTCCAATCACCTTCAAGACTCTCGGCTGTAAAGGGCTTACCGAAATGGTTAGTGAGTGCAAACTCACCGGGATCCCTCGGTGTATCAAAGAGGAATAAGCCATTCGCCCGCATCTCTGATACGGTCATGATCCTTGGTTGCTGAATACGATGAACAAACCCGGAGACGATTACTGCGATTCCTAAAAGAATCGCGGCAACGGTTAAACCCACACGCTGGCGCTGAGTAAAGGTCACGCAGGGGCTCCTAAAATCCAATGATCTGCCAGCATGGCTACAAACAAGAGCAGTAAATAGTTGATGGAGTATTTAAAGGTTTCCATCGGTGCTTTGGGGTTCTTCTCACGCAGAATCTCGATTGACCAATAAAGAAAAATCACGCCCAAAATCACGGCCGATACCAAGTAGATCCAACCACTTAAGAGCGTCGCAAAAGGCAACAGCGTGATTAAAAACATTAAAATCGTGTAGAGGAGGATGTGCAAAGCGGTGAACCGATTACCGTGAGTCACAGGCAGCATGGGGATGCCCACGGCCGCGTATTCTTCCTTTCGGTGTATCGCCAGCGCCCAAAAGTGTGGCGGGGTCCAAGCAAAAATAATCAAGACGAGCAGCAGGCCGTGCGCGTGAATCTCACCCGTCACAGCAGTCCAGCCCAGAAGGGGCGGCGCCGCACCGGCTAGGCCGCCAATAACAATGTTCTGGGGTGTAGCGCGCTTTAAGAACATGGTGTAGATGAACGCATAGCCGACCAAACTTGCAACCGTGAGAATGGCGGTTAATACGTTGATAGTCCAAGCCAACAAGGCGGCGCCCAAAAACGCCAACAATGCAGCAAATACCAGTGCCTCGGTTTGACTAACTCGGCCCGTAGCAACCGGGCGGTTCGTGGTCCGAGACATCTTTTGATCGATACGCTCATCAACCACGTGGTTAATCGCAGCGGCCGCTCCGGCACACAAGCCAATACCTATGTTGCCCAAGAGGAGCGGCTCCCAAGGAACAAATCCCGGCACTGCCATGCACATCCCAATTAAGGCAGTGATCAGCATGAGCGCCACGACACGGGGCTTGGTGAGTTCTAAAAAGTCTGGCCATCGAGCCATCAATGTATCGCTCACCATCAACCTCCGGAGTTCTTTAATAAGAACTTAATATCGCCAATGACGTCTTTGTAATTGACGTCGGTGGTGTAGCGCATCATGACCCAACCCGATGGATCAACAAGGTACCAAGCGCTTGGCTCTGACTGACCCTCGGGAAGCACGGCCTGATCTTCGCGGCGCCAAACATTGAGATCGACATGGTCGCGTTCGAGTTGTGGCATCAAGGGCATTGTGTCATCACTCGGGCCCTCGGTATCACCGCCATCATCGTTGGATTGAATCAGATCGATTGGGGTATCAACAATAAGTAGGCGTTGCGTACGCTGATAGTCGCGCCCAATAGCGATACGAATTTGGCGAGTAATGTAGAGCAATTCGTTGCAGGCGGTATCACAGGTGGCGCCGTCATTAACCAACAACATCGTCCACTTAGGCTCAATGCTCGACAGGCCTACGGTTGAGCCGTCGGTCGCCGCAAATTCCAGCTCGCGAATATTAATCGGCTCCGCTAACAACTCACCGCTGTTGGCCGTACCCAGCGCACCGATAATGTCGACATCGCCTCGCTCTACAAAGTACCAAAGCCAGGTTGACGCCAAAATCATCGTCACAGGTAGGCCCGCGATAAGCAATAAAATCGCGCGCCCTCCGCCTTGGTTGCTAGTTTCGGTCACGTTATATCCCCCAATACGGCCTAGGAGCCGTTACTCATGAGTCGATGGCGCAGCCACGCTGCGAGGTTGCTGCTTCGAAAAATAAAGGCCAATCCCAGAGCCAGTGCCATAGTAAACCATTGAACGGCATAACCCCGATGTTTCGCAGGCGTTTGGTTGACCACGGCCCATTCTGCTCTAAACGCCGTCGGCTCAGCCGGTAGGAGGCGTATTTCATAGGGAAAAACCGGACGCTCAAACTCCGCGCGCATCGGTTCGGCCCAATTGGACAGCGTGAGCTGCTGCACAATGGCCGGACGTCTCTTAGGAAACTTATTGTCACCCAACATAAAGGCATCGCCTGCGGGTTGATAAATCCGACCGCGCACGGTGTGCTCACCATTGGGTAATTCGGGCGATGGCGTTGTCATCCTAGATCGATCGCCCTCGATCCAACCAAGATTGAGTGGCACTACCAATGCATCGGCTGACACAAAGGCAACAACCTCGTAGCCAAAACGTCCATCTCGCAGTCGATTATCGAGTAGAACGAAGTCCTGGGCTTTAAAACTGCCCGTAAACGTAACTTGGCGATCTGCGAGATCATCCGTTGGCAATCGCAACGCCGCAGGTAATGACATAGGCGGCTCAAGCCGGCGCTCTTCCAAACGCGCAATCAACCCCGCTTTCTCGTCACCACGCTCGAGCTGCCAGAAACCCAGACTGACTAAAGTGGGAAGCAATAAAACCGTGGCTAATGTTGTTCGCCAGTCAAGTTCGACGCGCAAGTTCATCTTGGTTTGGTTACACTCCACGCTCATTTTGGCTCACACGTCTCACCTCACACTGAGGTAGATACCGGTGCCTAGTGTAAGGATTTTGCATGCTTAAAGGATTGATTGTCTTACTCATGATCGCCTTGGTCGTTACCTTGGGGTTCGGTCTCTATTACTTGATGATCGACCGGGGTGATGTAAAGAAAACGCGACTCGTAAACTCGCTGCGTGTCCGCGTCAGTATTGCCGGCACACTCATGGCGCTCATTGTGTACGGCGTCGCAACCGGTCAATTGGGCCACCAAAGCCCTTGGGATAACCGTCCCTCAGCTGAAACTACAGAGTAAAAAAAAGGCGGGATAAACCCGCCCCTTTCCAATTCGCCACTTTAACTTCAGATGATGTAAACGAAGATAAAGAGGAATACCCAAACCACGTCGACAAAGTGCCAGTACCAGCTGGAAGCCGAAAAACCGAAGTGGTCTGTCGGTGTCATGTGCTTGTTGCGAACAGAGCGAATAAGCTGAATCAACAGCATGGTCATACCCATCGCTACGTGGAAGCCGTGGAAGCCCGTCAGCATGAAGAACGTTGAACCGTAAATACCGGAGTTAAGCGTCAGGCCGAAGAGCTCATAGGCCTCATAGTATTCTGCCGCCTGCAAAAACAGGAAGATAATTGCTAAGCCAACCGTAACAGCAAGCCAGGCTTCAAACTTCTTGATATTGCCCGCCGACAAGCCACGATGTGCAAATTCGCAGGTCACGCTGGAGGTAAGCAGAATAATGGTGTTCCACAGTGGCAACCATGCGTACCAGTGGTGTGCATCTGCAAATGACATCGACGTCTCTTGAGACACAAACTCACCGTTATTGGCGATAGGTTGGCTAAGTGCACCACCCACCACTTCCTGAGGCGTGGTAACCGGTGGCCACGTGTACTCAAAACCTTCCCACAACAAGAAGTTCATTCGACCACCTTCACCTTCCCCTGCAAGCCAAGGGCCGGCAAGCCAGCGAA
>Ga0228672_1001050_pt1 | contig 11534 bp, 10 predicted proteins | sample 90DmetaG_FD_182788 | JGI IMG/M metagenome (GOLD analysis project Ga0228672, IMG submission 182788) | Seawater microbial communities from Monterey Bay, California, United States - 90D | ecosystem: Environmental > Aquatic > Marine > Coastal | place: USA: California | collected 2016-11-08 | reverse complement strand
CTTGCCATGTCTCTAAAGCACCAGTGTCGTTATCCCAATCTTTACCTAAGAAAGCTATTCCATATGGTGGATCAGTGACAATACTATCAAATGTATTATCTTCATATGTATGTAATACATCCGTGTTATTACCTGTTATTATTTTCCAAGTCATTTGCCTGCCTTTTTATATATCCAACGTCTGCATATTGCACTCATGTGATTTGCTGTTACGTTATAGTCTTTTGCTAATTTACTGACAATACCCCAATAGTATTCCTCATCATATTGTCTTCTTATTTCTATGATTTCTTCATCTGAGAATCTACCACGTTCTGCGGCATTGCCTCGCTGTAGTGAGCCTGCATCTACAATAATGATATGGTCTGGATTACAACAAAGTAAATTATCACATGTTCTGGTTACTCTGGTTCCAGTATATTTGGTTGGTTTGGTGCCATATTTTATTTCTGCTACAACTGAATGAACTGTTCTCATAGTTCTTTCATATCGCATCATACCGTAGCCTTGTGAATGAGTGCCCCCTTTCCATATGAGGCACTCATTTTCTTTTCTTGTATTGGCTAAGATATCGGATAAAGTCCAGTGTTTTGGTCTTCTACCGCATTTTTCTTTTCCCATTTTTGTCCTTTGTTATATACTACCTGTATGTTTGAATCTTTTACATTCATCACGGGTTAAAGAAGGATCATCAACAAAAACTGGTTGAAAATCAGCATTTATAACAAGTTTGCCTTTAGACCTTTTTGTTCTAATACCTTTGTAAATACCCCATCTTTCAGCTTCAATGATATCATACCATTTATGCTGATTACGATTGTTATTCACTATAAAAGATTCAAGAGGTTCTTGAGTTTTAACATTGACCATTTCTACTTTGAAATAATCGTCAGTCCCTTTGTTACTTGTCATTGGCCCTTGCACATCTGTAAGAACCCAATAGTTATCAAAATTACTCATCGCTATTGCCTCCTAAATGTCTTCTCATTGCTCTTGTAAAGCCAACTTCATCGCTAGATTGATGTTGAGTTTTTGTTTTAAGCATTGCTCTTAAGTTTGCCGCAATGTCTTCTTTAGGTTCTTCGTTTTTACCTTCTAATACATTTGCAATACGATTAAGATTCCAGCTAATAGACTTAAGATGATTAAATGAAGTTAGTTCTTGTTCTAACTCCTTTATTCTAAGTTTAGCACGACCTAGTTCGATATCGCCTGAGTATTCTCTATCCCAATACTCTGTGTCTTCTTTTTCTGCTTTTAAAGCCGCATATTCAAGTCTTTGTTTTAGTATATTATTCATTTGTTTTTCCTTTTTAGTTTGTTATTACTTGATTGTAATACATTAGTATTATAACATATTTATGATAAAAGAGTCAAGAGAAATATTACAACTAAACTCCATCCATAACTATTCATTTCCCTAACATCATTACCAGTAATATTAGAAGGTCTTTACAAGACCTCTTAACTCGTAATACTTTAGTTCGTAAACTCACTAAAGATATTACTCATTAAGATTAAACTCCGTTAAGACAAAACACCTAAATATATTTGAAATGATTATTGGTTATATGTAGTAGATATATGGAATAATATTATTTAATCCCTTCCATCCACGGTTCGCCAGCAAAATGCCGACAAACCTGCCGCCAGGGACTTATATTTTGCTTTCGCTTAGGATTATATGTGATATCGGGTGTGCTTATACCCTTGCCCAGGCACGTTATTTGATTTTATGTCAGCCCCGATTTACCGTATAGCCCTGCTGACGTTTTGATATCATAACCTTGTGTTGCTAACGCCAACACCAACGGTCTCATGAGATTATATTATGGATTTGCAACCTTTTCTCGTTTTTCAAGGAGACTATGTAGGCTGTAATATTAGTTTTTTGGGGAGTTTTTTATTAGTTGTAGTAGTAATATAACATAAAAAAAGGGTTGAGTCAACCCTTTTTCTGCTTTTTTGATGGTCTTCGGCGTTTGCCGTTGACTTTTGGTCTACTATCACGTTTCTTAAAGAACCCGTCTTTACGTAATAATTCGTCAGCCGCTTTGCTTAATTCTTTAGTCATTACTCTGTGTCCTCTTTATCCCAGTTGTCAAATTTTTGCAATATTTCTTTAAGAGAAATAAGAGGTCTATCTGATGTTAGTTGTTTTTTATGAAATCCATCAGTTCGGTATACATAATAGTGACATTCGTGTCGAAACTCTTTTGATAGATATATTTCACGTTCTTCTTCATAGTATGGGTCAACAAAAAACTTAGGTTGTGCGTATTCAAATCCGTTAGCTACCAAACTTCTCATAACACTTTCAGTAAACAGTGTTTTACCCATCAAGTTAGTGCCTGCTATGTCATATTTGTCAATAAGTATTTTCATAACTTTACTTCCAATACCAAGACCTCTGTATTTTGGTTCTATCCATCGTGTATCTAAAAATCTACTTAGAATATTACCGTCTTCGTCCGTAATCCATGGTGAAATAACCATACCTACTTTTTTACCATCTACTTTGATAAAAAAAGCTACACCATCTTTGATATCTTTTAATCCGGTTGCAATTCTTTCTTTTGAACTTAATCCCTGTGATTTAGTGTTTCCTGCATATTCTTTAGAAAACTGTTTGTTCCAATTAGATAGTAATCGTGCGTGAGCCTCACTAGGGAATACATCTTCTACTGTTACATTCATAATCTTTTGTCCTTTAGTTGTCATTATGTAAACATTGTAACACGATTCGCTATATTGTCAAGTTTTTAGCCAAGAAAAAACCCTTGCAGACGGGAGTCATACAAGGGCTTTAACTACAACTAAAGGATATACATATTCATGTATCAATACATACTCATGTATTATAAAAGTTAGTTGTCTGACAGGACAATACTCACTTTCATGTATTTATAATAACACCTTCTGATTCGATTGTCAAGTCTTTTTTTAAAAAAATCCCTGTCTGCAAAATACCGGAAACAGACAGGGATCCTAGTCTTCAGGAGAACAAAATGTTCTAAACATTTTGTTTGAAGTAGTAACAATTATGTCAATATAAGCAATTTATACATTAGAAGTGTAACTACTTTGTATACCATGTCATTGAAATACAAAAGGAGTATAATTGTTACTATATATATTTATATCACATAAAGGCGATGGCGTCAAGTGTTTTCGCAACTTTTTTTACACTTTTATTAAAATCTTCTGGTAGATTGATTTCCCACATATTTTGTCTTGGACTTGTTGTTGTTCTTAAAATAGATCCTTCTGGTATGTATCTCATGTTACACGTATGGTCTACTAAGATAAGTCCTCCGCTACCTTTTAATCTTTTGTCTCTTTGTTTGCGCCATTTAAGTTTTTTGTATCGTGCTTCGTCTAATATTGTATAAGTCACTTTAATTATCCACTTCGTCAAAACTATCCCATAATTCAGCCATCTCATCTACGAGATGTGCATATAATCTTTGTCTTCTTCTGTCTAGTGTTCTAAACAAAACAATAAATTCATGTAAATCATGAATGTCGATTAGTCCAATGCTCTTGTGTTGGGCGAGCATCATGTCAAGTTTCATCAACACATAACTGTGTTTCATTTCCGCTTGTCTATCCCATTTTTTAGACTCTAAGTCCCAGTAATTTTTTAAATTCACTATTCTTACCATTTTACTCGATTTGACCAATACGCACCTGACATTTTGCCTTTAGCAATATTCTTGGCGTGTCTTGCTCTAAAAGCCGCTCTTTTTTCTGCGCCTTGTTTTGTTTTTACTTTACCAAAACCTTTCACACCTTGCTGACCAAAGCGAATAAGTTTTATTTTATTACCATCTTTAGCCAGAACAACGTGTGATTTAGTTTTGTGGTTAGGAGTTTTCTTTGGTTTGTTATAACCAGATAACCCATAACGTGATAATCTAGGATCTTTAGCCATTAGCTTGATGCAATGTTATCTGCTGGTGAATGTGCTTTCTTCCAGTTTGAACCATCATAAAAAGCTAAACATTTAGCACCTGCGTTACCATCTGAGATATACGCCATAGCACCTTCGTCAATAGCACCTGCACCTGCAAGTGTATTTGCTACTGATGTAGTTAATATTGTATTCACAAAACCATTAACCGCTGTTAACTTTGCGTTTGCTGTAATTGTATCTGTATTAGCATTACCTAATACTGTATTACCGTCAACTGTTAAGTTAGTGTTAACTTTTAAGTTATCGTTTACTGTAACATCACCGCCATCGTTTGAAATAGATCCTGTGATAATAACATCATCATCTAGTTTTAAATTACCACCAGATTTGATTGTTCCGTTACCGTTTGGATTAACTGTAACTTCGTCACCTTGTAAACTTAGTGTAGTAGTTCTAACATCTGTGCTTCCTGATCCACGTCCTGTTGCTGATGTTTCTAATAACATCTTTGCACCACACGCCGTTGCACTTTGATTTTCTGTAGTTTCAAATTTGATTCCGGCTTGTGAGTGAAAAGGAGTAGTTCCTGAACCATCAATAGTTCCAGAACCGAGAAGACTCAATATTCTTTTACCACTAGTCAAAGCGGCTGGTGAAGCTGTTGTCCCGCCTGAAATTGTAGATGAAAGTCCTGGATTTGTGAATCCCTGTGAAACAGGTTTACTACTTGTTCCTTCATTTTCTTTTAGTTCTATTTGTGCCCAAGCTGTGTCGCCTGCGTTTACATTGAACCCGTGTTGTGCGTAACCGGCACTTACTGCATCGCCAATTACTGTTGTTTTATCTGCCGCACTGCCTGTTACAGTTACTTTGTCAATACTTAAATTGATATCTGTATCTGTGGAACTGTGAGACAACCCTAATGCAGTAAAGTTACCGTCTAACTCATCATGAGCGAGTGCGGATCCTTTTCCTGCTCTTGTTGTTATTTTTGCCATCGTTTTCTCCTATTATGGTAACAATTTTATTTTATAGTTGCCGCCTGAAAAAAGGCCACCTGTTTTTAATCTAATTCCCCAATCTGTCCATGCAAGAAATGCCACCTCTTGCTGTGCGGAACTTGTATACGCGGTTCTTTCTACATCTAACCATCTACCTGATAAGTTTGTTTGACTATCTTGGTGATGAATTTCAGCTTTTTGTCTTACTTCAAAATTTGTTGAATTTAGACCTTGGAATTGATGAACACCATTTGTATTAGTTGTGTAGTTATTACCTGCTACATTGTAAAATCTAACATAAGTTTCAAATCTAACTTCTGGTTCAAAACCTGATGCAATCGCACCCGGAGGAGTTACAGTTACTAGTTGTTGTTCAATATCAAATCCTTGACTATCTCTAAGAAGAAATTTAATTTCTTGATACTCTGGGTCATTTGTCGTTCTAATATGATTAGGATTATTATAAGGTGCAGTTTGTATTTGGACATCTGGGCTACCACTTGGAAGATTGTCAATACGTGTTAGTGTTGGCATACTACCAATTGTGCTGATGTGACGACCGCCCTCTGTTATTTTGTAAGTTGAAAAGAAATTAATTTGTCCTGATAGATATGTCCATAATTGTAGTCCACTTAAATAAGTAAAGTTTAAAGTTCCTTGTCCTATTTGTGTTTCTGTTCCAGTATACGTTCTACGATGTAATGTAAAATTGGCAGTATGTGAGATTCCATGCTCTGGAATATTATTAGCAGTCTCATTTACACCTGTAACATACAATCCTTCTATGATATCATGTATATCTTGTTTTAATTGGAAACCAGTATCAGTTACATTTAAAGTTGCACCTAATGGTGTAAATAATGTTCCACCTGTAAATTGTAATCTATATAAACTTGGTCCGCCATCGATTGCTGTATCTGTAATCGTAATCGCTCTATCAGGCGTATAATTCATATTTTCACTTAATTGTTTTGATGTAAGATTAACAAGATTGCCGTTAATATTTCGCTGTGCCGCAAATTGTTCTTGCGCCTCCTCAGTTGATAATGCAAAACGTCCTCTTATATCAACACCTACAAAATCTTCATCTCTAACAAAATATTGTTTATTTTGATTTGATGTTCCTAAAACAAATTCTGCTGTAGCTTGTCCATCAACAGTTCCAACGTTATCAACTGCATTTGCATGTATTACTGTTGTTCCATTTATTGTTCTTCTTTGGTCGTATATAATTGTAAAATCTGCATTACCGTCTGTTACTGGTGTAAATTTAGTATTTTGAATTGCCGCATTGACTTGTGCTTTTGTTCCTGTATATGCAACTAAACTAGAACTTACATAATTAGTTACTACGTAATTAGGATCTACATATGCTTCAAATGATCCTACTGTAGCGGGATTCATTGTAATAGTAACTGTGTATTCTGCATTAAATAAATCACCCGCACCATCTAACACTGGTGTTAAATGTGAGAATATTCTTTGGTCTTGAATATCTTCTGCATATTGCATTAGAGGCCAACTTGCTAGATATTCTGGTGAATCTGTTGCAGAATTAAACCTTGAAATTGGTGGGTTAAAGTTAATTATTAAAGTTGTATCTGCTACTCTTTCTATTGATCCTTCTATCCAGAAACCACCATTCGTTGCAGGAGATCCAGTTAAATCTGGTGTATTTGGTCTAAACTTTAAAGTAGCTAAAGCAGTGTTTACTTCTGTTTTTGGCCCTGTAATGATAAGTGGGTCTGCGTCCGTTCCTGTTCCTGTAACAGTTGTTTGAGGAATAACAGTAGCATCAGAACTTGTTCCCCATGTTAAACTATTAAAAGGTTGTGACGCAGAACCATCCCAATATTTTGAACGAATAGTAGCTTTGTAATTTGTTTCAAAATAGTTTGCTGAATATCCGTTTGTAGTAGTGTATTCTTTATTTTCATCTAACTTTTCTGTAATTTCAAGTGTGCTATCAAAGTTAAAAACAAAATCTTCTGGCCATTCAAACAACGGAGTTGACAGTGAAAAATCTGCATTTATTGTTGGGTTACTAAATGTCGTTCTGTGCGATGGCGTAAAGTCTAATAAAACTCCTCCATCTAAATTACGTGTTATTTTATATTCTACAAAAAAATCTGTGGTTCCCGTATACAAAGGGTCTGGAACCATTTTCATATTAGCTAAATTTTGATTAATTGCATTTTTTGTTCCTACCATAGTGTAGGTTGTTCCCAGACCAGTATTACTAGTTAACGTGTCTCTATTTGTAGAAAGCAATTTAGCAGATGTAAATGTTCCTCCATTAACATTAATTAGTTTAGCCTCTACTGTATATTCTGAATTAAATGCAACAGAATCCGAATTATCTACTGCCGTATCTGTTATTAAAAGATTTGAGTCATATTTTGTTGATTCATTATTTGCCCAACTAAATGTTTGTGGAGTAGAAGTAAAGTCTGGTAATGCAATAGCAGACATTGAGAATGAACCAGTGTCTTGTGTTTGATGTGTTAAATCACCACTTGTTCTGTCTACTGTATAGTTAATTGTAAAACTACTATCAAAGTCTGGTGCAGGGACAAAGAAAAGATTTTGTAATGCTGTGTTAACAAAATCACGTGCACCACTTAATTTAAAGCCGCCTGTTGCCGCACGAAAGAACCCTGCGTTTCCATTTCTTCCTAATACACCTTGTGTTGTTGAGTTTATTGTAAACACAACATCAAAATCATCATTATGTTGGTGTGTGATTTGTGGGACAATACCTTGATTGAAATCATATGTTTGGTCTTCTGTGTAAGTGTGTGAAGTAGCAAGGTTTGTAACTTCTGCAATATCTTGTCCAGTAACTGCAACTGTTTGTTGTGTTGCTGAATAAGTTGTTCCTAATGTTGGATTTCTAAATGTAAAATCAACAGTCATGTTGAAAGAACTATTAAAGTCTGTTACTGGAGTAAATTCTAAATTTCTTAATGCCGCTTTTAGTCTTGTTAAACTTGCATCTGTTATAGTTAACACACCAGAACTAAAAGATTGCGAATCTACTGTTGTGCCGTTTCCAACAACAAAGGCAGATGTGCCACTTGTTCCAGTCGAATCTAATGTTATGATTGCTTTATATTCTGTAACATCTGGTTGAATGTTTGTAATTGATAAATTACCAAAGTCCCATGGGACTGAAGTTTGGTCTTCTATGTAATGAACATCTGGTATATTTGTAACACTGATTAAAGCATCTGAGAAATAAACTGTTTTAGTGTATTCAGAACCAACGACACCATCTGAAATTGTCAAATACATATCAAATGTTGTTTGATTGCCTGCACCGTAATATCTAACGTTGTCTAAAAATGCTTGTGCTTCCGCAACTGATCCTGTAAAGTCAAAACGCCCATCTGAAAAATTTCTTGTTGCTGGCTTTTTATCACCAATAAAAATATTATCATCGTCTGTAAATACTCCAAATGTGCCGCTAAAAATAGTATTGCCAGTTCCAAAATATCTAAATGCACATTTTACTCTAACGTTTTCTGTATCACTTCCGTGTGATATTGTTCCTAAATTAACTAGACCTCCTGCTACTGTGTCATGTGCAGTAGAGTTTAAATCTTCTGTTGGTGGGACAACTGAAAAGAAAGGTCTTTGATTTCCTGTAGTTGGTTCTGTTGGGTCAAACGTAACCACATTAGAAGAAACTACACTTGCACCATTATAAACTTTTAATGAGAATACAGTATTACCTATTGCTGGCGGTTCTTCATCTGCAAATCCTGATGCTGTTGTTTGATTGGCTTTTAATGCTACAGTTTGAAACCCGCTTGGATTTGTTGTTGCATTATACGGTCTTGATTGTGGCTTGTCTGCTGGAAAAAATGATAGTGTATCTAAAACAGCATCTACATGGTCTCTTTGTCCTTCACATACCCATTGTGATTGGTCTTCGTGATATACTGCTACGGCTGTTCCTGAACTTGGTGTAGATAAATGACCTGTGTTATCCCAATTACCACTTGAGTGTGTGATTATTACTTTTACTATGTCTGTTGCGTTACTGAATACGCTGGAGTGTGCCGTTGCAATCTCTGATGATCCGTATCCGAAACTTGTCTCCTGAAAGGGAGTGTATGTTACTGTTTTACCTAAAGCCATTTATTTTTCTCCGTTATACGGTGTTTGCCCATATTCTAGTATATTTATCCGGGTCATGTTTCTGTGCTGTAACCGAATAAATACCGTCTTCCGACTCCTCGATTGCTATTACACGATAGTTTCCATACAATGTTCCTGAATAAGTGTTCCAAACTGCATCGTTGGCAAAATCTGCATTATATGTTATTGCTCCACCGCTTGTGTTTACTGTTTCTGAATTACTTGTTGAAATAGTAGCAGTAGTTCCAGAAACTGTTCCTGTTTTTACAAAACCCAGTGAATCTGTTATTGCTATTGAACCTGAGCCTGCATCTCTATCAAGTGTCACTGTTCCGTTACCATTGTCTGTAGCTACACGTCCACCTTTTGATGATGTATCTACTCTTAAAGTGTCATTTAATAAAATCAAATCACCTGGTAGAACATCGAAATGATCCCAACCTGCAATGTAAGTAACTATCTCTGAACTTGCCGCTTCTGTTTCATATAACCAAGCACCATACCATAATGCTTGTTGTTTGTTTGTGCATCCTGTTAATTCTACATTTGTTTCTCGTCTGCCATATGTAGCAATGCTTGAATTGTTTATATATTGAACTTCTTCTACCTTGTAGAAGTTGTCTGGATTATTAAATTTAACGTTGATAACGTTGAATATGTTTTCTATTGAACCTGATTGATAAGTCACCTCAGCCGCGTTTGTTTGATTAACTAGTTTCTTAATTATTGGTGTGTTTCCACCCCAACCACTGTAAGCGGCACCATCGAATATTAATCTTGGATTACCATTTAAATAAACAAATTTTGCAAACATTGTATCTGCAATTTTTTGTAGTGCTTCATACTTTGATTCTCCACCATAGAATACACCGTTAAATCTTGCGGCTCTTTGATGTGCAACGCCTGATGGTTGTTGTTGGCACCATACTGATGCGTTGTAAATATCACTATATAATCCTACATTTGTTTTTGCATCATATTTTTGCTGTGCATTTAATTTGATATCATCCCCTAATCCATATGTAGTATTTGTTAGATAGTCAAAAAAGACCCATGCTGGGTTACTTGACCATCCTTTATTGCTTGTGCTACTTGTATAATTTGCTGTTCTCCAGTTAGCAAATGATGTAGCACCACCTGAAATTTCTGTTGGTTCTTCAAGATTAGTTCTGCCACCAATAAAGAAACCTAATTCGCTTAAATCAGTTTCACCATCACCTTGCTTTGGTCTATATTTTACTTGAGCAAATGAAACGTCACTCGCTGTTAATGAATTTGTAAATGCTAATGCAGGGATAAATTTTGCTAATAAATTCTTTGTTGTTTGTTTTGGTTGTGTAATACGACTTGGTGATACTCCTCCTGCAAATGGTGTAATCGTTGTTGCTAAGAGCGGAGACAGAGCACCGTTAGTTGGCTGTAAGCCATTGTAAGTGTTACCAAGACCTGCTGGGCCTGTAACTGTAACTACGTTAGTTGAACGTGTTGCCGTAAAATCTGGTGTGCCAGTCGTATAATCGTTTATTGCTACTTTGATTTGTTCTGCTATTTCTGATGTTGTGCCACTTGCTGTAATTGTGTTCATAATAAGTTTATTACGAACTAAGCATTTAAACTTACCTGAAGTGCCTGTAACTGTGATTGTAAATGAAGGTGCTGTATAAGTCGTTATAGCTTGACTTCTAATGACTTTTGCGGATTCCGAAGCACCTTCGCTAGAACTTATCGCAAAAGTGATTGTAACATCGCCTATGGTCGCCGTAGAGCTACTAAATTTAAGACCTGAGTCCAAAGTAGTCTGTAAGTTAGCTTTAGTGCCTATAAGTGTCATAGCCGCTGAATTTCTATTACTTGCACTAACTGAACCTTGAACTGTAGTAACATCTACTGTGCCTTGGTCTACTGAAATAACAAGTGTATTTGATGCACTAGCATCTGCATTTGTAACTGTAACTGTTGGTAGTGTAACTGTATCTGCTACACCGTCACCTGAATAAGATGAGTCTACTGACATTTCTGCAAACGGGACATCTGGAACTGCTGGAACTGTAACAGAGCCTTGTGTTCCTGCTGATCCTGATGAACCTGCCGCACCTGTGCCACCACTTGTTCCTGTAGTTCCGCTACTACCAGTAGTTGAACCGTCTATAACAAGTAACGGTGTTGGGGGTGTAGTTGCTGAGAAAGTGCCTGTAATAACTTCTGTATAACATCTTTTTTCTTCTAATGAATACGCTTCTGTTTCTGTTTCTGCAATATGTTTTTTGAACCCATGGTCTGGTTCAAATAATTTAAATGGTGTTGCTGTAGTAGCCGCAACACTTACTTTAGCATCAAAATCATTCATTGGTTTACATACATCTACTGCATATAGATATGTGTTTGTTGATATTGTAAATTCATCATCTGCGTCTTTATTGTCTATCCAAGCATATACTTTAACTTCGTTTGCCGCACTGACAATTTGATTTGGG
>Ga0228672_1001049_pt1 | contig 11544 bp, 8 predicted proteins | sample 90DmetaG_FD_182788 | JGI IMG/M metagenome (GOLD analysis project Ga0228672, IMG submission 182788) | Seawater microbial communities from Monterey Bay, California, United States - 90D | ecosystem: Environmental > Aquatic > Marine > Coastal | place: USA: California | collected 2016-11-08 | reverse complement strand
GAATTGATTATTGATTACCTGGCACTGCTGGGAGACAAATCGGACAATATTCCCGGTGTTCCGGGGGTGGGAGAAAAAACCGCTCTGGGACTATTGCAGGGAATAGGGGGCCTGGATGATATTTATGCACGGCTTGACGAAGTGGCCAGCCTAGAGTTTCGCGGCGCCAAAACCATGGCCCCAAAACTGCAGGAGCACCGAGAGCTGGCCTATCTCTCCTATAAATTAGCCACCATTAAAACTGATGTTGAGATGGATCTGGCCCTGGACCAGCTCTGCAACTCAGATCCAGATGAGCCTGCACTTCTCGCACTGTTTAAAGATTTAGAATTTAAAACCTGGATCAATGAACTGGAAAGCGACCGCAGTGCACCGTCAAAAAGCGCGCCCGTATCCTCCAGCGATAATAGCGATTCTGCCGACCCAGCGGGCCAAGACCCAGAGCCTCCTGTAGATAAAAACTATCAGACCGTTCTCACTCAAGATCAGCTTGATAACTGGGTAGCCAAAATTAAATCAGCACCTCTGGTGGCTCTGGACACAGAAACCACCAGCCTGGACTATATGCAGGCCAAGCTGGTTGGCATATGTATTGCCGTAGAACCCGGTCAGGCCGCTTATATCCCCTTTGGCCATGATTATCTGGGGGCTCCAGCTCAGCTTAGCCAGGCCAGTGTGTTGGCTCAGCTCAAGCCACTGCTAGAAGACCAGGCCATAAAAAAAGTCGGCCAGAATCTTAAATATGATATGAGCGTGCTTGCTCAGCACCACATAGACCTGCAGGGAATCGCCTATGACACCATGCTCGAGTCCTATGTTCTAAACAGCGTGGCCACTCGCCACGATATGGATAGTCTGGCCGCAGAGTATCTGGGAGAAACCACCATCAGTTTTTCAGATGTGGCCGGCAAGGGGGCCTCACAGCTTACCTTTAACCAGGTGGCTCTAGAGGAGGCCGCTCCCTATGCGGCTGAGGATGCTGACATTACCCTGCGTCTACATCAAAGGCTCTGGCCCCAGCTGGTCACACATCCAACATTAGAAACAGTATTTAATGATATAGAGCTACCCCTGTTGCCCGTGCTGTCGCGCATAGAGCGCAACGGCGCCCTGGTAGATGGCACACTTTTATTCCAGCAGAGCAACGAGTTGGCCGAGCGTCTGGGCGAACTAGAAACTCAAGCTTGGGACATGGCAGGGCAGCAGTTTAATCTGGCTTCACCCAAGCAGCTGGGGGAAATACTGTTCGAAAAATTGGAAATACCAGTACTGAAAAAAACCGCCAAAGGGGCGCCCTCAACCAAAGAGGAGGTGCTCCAGGAATTGGCGCTGGATTATCCATTGCCCAAAGTGCTGCTGGAACACCGGGGTCTGGCCAAGCTCAAGTCGACCTACACCGACAAGCTGCCCACTATGATTAACCCCGTCAGCAAGCGAATTCATACGTCTTACCATCAGGCGGGTACGGCGACAGGGCGGCTGTCATCCTCAGACCCCAATCTGCAGAATATCCCAGTGCGCACGCCAGAGGGCCGCCGGGTTCGCCAGGCTTTTGTTGCAGCTGCGGGCTGCAAAATAGTGGCTGCAGATTACTCGCAAATCGAGCTGCGGATTATGGCCCACCTCTCCGAAGATCCAAGCCTTTTAAAAGCCTTTGCCGAGGGCCAGGATATTCACCGTGCAACAGCGGCAGAGGTGTTTGCCCTGGCCACTGAAGAGGTTACCGCCGATATGCGCCGCAGCGCCAAAGCCATTAACTTTGGACTGATCTATGGCATGTCAGCCTTTGGCCTGGCCAGGCAACTGAATATAGGTCGCAAGCAGGCCGCGGAATATATTGAGCTGTATTTTCAGCGCTACCCAGGTGTGCAGTCCTATATGAATAATATTCGCCACACTGCTGCTGAACAGGGCTACGTGGAGACCGCCTTTGGCCGCCGGCTCTATCTTCCAGAAATTAACTCGAGTAACGGAATGCGCCGTCAGGCTGCCGAGCGCACCGCGATAAATGCGCCTATGCAGGGCACTGCTGCAGATATTATTAAGTTAGCCATGATCCATGTTGACGATTGGCTACAAAATTCTGATTTGCAAAGTCGTATGATTATGCAGGTGCACGATGAACTGGTACTAGAAGTCCCAGAGCCTGAATTAGAGGCGGTAAAGCAGGGTCTCAACGACCTGATGGAGAATGCAGCTAGCCTGCTAGTGCCGTTGGTCGTCGACGTGGGTGTTGGAGATAATTGGGATGAGGCCCATTAGCCGCCTAACCCACTGAAATCACTCAGTATTATCAGCCAAAAGCATTTATTCGAAAATAAATAGAAAAAAATTTAAATAAATTTGAACTTAACTACACAACTCTGTCTAAAAAGGGGCAAGACAAGAATGCATAATACTCTCCCCCAACTAGATTTATGCAAAGTAAGACTCTCCAAGTAGTAAACTAAACCCTGGTCCAGCAATGGATCAGGGTTTTTTTATACCCAATCCAAAGCCCGTCATGCCGCTTATTAGTCCTGGTCTTCGGGCATATCAAAATCCGCACTCAACCAATGGTTAAGCAATGCTTCCAGTTCGTTGAGCCCCTGCTTTTTTAATGACGAAAAGGTCTGCACCGACAGCAGAGTGCATCCCGGGTCCATATCTCGGAGATGCTTGTCTACCTGCAGCATGGCGCTCTGGGCTGGGCCCCGCTTAAGCTTATCTGCCTTGGTCAGCAATATATGCACCGGCAGGCCGGCCTGAGCTGCCCAGTTGAGCATCTGTAGATCAAAGTCCTGCAGCGGGTGGCGTATATCCATCAGCAGAATCAGACCTGCCAGGCTCTGGCGCTTCTGCAAATACTCCGCTAAATGCCGATCCCACTCAGCTTTCATGGCCCTGGGCACCTTGGCATAGCCGTAGCCCGGCAGATCGACCAGCCTGCCACCTTCCGCCAATTGAAAGAAATTAATTAGCTGGGTGCGCCCCGGGGTCTTACTGGTTCGCGCCAGCCGTCCATTGCGAGTCAATGTATTAATTGCACTAGACTTGCCCGCATTTGAGCGACCTGCAAATGCAACTTCACAGCCGGAATCTTCCGGACATTGCCTAATTGATGGCGCACTGGTCATGAATATTGCGCTCTGGTAGTTAATTGCTGTCGAATCCATAAAAAAGACTGTGCCAAGTGGCTGTAAGAAGCCGGGGTTATTGGTATATAATGCGCGCGCTTTAGCCATTAGTGCTAATGTCCCATGGTCGCGCAAAAATTTAAGCGACTATTCTAGCGGATTGCGAGAGTTGAATAACCATGAAAAAAAGCTTTTTAAGTATTATTTGTTTGCTGGCAGCATTTTCAGCAAATCAAGCGCTGGCTGCAGGTGATGCGGCTGCCGGCGAATCTAAGGTAGCTATGTGCGCCGGCTGCCACGGCAGTGACGGTAACAGCATGGTTCCAGCGTTCCCCAAGCTTGCTGGCCTGGGTGAAAAGTATATGACAGCGCAGCTGCGGATGGTCAAGTCGGGCGAACGCGTGATTGTCGAGATGACAGGTATTCTGGACGCATGGTCAGATCAGGATCTTCAGGATATGGCCGCCTATTACGATAGCAAACCCATAGTTACCTCTGGAGCACAGGATATTACTCTGGTGGGCATCAGTGACCCAGATGAAGCTTTGGACTTCGGTGAAAATGTCTACCGCGGTGGCAATATGAAAACAGGCGTAGCCGCCTGCACCGGTTGTCATTCACCCTCGGGCAGTGGCAACAATCCAGCTGGCTACCCTGCTCTGGGCGGTCAGTACGCCAGCTATATTGAAAAGCAGCTTCTCGCCTATCGTCGTGGCGAGCGCGCCAGTGGTGGCAATGCCAAAATTATGCAGGGCGTGGCGGCTAATCTGAGCGACAAAGAGATTAAAGCTGTGGCAAATTACATCTCTGGGTTGAACTAGGCAGCACAGTTGCCATCAAAGGTTGTCGACTTATAGTTAACAGGCACAAAGGAAACACAGATGACTACTTGGATTAAACGTCTTACTTTTATTGTATTGCTCCTGCCTATGGCCATGGCCCAGGCAGAGACAGAAAAATACCAGCAGGGTGTGCACTACGAAGTATTGCCCCAGGTCATTAGAACGGCTAATCCAAATAAGATTGAAGTTAACGAAGTGTTCTCCTATACCTGTGGGCACTGCTACAACTTTGAAGCTGTTCTCGGCCCCTGGTCAGAGCAGCTGGCGGAAGATGTAGACTTCCAACAGACTCCAGCCATATGGCAGCCAGCCCTTGAGCCCTATGCCCGCGCCTATTACAGCGCAGCTATGCTAAAGGTTTTGGATCTGGTTCACATGCCCATCTTTGAAGCCATTCATGTCAAGCGCGAGCCCGTGCGCACAGAAGCAGATTTTGCGGCAATATTTGCGGCCCAAGGGATAGACAGCGACAAATTTACCAAGGCGTACAATTCCTTCGGCATGAGCAGCATGGTCAACCAGGCCAAGGCTCGAGTTCGTGGCTACCGTGTGCAGGGAACCCCAGAGGTTATAGTTAATGGCAAGTATCGCGTTAGCACCCGCCAGGCCGGTGGTTTTGAGGGAATGCTCAGTGTTACCGACTTCCTGATTGAAAAAGAACGCCGCGCCGCAGGTAACAAATAACCTGGTATCCCAACAGAGGCTACTAGACAAAATACGCTGTACTAACAGCGTATTTTTTTGGGCCAAAATCGCCCATAGCGAGTATAGAATTAAATAACTTTATCTATAAGCGACCTATGGGTACTATGTAGCCCCTTTTTTTCACCGACCCACATCAACAGCCATTATGAAGCCAAGCACAAAGCCAAATAACCCCAACTTCTCCTCTGGGCCCTGCTCCAAGCGCCCCGGGTATGATGTCACCAACCTAGATTGCTCTACCCTGGGTCGCTCTCATCGCTCTGCAGCTGGCAAGGCTGCACTGGGCCGGGCCTGTGCCGACACAGCTGAGATACTGGGTTTGCCTGAGGGCTACAGAGTAGGGGTGGTACCTGCATCGGATACAGGTGCAGTAGAAATGATTATGTGGTCGGTGCTGGGGGCACGCCCAGTAGATATTTTTGCCTGGGAATCCTTCGGCAGTGGTTGGCTTACCGATGCCACCAAACAGTTAAAGCTCGACGAGCTCAATAGCTATACTGCCGACTATGGTTTGCTGCCCGATATGAGTCAGGCCAACCCAGATCACGACTGTATCTTTACCTGGAACGGCACCACCGCGGGCGTCAAAGTGCCCAACGCTGACTGGATTAGCGACGACCGCACAGGTCTGACTATCTGCGATGCTACCTCGGCAGTGTTTGCCATGGAAATGCCCTGGGAAAAGCTCGATGTTGTGACCTACAGCTGGCAGAAAGTACTGGGGGGTGAAGGTGCCCACGGCATGTTGATTCTTAGCCCGCGAGCAGTTGAGCGACTGGAAAATTACCAGCCGCCATGGCCGCTACCGAAAATATTTCGCATGACCAAAGGTGGCAAGCTGATCGAAGGAATCTTCCGCGGCGAGACCATCAATACGCCATCTATGCTCTGCGTTGCAGACTATCTGGATGCCCTGGACTGGGTGCGATCCATAGGTGGGTTGCCGGCTGCTATAGCCAAATCAGAAGCCAATTTAGAGGTATTGAAGGGCTTTGTGGCCAGCAGACCCTGGGCCCATTTTTTAGCTCAGCAACAAGACCAGATTTCTAACACCAGCGTCTGTTTAACCCTCGACCTAGAGGCTGACCAGGTTAAGCAGATCGTTAAGCTGTTAGACGCCGAGGGCGTCGCCTACGATATTGGCGCCTACCGCGACGCGCCAGCAGGACTGCGCATATGGTGTGGCGCAACAGTTGAGCAGGCCGATATAGAAGCTCTGTTGCCCTGGCTGGATTGGGCCCATGCAGAAGTTAGCCTGTAACCCGAGCGCGCTAATACTCAAGCAACCTGATACCGAGACTACTGAGAGATATTATGTATAACATCCGTACCTACAACGCCATTTCTTCTAAAGGCCTGAACCGCTTTCCAGCTGATAAATATACTGTATCCAGCGAATCAGCAGCGCCAGATGGCGTATTGTTGCGCAGCCAGAAGCTACATACAGAAGTATTGCCCGAGTCTGTGCTGGCTGTGGCCAGGGCAGGTGCTGGTACCAATAATATTCCCACTCAAGATTACACGCAGCAGGGCATAGTGGTATTTAACACGCCTGGCGCCAACGCCAATGCAGTAAAAGAATTAATTGTCGCCGGCCTGCTGTTGGGGTCGCGGGATATCTACGGCGGTATGAACTATGTGCAAGAACTCGGCCATATGGACGACTCAGGTGAAATGGGCAAGCTGCTGGAAAAAGAAAAGAAGCGTTTTGCTGGCTCCGAAATTACCGGCAAAACCCTGGGCGTTATAGGCCTGGGTGCCATAGGCTCTATTATTGCCAACCTGGCTCTAGATCTGGGTATGAATGTGATTGGGTACGACCCAGCCATCTCAGTAGAGGCAGCTTGGCAGCTCTCCAGCCGAGTAGAGCGCATGGACAGCATTGAATCTTTGCTGGCCCGCGCCGACTTTATTACTCTGCATGTGCCCGCCATTCCCGCCACCAAGCACCTGATTAACAAAGACACCTTGGCGCAGATGAAACCCAACGCCAAAATTCTAAACTTTGCCCGGGAAGAAATTGTCAGCACCGAGGATATGGTCGCCGCCCTAGACAGCGGCACCATCGCCGGTTATATCAGTGACTTTCCGGCCCCAGCGCTGCTTGGCCGCAAGGATGTACTGCTGATGCCGCACATTGGTGCCAGCACCGAAGAAGCCGAAGAGAACTGTGCAGTGATGGCCGCAGATCAACTGATGGACTATCTTGAGAACGGCAATATTCGCAACTCAGTTAACTTCCCGCCAACCAAAATGGCTCGCAACGGCGGCACACGCATTACCTTCGCCAACAGCAATGTACCCAAGGTACTGGGTAGCGTGCTAGCGGTGCTAGCTGATGCCGAACTAAACGTAGTGGACATGGTGAACAAAAGCCGCGGTGATATTGCCTACAATATTATCGATGTAGAGGGCGCTATAGATGCTGGCATTGAAGCAGCCATTGCCGCCGTTGAGGGTGTGATTCGACTCCGAGTTATGTAAATCTCCGGGGTCGCTTCTGCGACCCCAATCCCCGCTTCATAATTTCAACGTAAATATTGCCTATGGCTCTGCTTTTCAGCATGGCCTCGTTAGCATTCCTAAAGATAACAGAGCTCATTCCTCCGCATTGTGGCAGCCTAGTAAAAACCGGCTACACTTAAACGGACGTCGGCAGGCATTTAAAAACCGCGTAGTAGTCTTTTAATGTTCGCAGGAAGCGATATGTCTCTGAGTCTTCATCAATGGTATCGGATTGGTTTTGTCAGCGTATTAATTTTATGGTTAAGCGGATTTTTTTTGAATGCTTTCCAAGATTACCTGCTTTATATCGATAGCGCTGCACCAGAAAACCCCTCAGTACAATTTGATATTACGACGACCTCCGATACTAAGGGTACAAATTTAGGCGCCTTCTATCTTATGGGTAAGCCCCCCAAAGATTCGCCCACCTCGGCTCCGAAACCTGAAAAGTTACCCGAAACGCGTCTTGATCTTGAATTGAGAGGTGTGTTCGACAGCCGTGGGCCAATGCTAAGCGGAGCGGTTATTGAGAGTGGCAGCCAAAGGCCAGGTTTTTTTCAGGTTGGAGATGTAATTGATGAGGCCGTCACGCTAGCGGCGATTGAGGGCCAAACAGTAATCATTGACCGCAATGGAAAACTTGAAAAACTTTCCTTTGATCGATCTCTATTGGAATTTGACACCTATACCCGGACAAAAAACAGAACTTATATCGAAGCGCCACTCTTGCAGAGGCCAGGTAAAACCGATCCAAAGAAACCACCAGCCCGACAGGAGCGACTTGAAGATCGGTTGGCAAAATTACGTCGACAACACCACCGAGATAATTAGAAGGATTTATATCTGAATGAAGGATCATAAAACTCTCAGCCTTCTACCCTGGATCATTCTTATGGGTCTGGTTCTGAGCATATCATCTGTAACTCTATCGCAAGAAAATCCTGATGATCTTGTCAGTCTCTCATTACATCAGGCGGATATTAAAGACCTAGTACGCTGGGCATCAGCGGTGACGCAAAAAACCATTATTATTCACCCCAGTATCCAGGGTAGCGTCACCGTGGTTGCCGGCGAGCCAATGAACCCTGATGAAGCCTATCAAGTATTTCTATCAGTACTCCAAGTCCATGGATTTATGGTAGTTGATACTGATCATGTGCTCAAAGTTGTACCTGCAGACAGCGCAAAAGAGAATAATTTACCTCTCATCACAGATGAAATAAAGCATCCTGAAGATATGGTGGTGAGAATAATTAAAGTAAAAAATATTGCAGCCACAGACCTTATGGCACTGGTCAGACCCATGCTTCCCCAGTCTTCTCATCTAGCAGCTTACCCTGGTACCAATAGCCTGTTAATTGCATCCCGGGCGGCCAAGGTTGAGCAAATCTATAAAATTATCAAACGGATTGATCAGGCGGGTACTATCGATATAGAACTGATCGAGGTCGAGTTTGCCAGCGCCCAGGAGCTTATTCAGACTCTCAGCAAACTGATTCCGAATACTAGCGGGCAACAGGCTCAGCCCAATCAGATTAATCTGGCAGTTGATGAACGCTCCAACAGTATATTAATGACGGGAGACCCAATTACCCGCCAACAGATTCGAGCCCTGGTAGAGCGCCTAGATCAGCCACTGGCAGGAGAGGGCAATACCCAGGTAATCTTTCTACAATATGCCAGAGCCACACAGTTGGTACCTATCTTAGAGAGTGTAAGTGGCAGTGTTACCAGGGGAGAAAAAGATCAGCGTCTAGCTCAGGCTGATATCAGTATTCGTGCCGATGAGAGTCTCAACTCGTTGATAATCACTGCGCCACCCTCGGTGCTGAGCACCATAAAAGGAGTGATAGCGAAACTAGATATTCGTCGGGCTCAGGTACTAGTCGAAGCCTTAATCGTAGAGGTCAATGAAGACCTTTCCCGAGACCTGGGTGTGGAGTGGCGTTCCAATAATGCCGATGGCGGACCAGAGAGTGTTTTTAGTGGTTTTTCTGCATTCCCCGGATCAGTTTCACCATTTCAGCCAGACAATGAGGGAGACATTACCTTAGGACGAGGGTTATCGGTGGGATACTTTAAAGGGCCAGATTTAAGATCAATTATTCGTGCTCTGGAAGGCGAGGCCAACGCGAATATTTTGTCTACACCTAGTGTATTGGCTATGGACAACGAAGAGGCCAAAATACTGGTTGGTGAGAATGTGCCCTTTATCACAGGAGCTCAGAGCCGCCAGGGAGATGTCGATCCCTTCCAAACTATTCAGCGCCAAGATATTGGCGTTGTATTAGAAATCAAACCTCATATCAATAACAGCGATTCTGTGACGCTGCAGATTAATCAGACAGTTGAAAGTATCGCCCAATCCGACGCCGCCACCGCTGATATTGTCACTAACAAACGAGAGATATCAACCAGAGCATTAATCGACAATAACCAAATACTGGTGCTGGGGGGGTTAATCCGAGACGAGGTGATTCAATCGGAATCCAAGGTACCTCTGTTGGGTAGCATCCCTCTGCTGGGTCGAGCCTTCAGAAGCTCCTCAAATAAAGTAGTCAAAAAGAATCTGATGGTATTTATTCACCCACAAATTTTGCGCGATACTAGATCTAGTGATCGAGCAACGAGAGACCGCTATGAGTACATGCAACAAAGTCAGGATAGATTTCACAAGCGCACGGATAAATTTTTTATTCCCGGTGAAACTCCACGCCTAAATAATCTAAGTCCATTGCCAGATAGTGGCGCCCAGCAATGACTGACTTACTACCTTTTGGTTTTGCCAAGCGACACAATGTGTTGCTGGAACTGCCTGCAACTGTTTATACCCAGTCACCATTGGGACTGTCACTCTATACAGAGTTACGTAGGTTTACCGGTGCACCTCTCAAAATAAAAACTGTAGGTCAAGCACAGTTTCAAAAGTTAATGACACAGCTATACCAGTCTGACACATCACAAACCCGACAAACCATGCAAGGGATCAATGACGAGCTTGAGTTACCCTCATTAGCTGAGACCATGTCTGAAGCAGAAGATCTACTGGAGCAGCAAGACGAAGCACCTGTAATCCGGTTAATAAACGCCATCCTGACTGAAGCGATTCAAAGTCAAGCCTCAGACATACATCTTGAAACTTTCGAGAAGAGCCTCGGCGTGCGTTTTCGCGTCGACGGAATACTCAAAGAGGTGGCTCAGCCGCGACGGGAACTTGCCGTTCTATTAATTTCCAGAATCAAAGTCATGGCCGGTTTAGATATTGCCGAAAAGCGTATCCCCCAAGATGGAAGACTCTCTTTGAGATTGGGTGGTAGAGAGGTAGATGTCAGGGTCTCAACACTGCCTTCAATATATGGTGAAAGAATCGTCTTGCGCATACTCGACAAACAAGATCAAACCATTGATCTAAATGCCTTGGGTATGTGTCAGTCAGATCGCCAGCGATTACAGAACTTACTGGGGCTTAGTCATGGCATATTACTGGTCACAGGCCCCACTGGCTCCGGCAAAACAACTACCTTATATGCTGGTTTGAGCCATATTAATGACCGCAAAAAAAATATCCTAACAGTTGAGGACCCCGTCGAATATCATATCGATGGCATAGGGCAGACGCAGGTCAATAACAAAGCGGGCATGACATTTGCAAAAGGCTTGCGCGCTATTTTGCGACAGGATCCTGACATAGTGATGGTGGGAGAAATTCGTGATCTCGAAACTGTGCAAATCGCAGTGCAAGCCAGTTTGACCGGTCATCTAGTTCTGTCCACGCTGCACACCAATACCGCTGCTGGTGCAGTTACACGCTTGATTGATATGGGCATAGAGCCTTTTTTACTATCCTCGTCCCTAGTTGGGGTGCTGGCTCAACGGCTAGTCCGCAAACTCTGTCCCAGTTGCAAACAACAGTATCCGGTCACAGTTGGAGAACGCGAAATTTTTATCAGCCTACAGGCAACTGACAGGATATTCCGGCCCGCTCCACAAGGCTGTCACCAATGTCATGGCGAAGGTTACAAAGGGCGCAGCGGCATCTATGAACTAATTACGCTCAATGATGAGCTGCGTCAGTTGATACATGACAAGGCTCCCCAATCAGTGCTGACTAAAACAGCGCGCACAACCAGTACCTCAATTCGGGCAGACGGATTGCGCAAAATACTCGCTGGAGAAACCTCTATTGCTGAGGTGCTTCGAGTAACACAAGAGAGTTAAAAGAAATCGTCGATGACTACATTTGATTACAGCGCCATTGATCACAATGGCAAAAAGCACAGAGGCATACTAGAGGCCGACACTGAGAGGCAGGTAAGGCAAAAGTTGCGTGCGATTAATCTGGTGCCCATAAGCGTCTCTGGTACCGAAGCCACTAA
>Ga0228672_1001040_pt1 | contig 11605 bp, 10 predicted proteins | sample 90DmetaG_FD_182788 | JGI IMG/M metagenome (GOLD analysis project Ga0228672, IMG submission 182788) | Seawater microbial communities from Monterey Bay, California, United States - 90D | ecosystem: Environmental > Aquatic > Marine > Coastal | place: USA: California | collected 2016-11-08 | reverse complement strand
TCATTTTACCTTTTTCATTGACTAGCTCTTCTAGTTCACCTGGGAGTATATCTAAATCTTTTTGGTCTCTCCTATAAAATGCTTTAACAGATTTAGCACCTAGTCTCAAAGCTGTTCTAGCGCAGTCCATAGCTGTATATCCACCCCCAATTACAATCACATTGTTTCCTATATAGCGATTATTTTTTTCATTTACACGAAGTAAAAAATTCAAACCATTTTCAACAGAGCTGTTTTTGCTAAAATCATCATTAAGAATATTTGGCTTAAGTGTGCCCATTGCGCATATGACAGCATCAAAATTATTTGATAACTTTTCTATTTCTTTAGATGATGAAATACTTTTATTCAATTCAATTTTCATACCAAGAGAAGTAATTTGCTTGATTTCTTTTTCTATGATTTTTCTTGGTAATCTAAATACTGGAATACCCTGATTTAACATACCGCCAAGTGATTTATGTTTTTCAAATAAAGTAACCTTATGTCCAAATCTTATCAATTCAGCAGAAGCAGCTAACCCAGCAACGCCACCACCGAGAACTAATATATTCTTATTTGTTTTTTTTAGTTTATTTTTGAGTATAGGTTTTTTAATTTCTGAATATCTTCCAGTTGCTCTTTTCGAAAAACAAATAGAAACAGAATCTCCGTTATTATTTTCACCATGCCTACACGATTTTTCACAAGGCCTTGAGCATACTCTCCCGAGAATCTCTGGGAAGAAATTGTCATTGAAATTTATGTTGTATGCTTTATCAAAATCATCATTATAAATTGCTTCTAGATAACCTGGTATATCGGTATCTGCTGGACAGCTATCTCTACAAGGCACGCTATCTTTATACCAATAGCTTAGCTTAGAATCACTCATGAATTTTCCCCTATCTAACAATCTATCAAAAAAATATATGTTTGATAACTATTAAAAATTTATAAGTATATTAATATTTACTTATATATCTGATAATTTATATATTTATTTTATTGTTTGTATTACTATGGACCATTAAATAATTATTAGGGAGTTAACATGAGTTGGAGTTTAGAGGGTAATTACGCAGAGAATTGTAACTGCGATATCATGTGTCCTTGCTTATATTTGCAACCACCTACAGAAGGTTTTTGTGAAGCGATGCTAGTATGGGATATTAAAACAGGACATCTTAATGATGTAAAACTTGATGGGCTTAAAGTTTCTATATGGCTTCATGCACCAGGTCCACAACTAACAGAAGGTGGATTTAAAATCGCATTATACATTGATGAAAACGCTTCAGATGAGCAAGCGACAGCTTTAGAAGAGCTTTACGGCGGAAAACATGGTGGGCATTTAGGAGTCATTGCTAGTCTCGTTGGTGAGGTAATGGGCGTTAAAAAAGCTGCTATCACATGCGATCTTTCAGGAAACAAAAAAACACTGAAAGTTGCAGGTGCAGGTGAATGGGATATGGATGCTGTAGAAGATGGAAATGGTAATGTTGCTAAATGTGAATATCATCCATTAGCTATCAATCCTGGTTTTCCAGTTGAAGTAAACAAAACAAATAAACAGTCATTTACTGATTTTGGTCAGAACTGGAGCCCTAAACCAGATAGAGTTGGTCTATCAGGACCGTTCTCATACGCTCCATAAATCTGTAAAAATATAATAATAAAAAGGAGAGTTATAACTCTCCTTTTTTATATTAAATAGCTATTTAAATATGCATAAGATAATATTCGATTGGTAACCATGACTGATGATAAAAAAGATATAATTGAACAAAAACTTAATAAGGCTATTAATTTTCTTGGTCAAAATAAATTTTCAGATGCGGAGTCAATTTGTAATGAGATTGTCAAAGAAAATGAAAATTCAGATGCATATCACATTCTTTCATCTATCAAACTATATCAACAAGAATTTAGTAAATCGATTACCTTAGTTAATAAATCTATTGAAATCAATAATGAAAACCCAGGATATTATGTCACATTAGGATGCGCATTCAGCGCCTCAAAAGATTATATAAACTCTATTACAGCTTTTAAAAAATCAATAAATCTAAATGATAAAACTGCGCAAGTTCATTTTTATCTAGGTGAGTCATATAGAAAAATAAAAAAATATAATGATGCTATAGCGTCATTTTATCGTTCTATTGAATTATCACCAGACCATGTTGCGGCATATATGTTATTAGGCATAGTTTATGAAGAAAAAAAACAATTCGATTTATCTATTCAGTCATTTAAAAAATGTATTGACATTATGCCTGATTACGCTGAAGCACATCTTAATTTAGGTTTATGTTACCTTTTAATTGGAGACTATGAAAATGGATGGAGAGAGTATGAGTGGAGAAAAAAACTATTCAAAACATCTAACGATAGTTTAAATAAAGAATGGACGGGCCAAAGTCTAGACAATAAGACGTTACTGATTCTTGAGGAAGGTGATGAAAATTTAATACAATTTATCAGATTTGCGAGAGAACTTCACAAAGATAATTGTAAAATTATACTTCAATGCAGCGACGCATCTATGGAATTAATGGGAAGGCAGAAATGGATTAATGAAGTAGTGGCGGTAAATAATTTTCCAGAACATGATTATCATGTTCATATAGGGTCTCTGATGAAAGTCCTGCAATGTAACCCAAATAATATATCACATGAATTTCCATATATTGAAACAAGAAAAAAACAACAAGAAGATATAGTAAAAGGCAAACTAAACATAGGCCTTGTTCTTGAAACGAGTAGAATTTCAAATGCACATGATGATGAAAGTATTGATACAGAAATTATAAGTAATGTATTTAATGTGACACACAATATAATTTGTTTGGATGAATACATAAAAAAAGAAAATCTACCGAGTATTTATAATAAATTTTTTGATTATGCCAATCTTGATGAACTATCTAGCCTGATTTCAAATTTAGATCTGGTTGTTACTGTCGATCATACTGTTGCTCATATAGCGGGAGCATTAAATATCAATACTATTTTGATGCTTCCATGTGTCCCGAATTGGAGATGGGAAATCACACATCGTCATACAACACCTTGGTATAATAGTGTTACTATATATAGACAAGAGACTCCTGGTAATTGGGAATCTGTAGCTAATAAAGTCAAAGAAAAACTAAAAGAGAATAATCATGTCTGAATTTTTAATAGATCAAGCTATGAGAGAAGCCATAGAGCTTCAAAATAGAAATCAATTAGATGATGCAAAAGCAATCTATAAAAAAATTATAGTACATGACAAAAACAATAGTGATGCTTACCATTTAATATCTTTGATATACCTAGTCGAAGGAAAACTTGATGAGGCAAGGAACAGCATTATAAAAGCCATAGAACTTCAGCCTGATATTTCTGTATACCACAGTAACTATGGAAATATTCTTTATCAAAGCAATAACCTAGAATTTTCCATACAAGAACATAAAAGAGCGATAAAGCTAGATAAGAAAAACTTCCAATCATTTTATAGTCTTGGCGTAGTCTATACGCATTTAAAAAATTATGAAAAAGCTATAGAGAACTATCAAAAAGCATTATCGCTTGATAGTGAATCATCTGTTGCTCACAATAACCTAGCAAATATCTACAATAATATAAATCCAAACCTAGCTGAAGAGCATTATCTTAAAGTTTTAGAGTTAGAGTCTAATCAACCATTACCTTATATGAATATTTCTAATTATTATTTGAAAAATACTAAATATAAAAAATGTGTATCAATCTTAGAAAAAGCACTTAAAGAAGGCCATGAAGTCAAAGAGTTATATAATAATTTAGGCATTGCTTATTACGCGACTAAGGATAACGTGTCTGCAAAAGAAATGTTTGAGCAAGCCATTAAAATTGATCCTGAATACGCCCATGCTATCGATAATCTGAACAATATCAATAAATCAGTTCAATAAAGTTTGCATTTGAACCATTATTCATTAACAATATTTATTGAAGGTAGTTTATGTATAGATTCACATATGTAATATTTGGACTTATCGTGTCTTCTGGTGTCTATGCCGGAGATGCCAGTAACGCAGTGAATCAAGTCAAGAATTCAGCTCTAAACCAAGCATTCTCATATGGCGACTCTGCGGTTGAATCATGGGCAAAAGAAAATCTCACTAGCTTAAGACTAATAGAAATAGAGACTAGGACTAGAGAATCCTCAAAACCTACTTTTAGAGCGATTTCATTATTTGAAATTGCAGGTAATGATTCCAAAAAAATACTCACACAGTTGTCATATTCCACATTCGATAGTGATGAGACTTTGAATGCTGGTCTTGTGTATAGAATGATGAATAGCGATATGACTGTAATCTATGGTGTAAACGTATTTTATGATTACCAATTTAATACTGGTCATAAAAGGACAGGTGTTGGTTTTGAAATGAAGTCGAGTGTATACGATGTAAATATTAATTTGTATGAAGCTCAATCAGATATTCATCACGTAGATGGTGTTCCTGAAGTTGCAGCGGGTGGCTATGATGCAGAAATCGGTATGCAAGTTCCGTACTTACCTTGGGCAAAATTATATTACAAGGCATACCAATGGAATAATGAAACATTAGATATAAAAGATGGTCAGAACATAAGTCTGTATATGGAACCAACATCACGACTGTCTTTAGAATTAGGTGTCCAAGATGATGATAGTATGACAAAAAACGGATTTCTTAAATTAAATTATATCGTGTGTTGCAATGAGAGAAAGATGGGGCCTTCTATATTTACTGTATCAAACCAAGCATTTAATTATGCCAGAGTCAGTGGCGATAGAATGTATGAAAAGGTCAGAAGAGAAAATAATATAATTACAGTAAGAGGCGGCGGAGAATTTAGAGTAACAGCTAACGGATTTTAAAAATGAGAAAAATTTTACTTACATTGAGCTTAATATTATTATTCCCACTTGTTGGCCACACAGCAGCTTGTGCAGTAAGCTCAGGGATAACTACAATTGCTGATAATGCATGCGAAAGTCAACCAGACTCTTATGGTATCGTAATGTATAAAATGTATTTGTGTACTTCTGCACCAACTCAACCAACCACCACAGCAGCAGCAGATTTAACTGCTGGTGGATGTGTACTAGTTCTTGATGCTGACTCAGGTGTAAGAATAGATATTACTGGTTCTAGTTTAGTAGATTTTACTGGGTCAACATTTACTAAACCTGCTCCAGGTATCTACACCCATGGTTATATGCATATCGATAATATCTTTTACGTAAAACAACAAAGAATATTCAACGAAGCAAAAGAGGGTCTAAAAGCTGGTGATGATAATGGAATTCACTGCTCAACTTTATCTGGAACAGGTACTGATACGGATCAAAATTCTACATGTGGGGGTTCCGCTATTACACCAGGAATATGGGGTTCAACAATGACTGACTTTGATGGTGGAGAGGCTGGCATTCAAGCAACAGCTACGCGCACAAACTTGAATGGCACTGGAAGTGATATAAAAGGTATATTGATTGATACTAATGGACATGAGGCTACCAGTGTTGGTGAAGTTGATTCTCTTGGAGGTTTTCAAACTTTTGGTACAGCAATAAATGTCTCAACTAATCTTAAAGAACTTAATATCTCCTTTGGAATCAGTGAGGGTTCTACTATTTTTGAAAATAATGCCGACCCTAATGTCGTTGGTTTCAGTAGCGGTCCTTTCCAAGCAGTAATAACTGCAGTCAATCACGAATAATTATTCGTGACAGGAGTAATCTCCTTGTAAACAAAATTTCTTATTTCTAAGATGAGATAAAATCAACATAGCACTTCCAGCTATTGCAATAAGTATTGTCATTAATACTTCTGAGTACTCTTCGACATGAGAAAATATATACAGAAGTACTTATGTAATATTTTGACAGAGAATGTAGGCGAGTTTTTATTATATTAGTCGTGGCAACAATATTCTTCTTTAGCGCATAGATTTCTATTTCTCAGATGCGTAAATATTAGTAGACTACTAGCAAATAAGGTAAGGACTATTGATAGGCCCTCACTAAATTCATGTATGGATATTGCAATTAATAAAACAAATATTGCACAAATACCACCAAGTTTAACAATATCATCATTGTGCTTTCTACAACCTAGTGTGAAGGCTATTAATGAAGTTGGAAAAATAAAATACATGAGTGTTTCATGAAATTCATGTGATGTGAAAAATGCTAGTTCAATATATGGTGATAAAATTATCAAAAGAGGAAGTAATATGCAGTGTATAGCACATACCGCAGATACTGTTATTCCAAAATTGTCTAGTATTTTTTGCATTGTTATAAAACGTATTATGCATAATTACTATTAAAATGGTAGCATAATTCATATATGACAAACAAAAAATATACGCTTTGCTTGAAAAATGGGCGCGTTATGATTGGTGGCACACTTCAATCAACTAACATCTATATATTGAATGATAAAATATCATCTATATCTGATAAATCCTATGAGTCTGAAAAAGTAATTAATTGTAGTAACTTAACTGTACTTCCAGGTGTCATTGATTCTCAAGTTCATTTTAGAGAACCAGGTCTTGAAGGCAAAGAAACACTTGAATCTGGAATGCTTGCAGCTGCATCAGGTGGCGTAACATCCATCTTCGAAATGCCAAATACGAATCCTCTTACTATTACGCCGGAAACAATTGAAGATAAACTAAATCGTGCTAGTAAAGGCGCTTGGACTGATTATGCATTTTATCTAGGGGGTACAATGAGAACATCCCCCAACCTACGTGAATGGGAAAACTTGAAAGGTGTCTGTGGTATTAAAATATTTATGGGTGCCAGCACTGGTGATTTAGTGACAGCCACTGATGAGGAAGTTGAAGCAGTTATAGCCAATGGACGACGAGTAATTGCAGTACATGCTGAAGATCAAATGATTATGAATGAGAATCAAAAAACTATACTTGGTGAGAGTAATGACGTTAGCATGCATTGCATATGGCGTTCACCGGAAAGCTGTTTATCTGCTACAACTCGTGTAGTTAACCTCGCTCGTAAACATAATAGAAGAGTACATGTCCTACATATTACGACAGATAAAGAAATGGAATTTTTATCAAAGAATAAAGATATTGCAAGTGTAGAATTACTAGCTAACCATTTATCTTTGCATGCTCCAGAATGTTATGAAAGACTTGGTACATTAGCTCAACAGAATCCACCTATTCGAGAGAAAAATCATCAAGATGCATTATGGCAAGCTCTAAATTCTGGTGTGGTTGATATAGTTGCGTCCGATCATGCACCGCATACACTCGACGAAAAATCTGAAACATACCCAAAATCACCAAGTGGTACACCAGGAGTTCAAACATTGGTTCCTATTATGCTTAATCATGTAAATAACGGAAAACTGTCTTTAGAAAAATTAGTTAGCCTGTGGAGCTATGGACCAGAACGTATTCATAAGATTTCAAATAAGGGGAGAATCAAAGAGGGCTACGATGCTGATTTTACTATTGTAGATATGAATAAAGAAATGGTTATTGAAAATAGCCAACAAAGGTCAAAAAGTAAATGGACTCCTTATGACGGTATGAAAGTAAAAGGTTGGCCAACATACACTATTATAAGAGGAAGCTGTGTAATGCAAGATGATGAAATACTCGGACATCCTATAGGTGAAAAGATTAGGTTCAAAGAAACTATGGAGATTATTAAATGAATGAACAAATACAATTGCTGTATGACTTTACATTTGGTCTTGCTAAAATTGCTTGCCAAAATGACGAGGTTCCAGTTGGAGCAGTTATTTTTAAAGACAATACTTATGAAGTAGTCGCCCCTGGATTTAATCAAATGAAATCTAATAAATCATCTTTAGATCATGCAGAAATGCTTGCTTTAAGATTAGCTATGTCAAGAATGGGCAAGGAAAGGCTTATTGGATGCAGTATGATAACTACTTTAGAACCATGTCCAATGTGTGCCCAAGCAATCAGTTTTGCTAGATTGACTAGTGTGATATTTAGTGCAGAAGACATAAAAAGTGGTGGTATTCTTCACGGACCTAAAATATATAATTCAGCATCTTGCCACCATAAACCAAGTATTATTAGGTTTGATGATAGGGATAGATCAAAAAAACTACTACAAACATTCTTTCAAAATAAGCGAAAAAATAAGACAAATTAATTTTGTCAAGCTTGTACATTACCTTTTTTAAAGGTATCTTGGGCACTGCTTTGAATGTGGGTATATTTATTGCACTATAAACTAAGAGATTATGAGCGAATTCCTAAAAACCTTTGATAAACTAAACGATGCACAGCTAAGATCTGCCGTTAAAACTCTCGGTAAACTGTTAGGGAATATTATAAAAACTCATGCTGGAAACGATGTTTATTTAGCTGTTGAGAAGCTTAGAAAGGGTTTTATAAACCTTAGAAAAAATAATAATCAAGCAAAACATGATCAACTAATTAGATATATAGAGAGGCTGGATCCTAAAACATTAAAAAATGTAATCAGATCTTTTTCAAAATATTTTGCGTTAGTTAATGTGGCTGAAGAAGCTTATCAACATATCAATAGAACAGATCGTCTAAAATCAGGGTTTGATTCATGGGAAGGCTCTTTTGATCAAACCTTAAGAGAATGCAAAGACTCAGATATAGATCAAAATAAACTTCAAGAATTAATTAGTTCACTCCATTATGCTCCAGTATTTACAGCTCATCCAACTGAGGCAAAAAGAAGAAGTAAACTTGAAGCTATGAGAAGAATATTTAATACAATTCTAGAACTTCAACGATATAAGGGTCAATCGATAAAGCGTGAAGAGTTAATTGAAGAACTTCAGGCAGAGATATTAATCCTCTGGCGAACTGATGAAGTAAGATTAAGGAAGCCAACAGTAATAGATGAAGTTGAGAATGGTCTTTATTATTTTAGAACTTCTTTATTCAAGGCTATACCGGAAGTTTATAAAGATATGGAAAAAGCTGTTAAAAGAATTTATCACACAGACAATATTAAGGTTCCAAGTTTTATAAAATTCGGATCGTGGATCGGGGGTGATAGAGATGGCAACCCTTTTGTAACACCAGATATAACTAAAGAAGCAGTATATATGCATGCTGAAACAGCAATACATGAATATATGAGAAGAGCTCAAAGTTTATCAACAATTCTTACGCACTCACTAGAACTCACAAATTTATCAGATGCATTTAAAGAATCTTGTAGGAGCGATGAGATTTATCATTCGTGTGCATTTAAAGATACTACACAGGATTTTTCAAAAGAACCGTATAGAAGAAAATTTAAAATTATTAGATATCGTTTAGACCAACGTCTAAAAGTGATTAATAAATTAAAGAACAATATTCAACCACAAATTAAGCATGCATATGAATCAGATAAAGATTTACTAAAAGATTTATATTTAATTAGAGATTCTTTAATTTCTGATAAAGATTTAATATTGAGTGACTTTGGACTCAATGACTTTATAAGATTAGTTGAAACATTTGGTTTTCATCTAGTCAATCTTGATATTCGCGAGGAGTCAACAAATCATACTAATGCGGTCTCGGATGTACTTAATGTTTCATTACAACTTGATTATGCATCTATGGATGAAACATCTAGAATAACTAATCTAGAAAAATTTATAAAATCAGATATTACTTTAGATCAGGTTTATGACAAATTGAGTGGTGTTTCCAAGAAAGTTATAGATGTCTTTACTGTCATGACTCAGCTAAGAGAGGAGATAAGTGTTAATGCATTTGGTAATTATGTCATTTCTATGACACATCATGCCAGTCATGTATTTGAAGTTTTAGCATTAGCTAAATTATGCGGACTCTTAATAAACGAAAATGGAAAAATTAAATCATTAATACAAGTCACACCACTATTCGAAACTATTGACGACTTAACCAGGATAGAAGAAATACTTGAAGACTTATTTAGCAATAATACTTATAACAATTTAATTGAATCTTATAAGGGGACTAAACTTCAAGAAGTAATGCTTGGCTATTCTGATTCATGCAAAGATGGCGGAATTCTATCTTCTTCATGGAGTTTGTATAGAGCACAATTGCAAGTATTGGATATTTCAAAAAAATATAAAGTTGAGTGTCGCCTCTTTCATGGAAGGGGAGGGACCGTTGGCAGAGGTGGAGGTCCAACACACAACGCAATTCTTGCGCAACCGGATCGAACTGTTAGAGGCACAATTAAAATTACAGAACAAGGTGAGGTATTATCATATAAATATGGAGTCCCTCAATCTGCATCTTACGAATTAGAACTTGCACTAAGTGGTCTAATGAAAGCAAGTAAGCATCTTGTTGTAGATAGCCCTACATCTAGTAATAACTTTGAACGAATGATGAGTGAGATGTCAGTTATTGGAGAGAAAAAATATAGAGACCTTACAGATGATAAACCCGGAATAATGGATTATTTTTATGAAGCTACTCCAGTACAAGAATTGGCAGAATTAAATATTGGCTCTAGGCCTTCGCATAGAAAAAAAACAAATCGTTCAAAGTACTCAATAAGAGCTATCCCATGGGTATTTGGCTGGTCATTATCTCGTCATACTTTACCTGCATGGTATGGCCTTGGTTCAGCATTAAATAAAATTGTTTCTGCAGAAGCTGGTAATCTAGACAAACTAAAATCTATGTATATCGAATGGCCTTTTTTTAGTGTACTTTTAGATAATATTCAAATGGCATTATCAAAGTCTGACCTAGGTATTGCTCGAGATTATTCTCTGCTTGTAGAAAACAAAGATGCAGCAAAAGAGATTATCTCTGATATTGAAATTGAATATAAATCAACTGTATCTACATTATTACAAATAGTCGGTTCAGATACATTGCTTTCTGAGAATACAAAATTATCTCTATCGTTAAGTAGAAGACAACCATATTTAGATCCCCTCAATTATATTCAAGTAATGTTGCTTAAAAAACATAGAAAAGTGCTGGGTGAAGATACTGTTAATTTTGATCCTCTACTAAGAACAATCCATGCCATTGCTATTGGCATGAAAAATACTGGGTAGTAATGGCTAGGATTCTAATAATATAAGAATCAGTATGATAGCCACCGGTCTTCTCACAAGTGACATAGTCATTAAAAAAGAGAATATTAATCTCTATTTTCTGTTTACAAGTGCCATAATAAGTATCTGATTAATTGTAATTTTTTGATTATTTAAATGACTGAAGAAATAAATCAACTAACGGATATGAATAGCGAATGTGGTTCATCAGAGCCATATGCTTTACAAGTGACTGATAATAGCATGGAGCCAGAGTTTCCTATGAACTGCATTGTTATTGTGGACCCTTCAGGGGCTTGCAATGATGGACAGTATATATTTGTTGAGTATGATGGCGTAAGATGGTTTAGAAGATTTAAAGTGATTGATGGCGATAAATATTTACTACCAATTAACATTGAATATCCTGAAATAAAGCTTGATAACTCGTATGATGTTATTGGTATAATCGTACAGAAAAACGTTAAAAGACAAATTACACATTACAATTAATATGAAAATAATAACAATTTATAGTACGAGAATTTGCCCTTACTGCA
>Ga0228672_1001038_pt1 | contig 11633 bp, 6 predicted proteins | sample 90DmetaG_FD_182788 | JGI IMG/M metagenome (GOLD analysis project Ga0228672, IMG submission 182788) | Seawater microbial communities from Monterey Bay, California, United States - 90D | ecosystem: Environmental > Aquatic > Marine > Coastal | place: USA: California | collected 2016-11-08 | reverse complement strand
ACTAAATGTACACAACATATTAATTAACATTAGATATTGTATGATGAGGCGATCGGAATGGGCGTTGTGCGATCAATCCTTTTTGAGCTCCAATACGACCCACGACTGAGTGTATTTTGGTGGTTTCCAGAGCTTCATGCAAAGTCATCGGTGGTAATATGGAAGGTAAGCGTTTGGCGAGCATGGTCTTTCCGGCTCCGGGCGGTCCAATTAAAATAATATTATGTCCGCCAGATGCAGCTATTTCCATACAGCGTTTGATACTCTCCTGCCCTTTCACATCAGAGAAATCAAATTCAGGCTGGTCTAGGTTTTTTTTAAATTCTGCCCGGGTATCTACAATGGTTTGTTCTAAAGGTTTATTACTGTCAAAATAACTTATAACTTCAGATATGTGTTCAACTCCATAAACGTTAAGACCATCAACAATGGCGGCTTCTTTGGCATTTTCTTTTGGCAAGATAAATCCTTCAAAGCCGTCCTCTAAGGCTTTAATTGCAATAGGTAGTGCCCCTTTTATAGATTGTACACTTCCATCCAAGGAGAGCTCTCCCATGATGATGTAGCGTTCTATTTTGGTTTCTTGTATTTGATTGGAAGCAGTGAGAATCCCTATTGCTAAGGTTAGATCGTAGGCAGAGCCTTCTTTACGCATATCGGCTTGCGACATGTTAATGATGAGTTTTTTACCGGGAATTTTATACCCATTGTTTTGAAGCGCTGCTGCTATTCGAAAATTACTTTCTTTGATGGCGTTATCGGGTAATCCAACCAAATGGTATCCAATTCCTTGATCGACATTCACTTCAATTGTGATGGTATGGGCTTCCACGCCAAAGACAGCGCTTCCGTAGATTTTTTTGAGCATTTGAGTAAATTTGAGAGTCTAAATCTACTAAATATTACGGAATAACGACAAAAGAAAAAGGTTTTAAGTTATACTCAACTTAAAACCTTTTTGTCTGACTATAATTTGAAGATTAAAACTTCAATTGCTCATTTTTGTCCCAAAGTCCCCAATAGGCACCAACATCCCCTTCAGCACCTACTTTCCATGACTCATCAAAAGAAGAAAAATAGAAATTAGGAATATCATTTTCTTTGGTCCATCGCATGGTGTCAATAAAATATTTCATTGCAGCTTTTTTGCTCGCAATTGCCCCTCTTAAACCTCCACCTTGGCTTGGCCAGCCTGTTTCTGTAATAATAATAGGTTTGCCTTGTGCTGAAGCTACAACTTCACCATACATCGCTTGCATGTGGCCTAATGAATAGTCTATTGGGCAACCTTCCCAATAGGGATACAGGTTTGCTAATATAACATCTGAGTGCTCTACAATAATTGGATGGCGAGAAAACTCGTAATACGCATCTACATAGCCTACAGGTATGTTTAATCCTGCTAAAGCTTCTTTAACGCGTTTAATATAACCTATTAACTCTTCTAAGCTCAAATCGTCGCGATACAAAACTTCGTTTCCTACTGCAGCTACATCTACATGTCCTGCTTTTGCTAATGAAATTAGACCTTCAATTTCTTTTTCGTTTTCTTCTTTATCATCACCAAGCCAAGCACCGACTAATGTTCTTAATCCATGCTTTTTGGCTGCAACAGGGACAAATTCATTGCCTTCTGTACATGAAAATGAACGAATAGCTCCTACATAAGGTTTTAAAATTTTGACACGACGCTCAACTTGTTCCATGCTAATATCATCACCTGGTTTTTGACCGTCTTGGTACATACTAAAACAAATACCATGCATCCCATCTTGGATGGTTTTACGCCACAGACTTTTTAAATCTTCTAACGAATCTCGAGATGCATCTATCCCTTTGGTAGGAACCTGACTGTAGTCTTTTTTTGGTTTGTAATACGATTCTTCTCTAAATGACATAATCCTAACTCTATTTAATTATTTAAATTTTAATTGCTCGTTTTTATCCCAAAGCCCCCATCGTGCTCCAACATCGCCTTCGTGATGAACCTTCCAAGATTCATCAAAAGAGGAGAAATAAAACAGTGGTACTTCATTTTGTTGTGCCCAATTGGCGGTATTTATAAAGTATTTCATCGCATTGCTTTCTGAAGGGTGTGCCGCTTTAGTGTGATCTCCTTGATTTGGCCAACCTGTTTCCGTAATGATAACAGGTTTCCCATCGGATACTTTTTGTGTAACCGCATACATTTGTTTTAGATAGGTGGATGATTGTTCGATACTACAGCCTTCCCAAAATGGATAACAGTTTGCTAATAAAACGTCACATGCTGCGGTAAGTTTGGGACATTCAACAAATTGATAATAGGCATCTACATAACCCACAGGAATTTTTGGTAGGGCACGTTTTACTCGGTTTATATATGCGATTAATTGTTGTTCTGTTAATTCTTTGCGCATTAAAGTTTCATTTCCGACGACAGCTATATCAACCAACCCCGATTTTCCTAGTTTTATGAGAGCGCTAATCTCTTTTTCGTTTTGAGTTAGATCATCTCCTATCCATGCGCCAACCATGGTTTTAAGTTCTTTTTCTTTAGCCACTTTTGGAATGCACTCATTACCATCTGTACAAGAAAATGAACGCACCCATTTTGTGTATGGTGCAATGATATTCATTCTGCGACTAATTTGATCTTCAGATAATTTGTCACCAATATCTTGACCTTCTAAATAAGGGCTAAAACACATGCCGTGTAACCCATTATTTAAACTTGTCGAAAATAGTGTTTTGATGTCTTCATCTGTTTTTGAGTTGAAGTCAGTATCGGATTCTAAGCTAATATTGAGGTCTGTGATAGAAAATTCGAGAAGTTTATTTGCTATGTAATAAGTGTTTAAGGTCTTTGGTTTTGTTTTGCGGTTATCTAATGCTGTTCGGATTTCATTAGAACGTTCTTCATCTATATCATAATCTTTCATGATATACATCGCAAAAAGTGTACCTACCAGTGGAAAAAAACAAAAGAAAGCGTGTAATCCGTTGACTGCTCCTTGTTGATCTACGGTTGGCAAATCTGAATTAAATCCAACAAACCATATGATCACACCACTTAAGGCTCCTGCTATGGCGTAACCAACTTTTACCATCCACCAATAAATAGCTCCAAAAGTACCTTCTCTTCGTTTACCAGTATTTAATTCATCGATATCAATTACGTCTGCTGTCATAGACATCATAATCGTAAATAGGCTTCCGATTCCAAAAGAAAAGAAAGGGAGTGCTATAATATACATCCATGGTTTTCCAGGGATGAATAAAAAATATAACATTATATAACCAATAATTGATATGCCTTGACAAGCCATAAAAGCTTTCTTCTTTCCTATTTTTTTTGATAACCAAGAAACGATTGGAATTACAATAAATGTAGTTCCTAATGCTCCTAAACATCCAAATAATGAGACCCATATTCCTGATGCTCCAGCATCTCCATTAAATAGCTTGTATACAATTACAAAAAAAGTAAGTGAAGCGACCGTATTAAAAGCATTAAATATTAAAAACGTGGCACCGCAAAGTTTCCTAAATTCTTTAATTTTGAAGGCTTCTACAAAACTTTTGAATATTTTTGTTAGACTGTTGCCAATATTGGCTCTGTTCAAAGGTTCGTAATCTTTTTCAAGAGTAGATTCACCTTTAATAAATAAAGCAGGAACAATAGCACAAAACGCACAAGGAATGGCAACCCAAATTGCTAATTCTCTAACGGCCACTTCTGCAGAGGGAAACCATTCTGGGTCATACATAATAATCCAAAATAATGGTGCAATTACCCATGCCCACTGCCCTATCCACTGGGCAATGGCCATAATATTTGTGCGCTCATGAAAATCATCGCTCATTTCATAACCCATGGCAACATAAGGAACACTAAAAAACGTGAGTCCCAAGTAAAAAATAATAGACCACAAAAAGAAATACCAAAAATTAAATTGTAACGTATTTTCTTTAAATAACTGCCACATAAAAATGTAAGCAATTCCCATAATGATTCCACCTATTAGAACATATTGTCGGCGTCGACCCCATTTTGATTTTGTGTTATCTGACACAAAACCCATGATTGGATCTGATATCGCATCAAATAATCTTGGAAACAAATATATCATACCCCACATCAGTCCAGTAAACTTTAAATCTTCTACTAAAACAACCATGAATATACCTAAAATGGCTGGAAACATTTGATTGGCAAACATTCCTATTCCAAAGGCTATTTTTTGTCCTATTGGAACTTTTTTTGAATTTATAGACATAATGGTTTGGTTTTAGTTGGTGAGTGTTAGTTTGTTTGTAGTGTTTATGGTAATAGTATAGTTTGTAGTGCTTGTGGTTGTATTGTTATTGATTTTGATGTGTTGCCTAATGAGAGCTCAAAGGTTTTTAAGGTTTTCCCTTCGTTAAAGACCACAACTGCGATTGAACCATTAGGATTTTGTGCAGCAGTGACTTGTAACTCTGAATCAGAATTATCCAAGCCAATTACTTTTGCACCTGGGCGGATATATTTGCTAAAATGCGCCATTGTATAATACAAGGGTGTAAGATAGACTTCATCGTTATCGGGATCTACAATAATTGGAGCGACACACCAGTTTTTAAACCAGTTTGGACCTCCTTGTCTATCAAGAACCATATTCCAATCTACCCATCCATCAACCCAGTTATTTAAGCAGCCAATGATATCTCTTGCATAACGATTTACCGGTGCATATTTTGGGTGCAAATATTTCTTTTCAGGTTCACGCCAATCGTAACCCCAATCTGTTGCTTCTTTGGACCAATACCATTTATCATCTTGCCATTTTGGAGTTTCTGAATCTATACAACCTTCTGTTTCTATAAGGTATTTATTTGGTGCTTTGGTGTGTGCATACTGTAAAGCTTTAGGGAAAAAATCGTAAGTACTTTCATACCAATGAATCGCTGTTCCTGCATAATACTTAGAAGTGGCTTCATTTTGATACATTACATCAACCCATTCTTTTAGACCGTCCCTATTTTGGTCGTACCCCAAAATATTTACAGTTTCATATCCATTAGCTTCTAATTTTGGGCCTAAATGGTTTTGAACAAAATCTGTTTCTTCTTCTGGCGAGAAATGCATACTCTCCCAATTATTACCATTTCCATGCGGTTCGTTTATAGGGGTCAAACCCCAAATATCAATGCCTTCAGCTTTGTATGCATCTAAGTATTTAGAAAAAAATAAGGCAAACGATTCATAGAACTCTGGTAGTAATTTTCCGCCAACATAGTTTTTATTGTCTTTCATCCAAGGGGGAGCGGACCAAGGTGAGGCGATAATATTAAATCCATCTTTAGAAATTGCCATGGCCTCTTTGATCATTGGAATTAAATCGTCTTGATCTTCTTTGATACTAAAATGTTTAAGCTCAATATCGTCTGCTACTGGTGCATATGTATAATTGTTTAATGAAAAATCACAAGAGCTAATGTGTGTGCGAGTTAAGGAATAGTTTGCTCCTTTTTCACTAAAGTAAGCGTCAAGTATTTTCGTTCTATTTTTTTTACTCAAACGATTTAATAAAGACGCCGAAGCTTCGGTAAAAGATCCTCCAAAACCGGTGATGGTTTGAAATGTTTTTTCAGGTTTAAGTTGGATTTTTGAAGGATTTTCGGAAGGTTCAAATTCTGAAACTTCGGTCAACTTGTTTCCATTTGCTGAGGTTTCAAAAACAGTAACTTCTAGGGGTTGTTGGGACGTGCACGCTGTGAGCATTACAAATAATATTAAAAAATGATGTGTTTTCAATTGTTTTTTGATTTGGTTATTAATTATAATTGTTCTTTTGTTGGAGGTAACTCAACTTCTAATAATAATGCTTCTTTATTTCCATTATAGGTTTTTGTAATGGGTTTACCTCCTCGGGTCAATCCGTCAAAAACGCCTTGATCTACCAAGTCCCAGAGCACATATTTTGCTTTACCATCTACTGTAAACAACCCAAAATAGTTTTCAGATCCTCCCTTATTGTGGGCATCTTTCCATGGCTCATCAAAAGCTTCAAAATAGAAACATGACATGTTGTTTTGATTGGTCCATTGGCGGATGTTATTATAATAAATGGATTCTTTATACTCATCAGTTGCTTTTGATCCTTTGGCACCATAAAATCCATTAGAAGAACTTGCCCACCCTGTTTCTCCAACATGGATTGGCTTGTATATTCCTAAACTTTTAATATAACGCGCTACACTATCTAGTTGTGAAATTGCATAGGTATTTGCGCGATTCATAGCAAGGTCTATTCGTTTTAGACTGGATAATTGTGTTTCTTTTCCAAAAACACCCCAAAAAACAGGGTTGTAATGGGTATCATGCATTGGATATGTATGAACAGATAAATAATCCACAGCTTTGATTAATTTTGTGAGATCTTCTACATGATATTGAGAATCTCCACCGCCCCACGACGCAAAATTATCGGAACTGGTTATCCATAGATCTTTTGATAAATCTCCTGATTTCTTAAGGGATTGTAAATGTGTGACCCACTTTAAAATCACAGCGGGTTGAACATAATAGGTTGTAGCCCATTTAACCATGGCCTCATTTCCTACAGCGATCACTTTTACAATTTCAGGATATTCTTGTGCAAGAGAAACTGCACGATCAATTTCAGCTGCATTATTTTCGCTTTCTATATTGTGGTCTACTGGTTTGTCTGTCCATGCATTTTTACAATCAATCCAAGCCCCTAACATCAAATACATTTCAAAAGTGGAATCTTCTTTTTTTAATTCGCGAATAGCTTTTAAAATATTTGAGGTATGCGCTAATTGAACATTATACGTTCGTAATATTCGGATATTCATTGCATGAAGAATTTTCATATCTTCTTTTAGCTCTCCAATGGTCGGTTGAAAATCTCTTGATGATTTCCGATATCCACCATATGAAATAGCTAAATAGTTTGAATTTCCTAATATATCTTTAGCGGTCACTTTTTTTTGTGTTTTAAAATTTGATGTGAGGTTGGTATTTTTATTTTTTTTACACGACACCATGAAAAAAACAAGCAGTATTATAGTTAATATGTGTATGCTTTTTTTCATAATATCATAGACCTATTATTTTAATCGTTCTTTTTTAATTTTTACATTTATTTGAACTACTTCCCCATTACGATTAAAAACACGCTCACTTATTTCTGCATCTAAGTTTAAGCCATCGAACTTTTTTGTAGTTCCATTACTTAAATCAACTACTAAAGAATCTTCGTTAGCAATAGTATAGATAACAGGGACTTGACAATAGGTAAAACACAAGGAGTCCTTAGAGATCAAAATGCTATCTTTTTTGTTTGGAATTGCGATATAATGAAAGATATTACTTTCTAGTAAAAATTCATCATTACGCAACAAACGCGGATTGAATCCAAGTTTACCTTCAGAAACTTCTACACCTAATTCACCGAATCGCGATAACACATCTTCTTTTACTTGTCCCGTCATACCAGGCTGTTGTGCGCCTTTTCCTGCTGGTGTATGTGAATATGCATCGGTTGGAAATGCACCATATAATTTCGGTGATTTGTGCACTCCAATCCCGGCATTAATTTCATAATAATGGTCTAACAAACTCCCTATTTCCACTGCATTTGCTTCAGAATCAAATGCTAAATTGCAAGTTTCTAAAACTGCTAATTGCAGTTTTGAAACCATGTGCCAATAAATTGACCCTAAGCCCTCATATCCATAGAACGTTCCTGAACGTCCTGTAAACGCTTTATGGTTGAAAACCTCTTCAAAAATTTGAAGAATTTTTGGGGTTTCTGACTTTACAAGTTGTTTGTATGAAGTGCCTAAAAGTTCTGATAGCGCTGCTTTTAAATCATTAGCATTTTTAAAGTTTCCGTTGAAGTGGTACGCACCATTAACATCTTTCTCTAAAATCTGTACATTTCCATCTGAAACGAGTTGGCTTAATAATTTAGATGAAGCAACTGCAGATTCTGAAATTGTGTTACGCTCAATAAATCCTTTTAATTCTTTGTTTGGATACAATAGATAACTGTACTGATCTGGACGGAACAGCTTACTGGCTTTCATTGCATTCAAAACAGATAAGGATTCCTTAAAAGATAAATATTTCGAACTTAATACAGCAACTTGCCCTTCTAACATCTCATCTAAATATGAAATTGAAACACTATTATCCTCATTTATAGTCATCAAATTATAAGCGTGATATAAATTATCTTCTCGCTTATTGACTTCAATTGAGTGTTCTAAATAGCGAAGACTAACCTCAATAAATGATTTTAAATCTTTAACTGCTATTTCTTGTTTTCTTCCAGAGAAAGCCGCTTTATAAATTTGATTTCTATATTTACTCCCTGCTTTTCCTAAGGCGTCTAATATTACTTTTCTATCTGAGTCGTTAATACGTTCAGAAAGTAACTGTTGATTATCGTTAAAGGTTGAATGAATGGCATTGAAGAAGGTAATAAGCTCTCTAGAAACTTCAACAGTATCTAAATCGGATTGCGCTACAACTGTATCAAAGAATTTTAAGAACCGTCGTAAATAATACAAGGTAACCATGGAAACCCCACTTCCTACTAAGGCATTATTTGCATCATTCCATTCTGGACGTTGTGTATTCATCCATATTCCACCTTCTGGAATAAAGTTTGAAAGTTTAGCTAGTGTGGTAGCTAATATTTTTTCAATGAAATTAACCTTTACAATAAATCGATTTTCATCACGGAGTAAGGCACCATCTGCTCCTAGTTCTACGCGTTGTTCTCTAATTTTATGATCTAAGGCTTCATCAAATTCGATAGTGTCTTTTGGATTTTCGAGCAAGGCATCATAACTCTTAATTTTATAGGGGACATTGGCATATACAAACAAATCCTTATCAAATAGAGTTGCTAATTTGCCTGGTTGATGACTTTCGATAAACTCTAAAAATTTGAGCAAATAAATCACCTGGTGATCTCCCCAATATCCAATATAAGACCATGGATCGTCTGGCTCAATTGTTTCCCAATCAAAACCTCCTTTGGTAACTCGGTAAGGGTTGTAACCATCAAAAGTAGTTGCATTTAGAAACTTGTGAATCATACTTTCAATAAAGTCAGGATAGGAATGTGCTAGGGCTTCCCAATTTTGAAAAATATCACGCCAGTTTCCTTCGTAATCTAATATTTTTGAACCGTCAATTTCACTTTTAGTGTTTATGGAAAATTTATTCCAAGGACGACTTGGATCTCCATGACGACGGCTAAATTTTAAGGGCATATATTCAAAACACAAACGTCTAAAATTTGTGTCATCAACTTCGTTTGCGAGTGTTTGTAGAACTGAGAGTGAGAATTTCTCTGGAAGTTTCTCAATAGTTGTTTCAGTGGTTCTAGCAACTTTTTTATTGGCTTTTGAAAGATAATTTTTAAAATCCCATTTTTCAATTTGATAATTATCATCAAAAATTCCACCTCTCATGATATTGAATAAGGTATTAGAGAAATGACGTGTATCTCTAAATTTATCTGCTGAAAGTTGTAACCCATCAGAAGCAGCATTTAAAGCAATTAATCGTGAGGTTCCATTCTCAATTTTTTGGTTGACGAGCTCCCATAAACCGTCATTAGCTTTAATTTGGTTTATAAGCTTTGCAATTGCAGAATGGTTTTTATTTACTTCTGCAACGAGCATCCATTCTTTATTTTCTTGAGATGATAATACAATTATAGAATTCACAAAATAAGCACCTTTTTCGGCTTTAACATCTGTTTCTTCTACGATTTCATGTTGTTTTCTAAAGCTATCGAGTTGTAATGACGATAATAAATGTTTGGAATTTTCTAAACCTAAAGACCAAACGATATTGGCTTTTAAAGCTTCACTAGGCTCAGCTTTATCTACAATAATTGCACTTAAAGCATAGATTCCTAAACCAGAACTTTTTTCTAATTCACTGCGTTTATAAGCATCGACTAAATTACTACTTGCATTTTGTAAGTCGCTTCCAACGCCGTAAGGTAATATGTTTTGAATTCCATCCAATACATTAATTTCAACTTTTGATGTTGACGTATTAATAAGTTTTGATTTTTTTATAAATCCAAACGTATTTGTTGAATTCCATTGGTATTGAAAGATGAGTTCTAAATCGTGATTGACTTCTTCAAACAACACTTTGTTACCGTACTCGTTTTTATATAAGTTTCGAGTGGTTTTATACTTTCCCGCAAAACGATCTGAAAAAGGTTCCCATAAATGAGTTTCATTATTTTTTAGGACTTGAAAAATAGATTTACTTCCTGTAATTTCAGCAGATTCCGTGATTTTATCATCTGTATAATACGGAAACAAAGCGAATTCAGAATTTTTTCTACCTGCTGTTAGCCCACCATTACTTGAAATAAACATCCAGTGATTTGAATCACTAACGATGCTCATAAAAAATGGTCTCATTTGGTCACTATTTGAAATCTTATAATAGACTTCGTTGTCAATACTAACCAAAGTTCCTTTGATCTCTTTGTCTTGATTTATAGTTTTATCTTTTCCTAAAAAAATAGCTTGTTTTGTCATTTAATTGTTTATCATTCAACCTCGGTTATTATAATACGAGGTTTGTTGTTTTTTAATATTGTTTAACTGTATAAAGTTGCTTGTTTTTGAAAATTAATTTGGGATTTCAAAAATAAAAAAGACTTTTAAGGATTGGCTTTTCAAAAAGCTTTTTATTGCTGTTCAAATTGATTTATCCAGATAAACTAAAATTAGAGTGATTTTATTAAGAATATTTTAATCTCGATCTGTATTGATACAGAATTTTAAAAAAATAAGGCTAGAGGGTATTGTCCTCTAGCCTTAAAATAAATTATTGAAACGTTATATTATCAAAATAGATTACATTGTCAGAAGTTCTTCCACCCATATCAAAATCAGGGAATACAACAATTTGATCAATGTTTGTAGAACCATCTAATCCGTTTCCAATACGACTAGTAAAATCAAACGTCAACTCTTCCCATGCATTAACTACTGTATTTTCAACTTTTATCTCTACTTGTGCTCCTCCAGAAGGGTTTACTAATTTAACCCCCACATCACTAATTACAGTTTTGTAAACCATAACTTTTATGATGGCATTTGAAGCAGAAAGATCCCATGTAATCCCCATTTCTCCATGAGCAGTTTCAGTACCAGCCCAAGGGTTACCAGTCTGAAGCGCTGTAATTTTAGCTACAGTCGCAGAGGTGTTAATTCCTGATGCATTTGGATTTGCTACAAATTCTAGTGGTGGGTTTGTATCATTCTCAAAAACATTCCAAGTCCAATTTGCTCCATGTCCAGATGTTTCAAAATCAATAGGTAGCGTAAGGTTATAAGAACCTGTGTTGCCGCCACCGCCGGAACCGTCCCCATAGAGTCTTAGGTCATCAAAATAATAGGTGTCTGTGCTCGTTGTATTTAAATCAAAGAAAAGAACAATCTTATTGAATTTATTACTGTCTGCAGCTGTAAAAGGGAATGTCAATTCTTCCCATCCACTCGTAATGGAAGTCGTTAAAAATTGTTCAGTATTGTTACCAGCGTTTCCAATTTCTTCTAACTTTAATCTTACTTCAGTATTTGGTCTTGATGAC
>Ga0228672_1001024_pt1 | contig 11718 bp, 14 predicted proteins | sample 90DmetaG_FD_182788 | JGI IMG/M metagenome (GOLD analysis project Ga0228672, IMG submission 182788) | Seawater microbial communities from Monterey Bay, California, United States - 90D | ecosystem: Environmental > Aquatic > Marine > Coastal | place: USA: California | collected 2016-11-08 | reverse complement strand
CTACCGCGCTGCGTTCGCTGAAATGATCGCTGCTGGTGGTGAAGGCTTTGTTGACCACGAAGTGCGCAATGTTCTCAAAGAGCATCGTGTGCAAACTGGCGGCACCACGACTGCTGGTGGCTTTACTGTCCCAACGGAACTGGCGACTTTCATTGAAAAAGCGATGATTGCCACAGGCCCGATGTATGGCAACGACCTGTTCACCGTTATCAACTCCGCCGATGGCCGCACGTTCAACATCCCAACTGTTGACGACACTGCTGTCACCGCAGAGGCTCACACAGAAGGCACGCAGCCAACCGACGACGGTGGCAAAGACGTGACCTTCGGTCAGAAGTCGCTTGGCGCGTTTGCCTTCGATTCTGAGTGGCTTCGTTGGTCCGCAGAACTGAACGCAGACAGCATCATGAACATGGAAAGCCTGCTCGGTGAGTTGCTTGGTGAGCGCCTTGGCCGCATCGCCAACAGCAAGCTGACAACTGGCTCCGGTTCCTCGGATGTTGAAGGCATCGTGACCAACTCGGCAGAAGGTAAAGTTGCAGCCGCAACCAACGCCATCACTGCTGACGAGATCATCGACCTGATCCACTCTGTTGATCCTGCCTACCGTTCCTCGCCTAACACTGCGATTATGATGGCAGACGCCACATTGGCCGCTGTGCGCAAGCTGAAAGACGGCGACGGCAACTACCTCTGGCAGATGGGCAACTATCAGGCTGGCATCCCGCAGAGCCTCTTGGGCTACAACATCGCTGTCAACCAAGCGATGGACAACGTGGGTTCCGGTGTTGACTCCAAGGTCATGCTGTTCGGTGACATGTCGAAGTTCTACGTCCGCAAAGTGGGCGCACCTTCGCTCTACGTTGCACGCGAGCGCTTTGCACCAGACTTCGGTATTCTCGGCTACATCCGCTTCGACGGTGTGCTGACGAACACCGCAGCCATCAAGCACCTTGCACTGGCCGCTGCCTAAGGTCAGCTTTTCGGTGGGGCGGCAAGTTCGCCCCACTTCCCAAGCTGACCCAAAGGAGGCAGATCATGCCAAAGGTTAAATTGCTCACCTCGATGGCTGGCATCAATTTTTCGCACAACGTTGGCGATGTGATTGACTGCAACGCGGCAGAGGCCCAACGCTTTGTCGCGGCTGGTATCGCTGAGGCTGTCGCAGCACCCGCTGCCAAGGTTGAGCGCGCCGTTAAGAAAACGACCACGCGCAAAGCGGTCTCTGAGGAATAGAAACCATGCAGCCATTGCAGAATTTCAACGCATTGCAGCTTGTCACGGCACCAGCAACGACGCCGATAACGCTTTCTGAGGCGAAGGAACAGTTGCGCGTTGAAAGTTCTGACGATGACGTGATTTTGACCCGTCTGATCAACGTGGCTGTGGCTTACACTGACGCCAAGGGCGCGCTTGGTCAGGCCATGATCACGCAGACATGGGGCCAGTGGATCGGGCCAAACCCAACGCAGACAGTGCGGTTGACGCTTGGGCCAATCCAATCGGTGACTGCGGTTAAGTATTACGACGTTGATGGCGTTTTGCAGACCGACACCTTGAGCAATTATGAGGTGTTTGGGACGGGTTCTGCGACGACGATTGGGCCTAAGTCTGGGCAGAACTGGCCTGTCACACAGGATCGGCCCGACGCGATCAAGGTGGAGTATGTCGTGGGCTACGGCGACGCTGCGACTGATATTCCAGAGACAATCCGCCATGCGATGATGCTGATGGTCGGTCACTGGTATGACAAACGCGAGCAGACGGGCTTCGATGAGCTATCCAACATCCCGTTTGGCTATGAAGCCCTTCTGAACATGCACCGTGAGACTTGGTATGGTTAAGGCTGGCCTATACCGCGAAAAGGCGACCTTTCAGCGGCTCTCTGAGGGGGCGGTTGACGACTATGGCAACGTCTATTCAGGATGGGCCAATCTTGGCACGCGCGCGGCTGATATGCGCGAGCGCACGGGCAAGGAAAAGATCGAGGGTGGCGCACTGCTGGACGTGGGCATGGCGACTATGCGCTGTCGCTCTGACAGCTTCACACGGGGCGTTACAGCGGCGGACAGGGTATCTATCCGCGGAACGACGTGGGCAATTAAGAATGTCACGCAGGTTGATGCCAAAGACACTGTGATCGAGTTCCTGCTTGAGCGCGGGGTGGCGTCGTGAGGGTGACGGGCGCAAAGAAGCTGGCCAAGCAGTTTGACCGTATGCCTGAGGCTGTTGAGAAACAGATGGTTAAATCTATTCGCCGCAACACTGAGGCCGCAGCACGCATGGCGCGCAGCCTTGTGCCTGTTGCAAGCGGAGAGCTGAAGGGGTGGATTCATACAAAATATGAAAAGCGTCCTGATGAATATATCGGTTCCGTTGAAGCTGCGCCGCCAACACAAGAGGCGCAGGTCAAAGCAAGAGCGATTGAGTTTGGCCGAAAAAAAGGAGATCGCGGCACAACCGCAGCGCAGCCTTACATTCGACTTGCTCAACGGCAGCAGGGACCAAAGTTCAAAAAAAGCATGAAGGCTGCTATTCGTCGCGGCATTAAGGAGGCGACCAATGGCTGATGGCTTTGTCTTGGCATTGCAGAAGGGCCTGCGCGCCGCTCTGGTGGCCAACTCTGATGTGACGGACCTTGTGTCCTCGCGCGTCTATGATGAGCCTCCACAGGACGTTGTATTCCCGTACCTGCGCTTTGGTGAGATTACCCCTGTTGCGTTTGACACTGACACGCTTGAGGGTTCTCTGGTTTCGGTTTCTCTTGAGGCTAATTCTCGGAGCGCTTCGGGACGGGTCGAGGCGGCGCGGATTGTTGAGGCGGTGAAGGCCGCGCTGCACCGTCAGGAAACGGCGGTCACGGTCACGGGGTTCACGCTGGTCGAATTGATATTCCAGACGTTTTCGGTTACAAGAGATGCTGAAGGTCGTGGCTACACGGCTGTCATCGCGCTTCAGGCAATGCTTGAAGAAATCGCCTAGATAACGCGCTGTGGGCAAGCGCATGTAAAGGAGGCCATCATGGCTAAACAACTTGGACGCGCCCTGCTGGTCAAAATCGGCGATGGCGAAGCATCTGAAACTTTCGCAAACCTTTGCGGTCTTAACTCTAAATCTCTGACGGTGAACAACTCGTCCATCGACGTGACTACGCCAGACTGCACGACGCCCGGTGGCGCTCTGTGGACTGAAACGCTGGCAGGTCTTAAAAACGTCTCTGTCTCCGGCGATGGTTTCTTTGAGGACAGCACCGCAGAAGCGCGCATGAACACAGTCGCAATGGCTGCGGACAACGCCTGCAACTTTGAAATTGTTGTGCCTGACTTCGGCACATACGCTGGCGGGTTCCGCATCACGTCGCTTGAGTTCGGCGGCGAGACTGAAGGCGGTGTGACCTACAGCATCAGCCTCGAAAGCAATGGCGTCGTCACGTTCACGGCTGCCTAATGAGCATCACGGCTGAAGCGCCGCGTGGGGGTGTTGTCGAGTATATCGGCAGCACCTCTTATACGTTTGTTCTGCGCAATCGTGAGATTGAGCGGTTCGAGGACAAGCACCGAGGCATCTTTGACTTGTGGGACGGGTTTTTTGGGCGCGGGAAAAAGCCGACATCCACAGAGGTTCGGGACATCGTGGCGCTGGGCTTGGTCGGCGCAGGCAACAAGGACCACGACGCGGACAAGATTGTCTCTGAGTGCAATCCCGACGACCTGATGCGGCTTTATCAAGTGGCGCAGGCGATTGTTGGCGTGGCCTTTATGCCGGACGCGATGGATGACGCAAAAAAAAAGACCGAGGCGGACCTAAGCCAGACCGATTGAATGTTCGCGGCCTGATTGCCAACGGAATTGTGATCGGGTTACGTCCTGAGGAAATCCGTGATATGCTGCCGAAAGACACATGGCTTGTTTTCCAAGGCTGGACCGACGCGCACAGCCCTAAAAAAGCTGGTTCGGAGGCCATGAGTTCAGAGCAATACCGCGAACTTGTGAGGCAAGTAGATGGCAATTAGTGCAGAGCAACTGAACATCATTCTTTCCGCCAAGGACAAAGAGTTCGCACGGGCAATGGAACGTAACCAGCGCCGGGTTGAGCGTTTCTCCAAGCAGTCTAACAAAAGTCTGGGCAAGACATCGAAGGCGTTTGGCGCGCTGTCAAAGTCTGTGGCTGCTTTTCTGCCTGCTTTATCTGCGGGCGCTCTTGTCGCAAGCGTTAAAAGCGTAACCTCACAGCTCGACGAGATTGGCAAGACTGCCGACAGAATTGGCATCACGACTGACGCCTTGCAGCTTTTGCGTGTTACCGCTGAAAGCGCAGGCGTCGCTCAAGGCTCTCTAGACAACAGCATTGAGAAATTAGGCAAGGGCTTGGCTGAGGCCACTCAAGGCATCGGCACGGCAAAGGACGCCTTGGAAGTTCTTGGCTTGAACGCGCGCGACCTAATCAACCTTGGCTTGGATGGCGCAATGGGCGCTATCGCTGAGGAAATAAACAAGCTGCCGACGCCTATGGAAAAGACGGCGATTGCAACGCAGCTATTTGGTCGCAGTGGCGCTCCGATGTTGAACCTTCTGCGTGAAGGCGCTGATGGCATGGCGCGGATGCAAGAGGAAGCCCGCCAACTTGGTGTTGTGATTGACGAGGACTTGATTAGAGGCGCTGAGGATGCTCAGACGCAGCTTGACCTTATGTCACGGGTTATCAATGCGGAATTGTCATCTGCGCTTATCAATCTTGCGCCATTGCTTGTCGGCACTGCAACAGGTCTAGCGTCTCTAGCCTCTGCCGCAAACAAAATCATCAATTATGACATCCCTGAGTTTGTATCGACTGAAGCCGCGGATCAGTTGCGGGAATTGGCGGGCGAGTATGAGGGGCTAGAAAAAGAGCTATACGCGTTCAACGTCGCTCAAATGCGGCACTCATCCAATTTGCAAAACATGGGAGAGGACTCTGACGCGGCAGCCAAGTCAGCAAATGATTTGGCAGCGGCAGAGGCAAACCTGCGAGCTGTTATTTCGCAAAGGGCATCTGGTCAGGCTGTTGTCGAAGGTCTTTCTGGATTGCAGGCGGAAACAGAGGAAATGCGCGAGCAGGCAAGGTTGCGTGCAATGTCTGCCGAAGATCGCGAAAAAATTCGCATCAGCAAATTGAAAGAGGCGCGTGAGACGCAGCTTATCAATGACCTCTACGCCAGCGGCGTTGAGATTACTGATGAGATGATGGACAACATTTTTGAGACTGTTGACGCTTATGGCGAAGCCGCTATTGCAGCCAGCAAAATCTTGAATCCCGTAGCGGCAGCGGCTTCTGGCACTCGCAAGATTGCAGATGAGGCCGAAAGCGCACGCGACGCCTATGTTCGGATGCTGAACGAAATGATTGCAGCTTCCCCGGCTCTACAGCAGCTTGGTTTCGACGCTGACAACCTTGAAAGCACGATGGCCATGGTTGAGAGCCGCATGGAGGACGCGTTCATGGGTATGATTGACGGCACTATGAGCGCCAAGGACGCGTTCAAATCTATGGCAGCCGACATCATCAAGGAACTGTTTCGAGTGCTTGTGGTTCAAAGGCTTGTCGGTTCGTTTGAGGCAGGCGGCGGGGGTATCTTGGGCGCTGCATTTGGTGCTTTCGGAGCGGCTGCGCACGGCGGGACGGTGCAATCTGGGTCGCCTACTGTTGTCGGTGAACATGGGCGGGAATTGTTTGTCCCGCAACAGAATGGCCGCATTATGACTACTGCGCAGACAAAGCAGATGCAGGGTGGCGGCGGCTCAGGCGTGACTATTGTGCAGAACATCAACGTCAGCACAGGCGTGCAGCAAACCGTTCGCACCGAGATTAAGCAGCTTATGCCGCAGATCGCGGAGAGCGCGAAGTCTGCTGTTGCTGACGCCAAGCTGCGTGGCGGCTCTTACGGAAGGTCTTTTGCATAATGGCTATCACCTATCCTCTTTCACTGCCGACGCACGTCACGCCTCGAACGGTTGAATTGACCGCGGTGAACGCTGTGGCCTACAGCATGTCCCCGTTTACGTTCTCGGGTCAGGCTCACGCCTACGCTGGGCAGATGTGGCAGGTGGATGTAACGCTACCGCAAATGCGCCGTGAGGACGCAAACATCTGGATCTCATGGCTTGTGAGCCTCAAGGGGCAGACGGGGCGTTTCTTGATTGGCGACCCGACATGCACTGCGCCGCAGGGTGTGGCTCGGTTTTTCTTGGGCAACCCTGTTATTACAGGCCAAACGGGCGAGACAATCGCGGTGACAGGAGCGTCAGTCAACAAAGTGAACTGGCTTGTGGCTGGTGATTACATCCAGATCGGCGCGGCATCATCGGCAACGCTGCATCAGGTTTTGCAGAATGCCAGCACGGATGCGTCGGGCAATGTCACGCTTGAGGTCTGGCCCGGTGTTCGCGGGACAAGATCAGGCAGCATCACCGTTGATAACCCTGTTGGCAACTTCCGCCTTGCGTCAAACCAGCAATCTTGGAACGTCAGCGAGGCGTCAACCTACGGCATCACGTTTGGCGCTATGGAGGCAATATGAGCCGCACGGTCCCATCATCGCTTATCACGGCATGGTCTGGTGAGACTGCGCAGCCTTACTTCGCTGTTGAGTTTCTGCTGACCAGCGGGCCTCTACGCTTCTGGAGCGGATACGGGGAGCGCGCGATTGAGGGCGAGACCTACATCGGCGCGGGTGAATTGATTGCCATTAGCGGGCTTGAGGAAGTGAACGACCTGTCAGCTAAGGCGCTGACGATTAGCCTCAGCGGCATCTCTGGCACGGTTATCAGCTTGGCGCTCCAAGAGCCTTACCAGCGCCGCAAGTGTCGGGTTTATTTCGGTGATGCTTCCGTCTCGGATGTTGTTGAGGTTTTCACGGGCAGCTTGAACAAGATGACGATTGAGGACAGCGCCGATACAGGCACGGTCACGGTCTTGGTGGACAGCAAGATGGTTGAGGCTGACCGTTCATCGGCTCGGCGCTACACCAGCGAAAGCCAAAAGTCGCGCTATGCCGGAGACACGTTCTTCGACTACAATGCGGCAATTCAAGACGCGGAGATTTCATGGGGCCGCAAAAGCAGCTAAACGCCTATCTGAAGGCCGTCAGGAGCGCACCTTTCAAGTGGGGACATCACGACTGCCTGACGTTCACGAATGGGGCGTGGCGGGCCATGTATGGCCACGGGTGGGCTGACGACTGGCTTGGGCGTTATATGGTCCAGACACCCTACGGTGAGCGGCCTATGCGCAAGGACCAGCTTCGCAATGAGTTCGGATTCTTTTCGTTTGAGGAAGGCGTTGACCAGAAGCTAACGCGGGTCAATCACGTTCCGCCTCGTGGCGCGCTTGTGGTGACGGAAAAGGCTGAGAAATGGGGCATCGGTTACGGCATGGGTATTTGCGTCGGAATTAAGGCGGCGTTTCTTTCGCGGCAAGGTGTGATATACCTACCTGTGACTGATATTGCGAAGGCGTGGGTCTGATGAAAGTTCCTTACAATGTGATGCGCCATGCCGATTGGGACCGTTCCCCACGCGAGCCGGCTACTGTCGGGAGTGCAATTCTAGGGTCTCTGGGTTCGTTTGGAGCGGCAGTCGCAGGTGCAAGCATACTTGGCGCAAGTGGCGCTGCTATCGTTGGCTATCTTGCGATAACGTTGGTCACGTCTTGGGCATTGCAGGCTTTGGCACCCAAGCCGGACTTCGGGGCGCTGGGGTCATCTGGTATTCTGGTCAACCGCAAGGACGCGGTTTCGCCCCACCAGTTTATCTACGGGCAAGCGCGCGTCGGCGGGACGGTGACGTACTATGAGACCACGGGCAACAATAACAGGTTTCTTCACCAAATTATTTCGCTTGCGGGGCATGAGGTTGATGAAATTGGCGACATCTACATCAACGATGAGGTTGTGACGTGGAACGCCAGCACGGGCTTGGTGGATGGTCGATGGAAAGACAAAATCCGCATCCGCAAGCATCTTGGCGACCAGACCACGGTTGACGCGGACCTTTTGGCCGAGAGCAATCAAGTCACGGGCGCGTTTGTCGGCAAAGGTATTGCATATCTCTACGTTCGCTATGAGTTCGACCAAGACGTGTTCGCCAACGGGGTGCCTTTGATAACTGCGGTGGTAAAGGGCAAAAAGGTCTACGACCCTCGCAGCGATACAACGGCGTGGAGCGCCAACGCGGCCCTGTGCGTGCGTGACTACATCACCAGCGCGTATGGCATGCAGGACAGCGATGTGGACGACACAGCGTTCTCTGTGGCGGCTAACGTGTGCGACGAAGCTATTGCACTAGACGGCGGCGGAACAGAAGTCAGATACGCGATGAACGGCGTGGTTACGGCTGGCGAAAGCCATTCGACTATCCTGGGCCGGATGATGACATCATGCGCGGGTACGCTGTTCTGGGGCGCTGGCAAGTGGAAGCTAATCTCGGCAGACTATGTGGCACCGACCAAGGTTCTGACGCTGGACGACCTGCGTAGCAACATCTCGCTGGACACGCGAACCAACCTGCGGGACCAGTTCAACGCGGTGCAAGGCACGTTCAACGACGCGGCATCGCGGTGGATTACGGTCGATTATCCACCCTTCACGTCTTCGGTGTTTGAGACTGAGGATGGTGGCGAGGAAACCGCTCTGGACATGCAGCTACCGCTGACGACAAGCGGTGCCACAGCGCAGCGCATTGCCAAGCTGACCCTGTTCCGCGCACGCGAGCAAATGACGTTTACCGCAGACTTTGGCCTAAACGCGCTCGACGTTGAGGTGGGTGAAATCATCGCCCTGACGATTGATCGCTACGGTTGGGATGAAAAAGAGTTTGAGGTGGCCGCGTGGAAGTTCGGCCCCAACGGTGAGGCAGGCGATCTTCGCGTGACCCTGACGCTGCGGGAGACATCCGAGGCGGCGTTTGATTGGGATGCTGAGGAAAGCGAGATCATCAGCAACAATACGAACCTTTTGTCGCTCACCGAGGTTCCGTCTGTTGGCTTGGCATCGGCTGTTAGAACGCAGGTCATCCGCGAAAAGCTGACCAACATCATCACAATCACGGTTACGTCAGGCGCGGGTGAGCGGATTGACTACGTTGAGGTTGAGTTCAAGCTATCCTCTGACAGCGCGTGGATTAGCCTTGGCACTGGCCAGCTTGGCGACTTCGAGGCCATTGATTTGGACGATGGCGACTATGACTTCCGCGCCCGCGCAATCAATGCGTTCGGCGTAAAGGGCGAATGGGAGTTTCTGTTTAACGTCAATGCAAGCGGCCTGCTTGAGCCGCCACAGGATGTGCAGAACCTTGTCGCGGAGGTCAATGGCGGCGTCATCACGCTTGACTGGAACCCGGTTCCTGACCTTGACTTGTCGTTCTACCGCATCCGGTATTCTCCTGTCTTTACTGGCGCGACATGGGCCAACTCGATCACGTTCGTTGATAAGGTGCCACGGCCTGCGTCTAGCGTGTCTGTGCCTGCAAGGGCGGGAACGTATCTTGTGCGGGCTTATGATAAGTCTGGCATCGCCTCAGTGGGCTACACGTCTGTTGTCGTGCCTGCGGCTGACCTAGAGCAGTTTCAGAACACACAGAGCCTCACGGACAGCCCTACGTTCACAGGCACCAAGACTGACACTGAGGTTGTGAGCAGCGCGCTACGGTTGGACGACTATGCAACCGCGCCTTCATCTGGCGAGTATCTTTTCAGCAATTATCTTGAGACAAGCGGCGGTTCAGTTAAGCGCTGCCGTGTTTATGTGACTGCGGAGAGCAACCGCTTCGATAATTCGGCTGGCCTGTTTGACGATCAGCCGGGCCTGTTTGATGAAGCACCCGGCGACTTTGACGACCTTGGCGGCAACAGCCAGTTCGCAGATACCAACATCATCACCTACGTTTCGGTGACGCAGGATGACCCTACTGGGACGCCAACGTGGTCTGACTACATCCCCATCAAAGTGGCGGACATCTCTGGACGCGCTTTTAGGTTCAAAGTTGAGCTGATTTCGACTACAAACAACGTAACCCCGTCAATCACTTCGCTGACGGCTTATGTGGAGCATGACTAATGTCACAAAATGATTTGGTTATTGCCAACCAATCCTTTCCCGCCACGCGCTCGGACATCAACAGCGCGCTACAGGCGCTTGGCAGCCTCAGCAGCGGCTCATCCGCGCCAGCCACGACCTACGCCAACATGCTTTGGTATGACACGAGCAACAACACGCTGAAGATGCGTTCTGAGGCTAACGACCAGTGGATCAGCATTGGCTACCTAGACCAGACTGCGGATGCCTTCCGTATCTTTGACGACACTCAGGTGGTCAACTCTAGCGGCACTCAGACGGGTCTTATCGGCGACCAAGCTACATCGGCTTGGGAGGCTGGCACTAGCACGACTGAGAGCCTTGTGTCGCCTGCTAAGGTTAAGGCGGCTGTTGATGCTTTTGCAGGATGGGATTATGAAAGCGCACAAACGTCCTACACCAACGGAAGCAAGCTGACGTTCACACACAATCTTGGTGTAAATTCTCCTATCATGCAGTTTGATTTTGTTTGCACTGTAGCAAACAACGGATACAGCGTTGGAGACGCCATAACTATTTCGCCGTTCAACCCGACAAGCAACAGAGGCTTTCTTGTTGTTCATGTTGATAGCAACACCAAGGATGTCATTTTTGGGTCTGGGAGGCAGTCAGCATTTAATAAATCTACGTTTGTAGAATTTTTTTTAGACCAGACACAATGGCAAGTTGTCATGCGCGCAAGGCGCTAAAAGCACCTCTCATGCGCTCATTCTGACCCGCTCGCACTGCTTGTTTAATTTCACCCGTCCCCATGATACACTGCGCGGAACACAGCCGCAAAGGGCGCTTGCTGAAACTCTGGAGAAACACCAATGGCAACTATCACTCACAAACGCGGCGACACTTTCGCTCTAGCGTGCGCTGTTGAGAACAACGGGGTTGCCGTTGACATAACATCGTGGACCATCACATCTCAGGCTCGGGACAGCGCGGACGTTGTCTTGCAGACGTTCACCGTCACAAAGACATCCGCCTCTGAGGGCCTATTCACCGTAGGCGCGACATCAACGCAGACTGAGGCGTGGTCACTCGGAAGCTACTCCGTGGACATCGAGTTCGTTGAGAGCGGGGGTGAGGTCAACTCTACCGAGACGTTTACACTTTCCGTTCTGCGCGACATCACAAGGGCATAACCAATGGCTAATTACACCGTTCGACTTGATAACGTAACTGGGCCTGACGTTGTGAGCCTTGGCGATGGCACGACGTATGCGACCCTGAGCGTGAACACAAACGTGTCGACGCCTCTTGTGTCGGACACCAACCCGACGCTGAGTGCGGACCTGAACCTCAACGGCAACGACATCACGGGAACGGGCGACATTAGCATCACCGGCTCTGTGACGGCGACTACAGGGTCGTTCACTGGCGACATCACTGCAACGGGTGGCGATGTTGACCTAGACACGCTGGACCTAAACGCCATTGCTGAGACCAAAGGCGTCACAGCCGTTGACGTATTCGTGTACGACACCAGCAAGGACAGCGATGGCGGTGCATGGCGTAAGCGCACACAAGGCACTAGCTGGTACAATGAGACCCTGAACACTGCGACCCGTGGTTCTCGCCGTGAGTTCCCTGCGGTTGCTGTGATTGTGGCTGAGAGTGAT
>Ga0228672_1001022_pt1 | contig 11737 bp, 10 predicted proteins | sample 90DmetaG_FD_182788 | JGI IMG/M metagenome (GOLD analysis project Ga0228672, IMG submission 182788) | Seawater microbial communities from Monterey Bay, California, United States - 90D | ecosystem: Environmental > Aquatic > Marine > Coastal | place: USA: California | collected 2016-11-08 | reverse complement strand
CACTGATAAAATAAATTTTTTTCTTTTGTTTTTTGATATTTAAACATAGCTCTACATCTTCATCATACATAAAGAAAACAGGGTCAAATAATCGATTATTCTTAAGATAATCTGTTTTAAAAAACATCGCACATCCAGAGATAAAATCAACATATATTGAGTCTAATTTTTTATCTGGTTGATTTATATTATCAACTTTAATAGACATTCGATTAAAATCAAACGAACCTCCACCAAACCATATTTTTGGCTTTCTTTCATAAGTTAAAATTTTTGGGCTAGCAGCTACTGTTTCTTTATTATTTGGAAAATTATTTAATAAATTATATATCGTATCTGATCTAAGTAATGTGTCATTATTAAGAATAAACACATAATTGGAATTTAAATTTTTTAATATCCAATGCAATGCTAGATTATTTGATTTACCAAAACCAATATTATATTCACTATGAATTATTTTAATATTATCATAAAAATCAAAATCACCTACTGAAATTTTTTCAGATGAATTATTATCAACAACAACAATATAAGGCGGTAATATATTGACAGACTTTTTTATAGACTTAACACAATCTATCGTATCATTTTTATTGTTATAATTAATTAATACTATAGCTATCATTATTGAATTTATTAGAATTAAAAAAAATGGCAACTGAAAATATTATAAAAGTTACAGTAATATTAAATACAAAAAAACCAGTGAATAATGAACCTATACAAATATGCAATAAAGTTATAATTGATCCATTCAAAAATGAATTATTATGATTAAAATATTTTAATCTAATTATTTTTCTTAAAACAATTAACTGATAAGAAAAAATAAATAATCCTATCAACCCAAAATTAAAGACAATTCCAATAATCCCTATATCTGACGGATGTAAATAATCAAAATAAATACTATAATCATTTAAAAATCCTATTCCTGTAAAAATATTATCCCTAATAAAAGGAATAACATCATAAAATTGTATTAATCTAAAGTTAGAAGACATATCATTGCTAGAATTAGAATAATTGAATGTAACTTTAAAAGCTTCTTGAATTAACATAAATTTTTGTGAAAAAAATTCAGAGCTAGAAATAAGAGAATAGAAGAATGGGAAAAAGAAAAGTAAAAATAAAAATAAATTTACGAGTCGATGCAATTTTAAGTTTTTAAAAAATAAAAATGTTAAAACACAAAATAATGTAACTATATATCCTCTAGCATTAAAAAAGATAATTGGGTAAATTAGAAATATAATTGATTTAAATAAATCAGAGGGGAAATTTCTTAATTTATATTTCATTAGGTATACATATCCCAACCAAATGATTATAGGAGAAGAAATTTTGTAAGTACTTGTAAGATATTCTTTTGAACCATCAAATGATTGAATTGTATATTCATAGTCGGGAAAAGTTATTTTAATAATTGAACTTAAAATAATAAAAGCCCATCCACAAAAAAACACTAGCTTTTCAAAAAAAATTAAGTTTTTATTTTTTTTGAAAAAATAAAATAAGTAAATAAATGTTAGGAAGCCATAATGAATAAAACTTGATTTAAACCCATCTAAAAATGATTGGTTGAATAACGACATGGAAACTGCTATGTAAAATAGTGGTATTAGAAATAAAATGGTCAAATAGGTTTTTGAAAAAAACCTATTATTATATTTTTCAACAATAAGAAAGTAAAAGAACAGAAAAAAATAGAAAACTTTAATTATAAGATTTAATTGTATTGAAATGGCTTGAAAACTTGTATTCTCTAAAAATCCAAACAAAATTACAAATAGAAAAATACAAACTGTCCTATTAAACAAAAACTTATAAATCATATAGTTTTTTAATTTGAAGTTTTGAGACTATTTCAATACCACGACTTTTCCAAGTATTTTCATTTAAAAAATTAATTGATTCTGCTAGTTCATTGGATTGTAATTCATTGTTTACCAACTTAACAAATAATTTCTTAAGCTCAATAGGACTCTTATAATAGTGAACATAATCTTTAAACTTATCTATTTCATCATAATAACACGTTATAATTGGTTTAAGTGATAATATGTACTCATATAGTTTTACAGGATTCACTGACTTTATTAAATCATTAACAATAAAAGGCATGATTAAAGCATCTGATGATTTCATATAAGAAAAAACTTCATTATGCTTAATTATTCCTTGATATATTAATCTATCGTGACAGGGAATAGTAACTTCTTTTGGTCCTAATAACAAAAAACGTATGTGTTGATTTTCATTCAAACAATCAAGTAATAAATCAAAATCAAACCATTTTGAGATAGTCCCTATGTAAGTAATGGTTTTAATTTTATCAACTGAATTTATTAGCAATCTTGAGTTAGCTATTTTGTTATTGAGCATTTTAATCGAAATAGCATTATTTATAACATCTATTTTATTAGAATCTATTTTATATCTATCTATTAATGTATTTTTTAAATATTTCGAGGAAGAAAAAACTATATCAGCTCGGCTTATTAAACCCAGCTCATAGAAATACATTTCCTCACTTAGTTTAACATTGTTTTTTATGTTTGGAAATTCTAAAATATCATCCATACAATCATAGATTAATTTATGATTTTTGGAAATTTTATTTTTAATTATTCCATATATTTCTGGTGAGGTAAGCCATATATATTCTGATTTTTTTAATTTATTAGACAATTGTAATAGTATAAATAACCTATTCAAAAAACTAAAAAATGACAAATTTTTAAACCTTTGAAAAGGAAGCTTATAAAATGAATTTACAAATTTTGGGATATTGGAATTGACTATATTATCAGATCTATAATTCTTTGGGAAAAATAAAGTTAAATTGAAATATTCCAATAACTCATAAGAAAGAAATTGAGGCCTTTGTTTAATCCATGACCAATCGATATGAATTAAATATAACATTGAATCTTTATTTTTATCTATCTTATTTTTAATCATTTTCAGCTAAGACTTTTTTTAAATCGTTAATTAATAATTTTGAGAAATCTAAACTTTTATTATAAGTTAAAATTCCGAAATTATCGATATTAACGGTCAACTCATCAAATGATTTTTTAAGTTTTGATATCGTTAGTTCTGAATCAGGAATTGAAAATCTTTCCAAATTAAATTGACTCATAAAATCAGTAGATTTTGGATGATAAGCAAGTGAAATTAACGGAGTCCCAACTGTTAAAGCAAAAATTATTGAATGAGTTTTGTGACCAACGAAATATTTACAATGAGAAACTTTTTCTAAATGATCTTCCGTATCATAATCCTTGTCGTGTATAAAACACCTATTCTTATTTTCAATTTTATCAAAAATTTGATTTAACAATACTCTATCATCTGTGAATGTTGATTTTAACTCCATTGGAAAGAATTCAATGTCTAAATCATATTCGTTTACACAATAATCCGCAAAATTTGAGATTAAATTAATGTATTGATATTTTTGTTTATTGCTTCTGTTTTGAACATTATAAATTGAAATGCCTATTGTGTTTTTTCTTTCAGATGGTTTTATATATGATTTAATTAATGAGTTAAGATAAAATACAGATTCTTTAGTGTTACTAATTACATTTTTTGAAACTCCGGAATCTTCTAACACCTTTATTGTATTAAAGTCTCTTAAGACAAACTCATCAACTTCTCTTAAAATATTTTCGACAAATCGTTTATTAAGATTAGAGTTAAAATTTAGAGGTCCAACAGTCTGAGACCATAAGATAGTGTGTTTATTATATATTAAACTTGAAGAAATATCAACTGTTTGAGAATTTATAGAATCTTTATCCAAAATTGTGGCTATGTGATGTCCACCTGTACTGATTACTATATCGGCTGATTCAAGAGCCTTAATAAAATTGTTCTTTGAAAAAGCATTAACTATAAATTTACTACGAAAAAATCTAAAATTAATTCTTAATATGGGCAGAGATATAAATTTAATTATTTTATTAATGGCTCTATAAAAAATACTTAGATCCTCAGAGTTAGAAAAGTCCCAACCCCAATTACAAAATTCTATACCATTTTGGTGGTAAAACAAATAATCCCTGTAATTGTTTGGTGTTTTAGTGGAAACAACAATTTCATTATTTAATTTCAACAACATTCGAGTCAAAGAATTTAATACTGCTCTATCTCCTCTGTTTTCTGAATATTGATTTATTATTAATATTTTTCTCATTTTATTATCTTGCATGTATTGGTTATATTTTTTCTTACTGGAATTAAATATTCTTTTTTTGCATATCCTAATACACCATTAAATATTATTTGTGTGTTTGGCGGAATATTTAAGATTTTTCGTAGCTGCATTTCCTCCAAATCATCTTTTTGAGCCCAACTCATTATAGAACCACTCAAACCAAGTGAATGAGCTGCTAAGTAAAAATTCTGGGCACCTAATGAAACATCTATTGAAGGTAAAAACATTTCTTTAGGAAACAAGTAGCCATCCATCTCGGCACAAAACGAAATAAAAACTGGTATATAATCACCGTAACCTGTGCCTCCCTTACAGTATTTTAAACATTCTTTTGCAATATTTGGATTGTTAGAGATAAACATCTTTATAGGCTGCTTATTACAACTTGAAGCAGCGTAATTAGCTAAACTTGATAAATCTACTAATATACTATCACTCACAATTTTTTCTTCAAAATGACGATTAGTTCTCCTTGATTTAATATAAGTACTGATTTGATCGAAACTTAATTTACTTTTTGGAGTAATTGTCCCCAATGACTTAATATTATCATTATTTTGAAAAAATTCAAATTTATTAATTTTCTCATAAGCCCATAAAACGGATGGGTCTTTTTTATCTATTTCTTTTGAGAGATATTCTTTTAGATCATTATAAATAACTTTAGAATGTCCTTTTTCAAAATCTTCCCTGTGTAAACCTTTATCTAGCATATGTGCATACTTCCTAATTAGCTGTATATTTTTTTTGGGAGATTGTTCAGAATTTTTTTGAAGTTTTATAAAATTATTAATATCCCTTATGTGTTCGTAAAAATATCCGTTTACTAAAAATGGTTTAGAGTTAATAAGTTGAAAAAATTCAAAAACTTTTATCCCAAATAATTTTGGTACATATTTTTTTAAAATTCGCTTAATCATCTTTTAGATTTAATCATTAGTGGTTTAATATAATTTTCATAAACATCAGTAGAAAAATACCTGTAATAGAAACATAATAAAAGTGAAATAAATGCTGAACTAAATAGAAAAGTCAATATTATATTTAACCAACTAACAGCAAGTTCAAGCTTCTGCTTTAACCCAATTCCAGCAAAAACGAAAATATAAGTTAAAAACAACGGTATAATTATATTTATAATTAATGTCTTATATGAATTATTTTTAAGAACTTTTTTCCAGATAAAAAATAATGTAAAAATGCCAATTATCGGAGAAAACAAGTATGCATAAGCAGCTCCATTTATACCCATTTTAGGTATTAATAAAATATCAATAATTACTATTATTAATACACTAAAAAAAGTAATAACAGTATTATATTTTGGCTTTCCAATCCCCTTAAATAAATTCTCATATACAATAAAAGCTCCTCTAGCAATACAACTTAGTGCAAGTATAATTGAAATTTGTCCAGCATTTTGTGAAAAATCTGAGGATATATAAAGCGACAAAAAATCAGAAATAACAAAACTCATTGAACTAAACAAAATAATTGAAACACTCAATGATAAATAAGTAAACTTTTGAAACAAAAGTTTAATTTGAGAATGATTAGAATTTAATGAACTAAATTTTGGAAACAGAACTGAAAACCCAACTGCGATGAGCCCTAAGACTTTGAAAACAATTTGTTGAGGAATGGAGAAGAATGTTAAAGCAGTGGTGCCCACAAAATATACTAATAAAATTCTGTCAGTATATTGCCAAAATACGCCCAGGAGTTGACTTATAAAAATATAAAAAGAATAGCCAGAAATCTCTTTGATAACTATTTGGTCAGGAATAAAAGATAATTTTAAATTTTTAAAAATCTTTAAACTAATTATAAAATAACATGAACTAGAGAAGATTGAAAGAAAAATTTCAGAATAAATTATTCCTGATAATCCATAACCCAACTTAATAGTCAAAACGTATGATAAAACTCTTAGAATTGATTCAATTACAACTATTTTAGAAGATAAATCATATCGCTGTATTGCCTTTGGAATTGAGCTAAATGCTGAAAAAGAAAGCCTGATTGCGAATGCTATAAAGTTTAAAACTAGTAGATTTTGTGCCTGTAAGAAATCATATTTTAAATCTTTTATCAATAAAATTATATTTGATTTGAATATATAAATCAAACTCAACATTGTTAATGCTATTAAAAAATATAAAATAGTACCATTTGAAATAATCTTATAAATTTTATTAAAATCTTGTTTGAGGTAACTCTCAGATATAAATTTAATTGACGAATCTCCCAGTCCAAAATCAGCAATAACTGACAATCCATTTATTGTAGTTAAAAATATTAAAAAACCATATTTATTCTCTCCCAAATTTATTACCAGAAATGGAAAGAGCAACATTGTTACAATTGTTGTAATAAGAAAACTTGAGGTAGTCCACTTGAAATTATATCTAATGGAATTAATTTTCATATTTTTAAATTACTAGTTAGAATTTATTAAGTTTAGTGTAAAACCGACAATTTTTTTTGAGGCTAACCCATCACCATATGGATTGTGAAGTTTTGACATTTTTTCAAATTTTTCATTGTCGTTTAACAACTCCAATGTTTTAGAAACAATCAATTCTTCATTGGTTCCAACTAACAAAACAGTTCCTGCTTCAACAGCCTCTGGCCTTTCTGTAGTATCTCGCATGACAAGTACAGGTTTTCCTAAACTTGGTGCTTCCTCTTGTACACCTCCACTGTCTGTGATAATAATTTTTGATCTATTCATTAACCAAATAAAATCTTGATAAGCCAAGGGATCTATTAAAATTACATTACCTACCCCCGATAAGATTTTATTCACAGGCTGCTGCACTTTTGGATTCAAATGAACCGGATAAATTATTAGACGATTTGAGTCATCTTCGGCAATACGTTTCAAAGCTTTACAAATCCTTTCAAATCCTCCACCATGATTCTCTCTGCGGTGTCCTGTAACTAAAACAACTTCTTTATCTTTAATTTGATTTGAAAGATTTTGAATCAATTCACTTGGGCTTTCATTTACTTTTTCAACAGATCTAATCAAAGCATCAATTACCGTATTTCCTGTGACTAAAATTGAACTATCAGAAATATTTTCTTTTAGTAAATTTCCCTTTGAAGTTTCAGTTGGAGCGAAATGATAATCACAAATCCTAGCTGTTATTTGACGATTTATTTCCTCAGGGAAAGGCGATAATTTATTATTAGTTCTAAGACCTGCCTCTACGTGACATACTTTAGCCCCTGAATAAAAACTTGCAATAGAACCAGCCATAGTAGTAGTAGTATCGCCATGAACAAAAACATAATCTGGCCTAAAATGCTCCAAAACTGTTTTCAACGATTCGATTATGTTTGCAGTCAAAGAATAAAGATTTTGTCCAGGCTTCATTAAGTCCAAATCATATTCAGGATTGATTTCAAAAAAATCTAAAACTTGATCTAACATTTCTCTGTGTTGAGCTGTAACGCATACTTTAGTATTAAAAAATTCATGATTTTTTTTGAACTCTTTTATAAGAGGAGCCATCTTGATAGCTTCTGGTCTGGTCCCAAAAATTATTAATATTTTTTTCATTCTAGTGATGTTTTCCAATACGGAATTTTAATCTGATACATGATTTTAAATTTCTTCTTGTTCAATACACTATAAAAAGGCCTTTCAGCTGGAGTTGGGTATTGTGAACTTTCAATAGCATTTACTTTAATAGAAATCCCTTTTATTTCAAAAATGGCTTTTGCAAAATCATACCAACTACATAGCCCTTCATTAGAGTAATGAAAAATTTCGACAGTTTTATTATGGACCATTGGAAGTATTGTTAAAATAGCTTTTGCTAAATCAGTAGCACTAGTAGGAGATCCTATTTGGTCCGCAACCACAGAAATTTCATCTCTTGTTTCAGCCAAACGTAACATGGTTTTTAGAAAATTATTTCCAAATCTTGAATAAACCCAGGATGTACGTATAATAATAGAATTCGCAGGGTTTATTTTTCGCATGGCCAATTCTCCATCCAATTTTGTTTTTCCATAAACAGATTGTGGATTAGGGGTGTCTGTCTCTAAATAAGGCTTGTTGTTAGTGCCATCAAACACATAATCTGTAGATATATGGATTAGCTTTATATTTTTATCTTTTGCTATTTGCGCAAAATTAGCCACTGCCAAATGGTTTATAGCGTCAGGTATCTCAGGTTCAGACTCTGCTTTATCCACAGCTGTATATGCGGCACAGTTTATAATGACATTAATATTATTACGCTCAACAAACAACCTTACTTCTTTGTGGGCTGTGATGTCTAAATTAGAAACGTCTGTAAATAAAAAGTTATAGTCTGGAAAGTTTGAAGCTAATTCTTTTAACTCTGATCCTAATTGCCCGTTACCACCAGTTACAAGTATATTATTCATATAATTTTATTGAATGGTCAAAGTAATCTGCGTTTTTGAATAAAGGTTGTTTTATATCCTTTTCAGAAAGTTTTAACTCATTTGAATTTAATTTCCAATCAATTCCCAAGCTTTTATCGTTAAATGCAATACCCCTATCACTTTCAGGATGATAGTAATTATCTACTTTATAAGAAAAAACAGCTTCTTCGCTAAGTACCACAAAGCCATGCGCAAATCCTCTAGGTACGAATAATTGTTTTTTATTTTCTTCAGAAAGCTCTACAGCTACGTGCTTTCCAAAGTATGGTGAACCTTTTCGAATATCAACTGCCACATCTAAAACAGCACCACTAATTACTCTAACTAGTTTTGATTGTGCGTGAGGCGCTAATTGATAGTGTAATCCCCTTAATACGCCAAAAGATGATTTAGATTCATTATCTTGACAAAAATTAATTTTGTATCCTAAAAACTTGTCTAGTTTATCTTTTCTAAAGGCTTCTATAAAATAGCCTCGCTCATCACCAAATACTTGAGGCTCACAAAAAATTACATCTGGGATATCTAATCTAGTAAATTTCATTATAGTTCTTTTGCTCTTTCAATTAAATATTGGCCGTAGCCATTCTTTTTTAAAGGCTCAGCTAACTTTAATAGCTCATCTCTTGTGATGTAACCCATCTTACAAGCAATAACTTCTAAACAAGCTACTTTAAGACCTTGTCTACTTTCGATCATTTTAATATAGTTAGATGCTTCAATCAAAGATTCGTGGGTACCTGTATCAAGCCAAGCGAAACCGCGTCCCATAAGTTCAACCTTTAACTCCCCCCTTTTCAAATATTCTTGATTTACAGTTGTAATTTCAAGTTCACCTCTAGCGCTAGGCTTGATATTTTTAGCAATCTCAACAACAGAATTAGGATAAAAATAAAGACCAACCACTGCGTGATTACTTCTAGGATTTTGAGGTTTCTCTTCAATTGATATTGCTTTACCATTGTCATCAAACTCAACTACTCCATAGCGCTCAGGGTCACTTACATAATAACCAAATACAGTCGCCATATTTTGATCTTGAACATTAGCAACAGACTGTGCCAGCAACTTTGAGAAACCATGACCATTAAAAATATTATCACCTAAAACCAAGCAAACATCATCATCGCCAATAAAGTCATCGCCAATAATAAAAGCCTGAGCTAAACCATCTGGCGATGGTTGCTCTTTGTAGGATATCTCAAGCCCTAATTCTTGGCCATTTCCAAGTAATCGCTCAAAATTTGGTAAATCTTCAGGGGTAGAAATAATTAATATTTCCCTAATACCAGATAGCATAATCACAGAAATAGGATAATAGATCATCGGTTTATCGTAAATGGGTAACAGCTGCTTTGATGTCCCGCGGGTAATAGGATAAAGCCTAGTACCTGATCCGCCTGCTAGTATAATACCTTTCATAACTTAATTGTATTGTTTTTTGTAGTAATGCTGATAATTTCCCGAAGTAACGCTGTTAAGCCACGCTTCATTGGATAAATACCATTCAATTGTAATGGCTAGCCCCTGTTCAAAAGTAACCGATGGACTCCAGCCTAATTCTTTATTAATTTTTGAGGCGTCAATGGCATAACGTAAATCATGTCCCGGGCGATCTTTGACATAAGTGATAAGTTTTTCGCTAGTGCCAGATTTGCGCCCTAGTTTTTCATCCATTTGTTCACAAAGAACTTTAACTAAATCAATATTTTTCCACTCATTAAAACCACCTATATTATAGGTCTCATTATTTTTACCTTTATGAAATACTAAATCAATGGCAATAGCATGGTCAACTACATACAACCAATCTCTTGTGTAATTACCATCACCATAAACAGGGAGTGGCTTATCATTTAAGATATTGTTAATAAATAAGGGAATTAATTTTTCAGGGAATTGGTGTTGTCCATAATTATTAGAACAATTGGTAATCACATAAGGCATTCCATAGGTTTCTCCATAAGCACGGACAAAATGATCTGAGCTAGCTTTGGAGGCAGAGTATGGGGAGTTTGGATCATATGAAGTGGTCTCTTCAAAAAGCCCAGTTTCCCCAAGGGTTCCATAGACCTCATCAGTGCTTACATGATAAAAACGTTTATCAGTCAAATTATTTTTATGAAATTCTTTAAAGGTATTTAAAAGCACCATAGTGCCCAAGATATTGGTCTTGGCAAAAGCTAAAGGATCTCTGATAGAACGGTCTACATGAGATTCAGCAGCGAGATGAATAACCGCATCAAATTTATATTGCTCAAATATTGAATTTATTAAGACTTCATCTGTAATATCCCCATGTAAGAAGTTATAATTTTTATTATTCTCAATATCTTTTAGGTTTTCTAAATTCCCAGCATAGGTCAGGCTATCAAGGTTGAATATATGATAATCTGGATACTTATTGACAAAACGTCTTACAACATGTGAGCCAATAAACCCTGCTCCTCCTGTAATTAAGATTTTTTTCATTTTAATATTAATTTGTTGATGAGACTACCACCGGTAGTCACTCTTATTTACCTTGCATCAATTTTATATCCGATTGCATCATGTCCTTCACCAACGATGCTAGATCATACTCCGGCACCCATCCTAATTTCTCTTTAGCTTTTGTTGGATCCCCAATTAATAAATCTACTTCTGTTGGTCTAAAATAGTTAGGGTCTATAGATAGCACCTCTTTTCCTATTTCAGGTCGTTTTTCGTTGCTCGTTGTTTGTTGTTTGTTGTTTGGATTTATAGATTTTTGATATTTTTCATAATCTATACTGTCAATAATTCCTACTTCGTTGACGCCTGTTCCTTCAAAACGAAGTGTAATTCCTACTTCTTTAAAAGCTAACCTAACAAAGTCTCTAACGGTTGTAGTTTCGCCTGTTGCTATCACCCAATCCTCAGGTTGTTCTGCTTGTAAGATCATCCACATCATACGCACATAATCTTTGGCGTGACCCCAGTCTCTTTTTGCATCTAAGTTCCCTAAGTAGAATTTGTCTTTTTGTCCCAAAGCAATTCTAGCTACTGCACGAGTAATTTTACGTGTAACAAAGGTTTCTCCTCGTCTTGGAGATTCATGATTGA
>Ga0228672_1001018_pt1 | contig 11775 bp, 10 predicted proteins | sample 90DmetaG_FD_182788 | JGI IMG/M metagenome (GOLD analysis project Ga0228672, IMG submission 182788) | Seawater microbial communities from Monterey Bay, California, United States - 90D | ecosystem: Environmental > Aquatic > Marine > Coastal | place: USA: California | collected 2016-11-08 | reverse complement strand
GCTGGCGGTGATGCGCAACCGCAGCCGGGAGCTTGTTCGAGACAATGAGTTCGCGCGCCGCTATGTGAATCTAATCAAAGCCAATATTGTCGGCGATGCTGGGTTCCGGCTACAAGTCAAGGCGCGAAACGGCGACGGATCTCTGGACAGGATCGGCAATGACCAGATCGAACGCGCGTTCAAGGCGTGGGGCCGGGTTGGTCGCCCGACCGTAGATGGGCGGCTATCATGGATTGACTGTCAGAAGCTGGCAGCCGAATCCTTGGTGCGTGACGGCGAGGCGTTTATCAGGATCGTGCAGGGCCGGGAATACAAGCACGGAATCGCGCTGCAATTCATCGAGGCCGACCTGATTGACGAGAACAAGAACGAGCGCCTTGCTAATGGAAATCACATTCGGATGGGCGTGGAGATCGGGCCGGGCCATAGGCCAATCGCCTATCATATCTTGACCAACCATCCGGGCGATAGCTACTACCACAACCCGGTGGCGCGGAAGACAACCCGCGTTCCGGCTGATGAGATGATCCATCTGTTCATGCCGACGCGCACGCACCAGACGCGCGGGGAGCCGTTTATGGCCCCGGCCATGTCTGCCATGCGGATGATGCAGGGCTATCGCGAAGCCGAGGTTACAGCCGCGCGGCTGCAAGCCTCGCAGATGGGGGTCATCACGACGCCGACCGGCGACGAGTTCGCGGGCGACCAGATCGAGCGTGAAGCGCCGGTGATTGATGTGGAGCCGGGCGCGTTCCATCAACTGCCGCCGGGGTTCGACATAAAAATGTTTTCGCCGGAGCATCCGAACAGCGGGTTCGCGGCGTTTGAGCAAGCGATGTTGCGCGGCGTTGCGTCGGGCCTCAATGTGAGCTATGCCAGCCTGTCGAATGACCTTTCATCGGTCAATTATTCAAGCATCCGGCAAGGCGCGCTGGATGAACGCGACGGATATCGCGCGCTGCAATCGTTCTTCATCGAGCATTTCGTCGAGATCATCTATCGGCGTTGGCTGTCGTCTGTGATGGATTTTGGTTATATCACGATTCCGGCAAGCAAGTTTGACAAGTTCGCGGACAACAGCCATTTCCGAGGGCGCGGCTGGAATTGGGTGGACCCGATGAAGGAAATCAGCGCGGCGATTGCCGGGCTTGAAAATGGCATCTTGTCCATGCAGGATGTGGCGGCGAATTACGGCAGGGACGTTGAAGAAACATTCAGCCAAATATCGCGTGACAAAGAGCTTGCCGAGCAGTTCGGGCTATCCCTGGCGTTCGAGCCGTTTGGATCGAAAGAGCCAGCCGAGCCGCAAGAGGTTGACGATGAAGATCAGGATGAGGCATAATGCGCGGGAAGGGGTCTGACATGACTGACAATCACGAAATCAAAGCCGAGGACCAAGAGGACGGTGCGCGCGATGAGCAGACGCAGCCGGAGGCGCAGGCTGAGGTTGAGGCCGAGGCGGAAGCCGTGATTGAAACCGAGGCCGAAGCCGAAGCCGAGGATGTCAATCACGCCGAAGCAGTCGAGCGTGGCGGCAGGATCGTGAACATGGTGCGCCGGGCAATGGCCATTGAAGATCGCGCGGTTGATTCCGATGACCGCACGGTCTGGCTTGGCGTCTCGACGGAAGAACCTGTCGCGCGCTACGATGGGCTTGAGATTATTGACCACAGCGCGGAGAGCATGAACCTCGAATGGATTAGTTCCGGCCGAGCGCCCCTGCTGTTGGATCACGACATGGAACGCCAGGTGGGCGTGGTGGAATTTGTCGAGCTTGATGAAGATGCGCGCCGTCTGCGCGCGAAGGTGCGCCTTGGGAAAGGCGCGCTGGCTTCTGAAGTGCTCGATGATGTGGCGGACGGAATCCGCCAGAACGTGTCTGTCGGTTACAGGATTGACGGACGCATCAACGCGCGTGACGGCGACCCGGACGGAGCTTACCGGGTGCTGGCCACGCCAATGGAAGTATCACTTGTTTCAATCCCGGCAGATCGGTCAAGTCTTACCGGGGTGGGGCGGTCGTACTCCGAACCAGTAGCAACTGACCAGAAAAAGGAGGGCAATCAAATGTCCGAGGTCGATATGGAGACGGTTCGGCGCGAGGCCGCCGAAGCCGCACGGAAGGACGCGAAGGACATTATGGTCCTTGCGCGTAAGCACAACAAGGCATCCCTTGGTGAAGATGCAGTCGGGCGCGGCCTGTCGCTGGATCAATTCCGGGGCGAGCTTCTCGACGTCATTGGTGACGCGCCGCTGGACACACCGGCGCACGTTGTCGAGGTGACTGAGAAAGAGCGCAAAGAATATTCGCTTTCGCGGATGCTGTCGGCGCAGCTTGATCACAACTGGCAAGACGCCGGTTTTGAGCGTGAGATGCACGATGAAATCGTCTCCCGCACCGGCAAGCAGCCGAAGGGCGTTTATGTCCCTGACTTTGCTTGGCAGGAGCGCGCAGGCCCGATGGCTACCGGCGCAACCGGCGCGGTCGCTAACGAGAACGTCATTTCTGACTTGGTGCCGACAGTTCACCGCGAAGATATGTTCATTGAGGCGCTGCGTGCTAAGCAGGTCGCGGCATCTCTCGGCGTTCGCTTCATCGGTGGCTTGACCAACCGTCTGAACATTCCGGGCTTTTCTGCTGGCGCACAAGCTGGTTTTGTCGAAGAACTTGGCAATGTTGCTGACCAGTCGCAGACTACTCGGTCTGTTACGCTTCAGCCGCGCACCATGGGCGCGTTTGTCGATATGGGCCGCCTCGCTATCAAAGAGTCGGTCCCGGCCATCGACGCGCTTGTGCGTGATGACCTGCTGATGGCTCTGGCCGATTGTCTCGAAAACGAGATGATTAACGGCTCAACCGTTAGTGGCGGTGGCTTGATGACCGCAAGCATCGGCAATCTCGACATCTCTGCTGGCACCGATGTGGATGCGCTCACTTGGGCGGACATTGTCGGGCTGGTGAAGCTGGTCGAGGAAGCGAACGGCATCCGCAACCGCGATGCAATCGGCTTCCTGTCCTCGCCGGGCGTTAAGGCGAAGATGGCATCGACCGCGCGGGTTTCCGGCACGGATTCGGTGATGTTGCTTGAGGAGCCGTGGACCTCGGTTTATGGTCACCCGATTGAGTTCACGACCAACGTGCGTACCAACTACGATCCGGGCGATGGCGGCAACGACGCTTCCGCACTGATCTTTGGTGATTTCTCGCAGGCGATGGTCGGTCTTTTCGGAGCGCCGGACATCCTTGTCGATGAAACCACGGGCGGGCTTGCCGGTACGGTTCGGATTATCGTTCATCAGGACGTTGACATCAACTATCGCCACCTGGCATCGTTTGCCAAGACCGACGAGGTTTCGGTGGCCTAACCAGTTGAGGGCGCGGGTTTTCTTGGTTTTCCCCGCGCCCTCTCCCTTGAAAACGGAGGGTTTTCCATGAAGGTTGAAATCGCAAAAAAATGCTTTACCGGCATTAAGGGAAATATGTTTCCGGGCGAGGTTCATGACTTGCCGGACCGCATTGCCGGAAAGCTGCTGGCTGGCGGTTATGCTGTCGAAATCGAGTTCGACAAGCCGAAGCGCGGCAAGAAGAAACTGACCAATCGCGCGGTTGATGCGTCGGAGATTGAGACGCCAGAGGGCGAGTAATGGCGGTTGAATCGGCAGCGGATCGCGCGGTGTTCTTTTCCGTCGATGATTTTGGGGTGTCGGCGACGTACACTCCGGTTGGAGGGGCATCGGTTACGATTGCCGGGATTTTTGACAATGACTTCGTGGCGCTTGATACGGCTGGTGGTGTGGCTGTTGCGATGCAGCAACCGCGATTTGCATGCAGAACGGCGCAGGTCGCAGCGGCGAAAGAAGGTGACGCGCTGACGGTTGACACGGTAGGCTACACCATCCGTGTGGTTGAGGATGACGGCACCGGGATCACAACTTTGGTTTTGGAGCGCAACTGATGGCGCACGTCCGGCAGCAGATAAGGGACGCGATTGTCACGGCGCTGACCGGGCTAACGACTACCGGGTCAAGCGTTTTTCGGTCGCGGATTTATCCGATTGAGGCAGCGCGCCTGCCGGGGCTTTGTGTCTACACAATGACCGAGGCCAGCGAGATTGAGACGATCAGCCGCCCGCGCCTGTCGTCGCGCGATTTGACTGTCGCTGTTGAGGCGTATGTGTCGGGCGTGAACAATTATGACAACACGCTGGACACGATCAGCGTGGAGGTTGAGCAGGCACTGGCGGCGGATCCGTCGCTGGGTGGCTTGGCGAAGGATTTGAAGATTGCGGCTTTTGAAGCCGAGTTCGCCGGAGAGGGCGAGCAGCCGGTCGCAGTTGGCCGGATCACGGTGGCGGTGGAATACGCCGTCGCCGAGAACAACGTTGAAACTGCCGCGTGATAGGAGAATAGGCGATGGCAACTTTTCAAGGCAAAGACGGCACCGTCAAAAGCGGTGCCAACGCAATCGCGGAAATCCGCAGCTTTAGCGTTTCTGAAAACGCGGACACGATTGAAACAACCGTCATGGGCAATGCGTCCAAGTCGTATGTCGCCAGCTTCAAGGACGCAACCGCGACCGTTGAGTGCTATTTTGACGACACCGACACCACCGGCCAAGGCTCATTCACGGTTGGATCGACTGTCACGGTTAATTTCCAGATGGAAGGCGACACCACCGGCGACCACCTGCTGACCGGATCGGCAATCATTACCGGGCGCGATTTGAGCGTTGCGGCTGATGGTATGGTCGAGGCATCTTTTTCGATGCAGATCACTGGTGGCCTGACAGAAACCACGGTGGCATAAAATGTCGCTGGGTGAGCGCATTTCGTCACGCAGGCAGAAGCAGGCGCGGGTCATCGAGGTTCCCGAATGGGGCGAAGATGGCGCGCCCCTGCTGATGTATGTGTTCCCGATCACGGCGGGCGACCTGAACAAGATTCAGAAAAAGCATAAGGATTTTCTGACGAATCAGACTGTTGACGCGATGGTCGATCTGGTCATCCTGAAGGCCGGGGACGCAGACGGCCAGCGCCTTTTCACGCTGGCGGACAAGGTTCACCTGATGGGCGAGCCGATTGAGATCATTTCTCGCATTTCTCAGGAGATGTTCGGCGATGTCGATTCCGTGGAGGATCTGGAAAAAAACTAAAGGACGATCCGCTGAGGCTAAATATTCTTGCCCTGGCGGATCGCTTACACAAGACACAGCCGGAGATTGAGGAATTGAGCTTGTCCGAGATCCATGAATGGCTGGCTTATTTCAAGGTGGTAGAAGATGGCCGGAAAACAGACCCTTCCAATTAAAATCACGGCTATCGATAACACGCAGAAGGCGTTCCGGGCTGTCACGCGCGGGCTGAACGGCGTCCGCAAGGCGTTGTTTAGCTTCAAGGCCGGGATCACAGCGGCGCTTGGCGCTGCTGGTCTGGGCTTGCTAATTAAGCAGTCGATGCAAAGCATTGACACGCTAGGCAAGACCGCCAGCAAGCTAGGCGTGACCACGCAGGAATTGCAAAAACTACGGTACGCGGCGGAGCTTGCCGGGGTGCAGACGCGCACGACCGACATGGCTGTCCAGCGCTTCACGCGCCGACTTGCTGAAGCTGCCAACGGTACAGGTGAGGCCAAGGATGCGCTGAAAGAATTGGGCATCGACGCGGCGAAGCTAACCAAGTTACCGCTAGAAAAACAGATGCTGGCGCTTGCCGATGCGTTTGACGATGTTGAGAGTTCCGGCGACCGCGTGCGGCTGGCGTTCAAGTTGTTCGACAGCGAGGGCGTGGCGTTCGTCAATACGCTGCAAGGCGGCAGGGCGGAGCTTCAAGCAATGTTTGCCGAGGTGGACAACCTTGGGATTGCGCTATCAACGCGCGCCGTGAAGGGCGTAGAGGAAGCCAATGACGCTTTCACGCGCCTGTTTAGCGTGGTGCGCGGCGTGATTGACACGCTTGTTTCGGCGCTCGCACCGGCGTTCACGTTTCTGGCGGACAAGGCGCGCGAGGCGCTGATCGACCGGATTGGCGGCGACTTTGGGAACGTTGAAAAGTTCGGAAAAGAAATGGCCGTCGCCATTATCGAATTTCTGAAAGGCATGTCGCGCGCCGTCATCGAGTTCACTAATACCGTGATTCGGAATATGAACAACGTGATTGCGATGTTCAATGATATCCGGCGGGCTATGAGCTTCGGGATTAGCGCGGAAGAATATCAAGCATCCATCGGCAAGATTGTGTCGGCGTTCGAGGCGTGGCGGGAGAAGACCATGTCCGCAAGCGATGATTTTCAGCGCGAATTTCTAAAGATCGAGATTCTGCTGGATGATTTGCGCAACGGCGCAGAGCTTAGCTCTGACGAATTGATGGAGCTTTCCAAGGCTGTGAAAGAGGTCGGCGCGGGCGGCGGCGCTCTGGGCGCAGTTGCTGGCAACCTTTCCACGCTGATCGCCGAGGCCGGGCGGAAGTCAAAAAAGACAACCGGCGAAATGCTCACGCTTGGCAAGGTTTCGCTCGATCTGACCGGGGTGTTCGATGAATTAAGAGCAGCGATGAATCAAGCGCCGCCAGTCATTGAAGAAACCGGCAATCAGGCGAAAAAGGCAACGCCGAAGGTTCTGGGCCTTGTTGAAGCTGCGGCGCAAGCATCTTTGCAGATGAAAGAAATGCAGCGCAGTGTTTTTGGCGCGACAGTTCCGTTCCACGTTTTGCAAAACAACATTGACCAGACAGATTCTTTCTTTGTGGCGGCAAATGACAATATAAAGGCCACCACACGATCAATCGCTGATCTTGCTGCTGAGTTTGAAAAGATTGATGCGCCGATGCAAGAGGCGCGGGAATCTTTAGAAAAAGTCGGCATGACTATGGATGATGTCAAAATGCGCGGGATTGACAGGCTGGAGGATGCGCTTGTTGGTCTTGTCACCGGCACTAAATCAGCCAGCCAAGCCTTCAAAGATATGGCGCGGTCGATCCTTGCCGATCTTGCCCGGATCATGATCCAGCAGCAAATCACGTTGCCGCTGGCGCAATCTATGGGCTTTAATGTGGCTGGCGCACGCGCTATGGGTGGTCCTGTGACCGCTGGTCGACCGTATCTGGTCGGTGAGAAAGGCCCGGAAATCGTCGTGCCTGGGCGCACGTCCGGCGTCATTCCGAATGGCGGCATCGGCGGCGGCGGCGTCACGGTAAACCAGACCATCAACCTGACAACCGGAGTAAGCCAGACCGTGAGGGCCGAGGTGCTGGGGATGTTGCCGCAGATCGCCGAGGCGGCCAAGGGCGCGGTTCTTGACGCCAAGCGGCGCGGCGGGTCGTATGCGGCGGCGATGGGGTAAAATATGGCAATCACATATCCTATTGACACGCCAGCAACCGGCATTGCGCAAATAAGCCTGATCGCGCGGGATGCGACGGCGCTGACGCAATCGCCATTTACGTTCAAGCAACAAGCGCAGCGCAGTGCCGGGCAGCGATGGGAGGCCGATATCAGCTTGCCGCCAATGCAGCGCGATACTGCCGAGCCGTGGGTTGCGTTCCTGGCAAAATTGCGCGGGCCGTATGGCACGTTTTTGATGGGCGACCCGAATGGCGCGACGGCGCGCGGATCGGCAAGCACGACGCCGGGAACGCCTGTTGTCAATGGCGCAGCGCAGACTGGCGACACGTTGTCGATTGATGGCTTGCCGGCATTGGCGACCGGCTATCTAAAGGCGGGCGATTATATCCAGATCGGCGGTGGCTCGGACGCGCGGCTGTACAAGGTGCTGGATGATGTTGACACCAGCGCAAGCGGCGAAGCTGATTTGACGCTCTGGCCTGACTTGAGGTCCAGCCCGGCGGATGGCGCGGCGGTTGTGGTGGCCAACGCCAAGGGGCTTTTCCGGCTATCGACGCCAGCTTCAAACTGGTCTATTTCAACCGGCGGATTTTATTCTATCGCGTTCGGCGCGGTTGAAGCGATATGAGCAGGGCGGTCACAACGGCGGTTGACAGCGAGTTCAACGCGCCGCAACTATCGCCGTTTTTCGCGGTCGATATGGATTTTGATGAAGGCACCGTTCGGCTCTGGACAGGCTATGGCTCGATCACGATTGGCGGGGAGACGTACCTTTCCGGCGGGGACATTCTGTCAATTTCTGGGATCAGCGAGAGCGCCGAGGTGCAAGCCAACGGCGTGAGCATCGGCTTGTCTGGCCTAAGCACTAGCTTGGTGGCGTCGGCGCTGACGACCGCCTATCAGGGGCGTGACCTGAATGTCTATGTCGGGGTGCTGGATAGCGCGGGCGCGGTTGTCGCGGATCCGATCAACGTCTTTGCCGGAAAAATGGACGTGATGACGGTCGAGGATAACGGCGACACGGCAGAGATCATGGTTACGGCAGAAAGCAAATTGATCGACCTGGAGCGCAGCCGGGCGCGGCGATACACCGGCGAGGACCAGAAGATTGATTATCCGGGCGACAAGGGCTTGGATTTTGTCGCAAGCCTGCAAGACAAGCAGGTTGTCTGGGGGCGCTAGATGGGATTCTTCAAGAGTTTTGTTAAGGCGCTGACTAACCCGGCAACCCTTGTTACTGCTGTTGTCGCAACGGCTGTCGCCGGACCGGCTGGCGGTCTAAAGGCGTTTGCAATCGCCGCCGGAAAACGCGCCGTTGTGATGGCGGCTGTATCGTCCGCCATGCAGTCGCTATCGCCCAAGCCGAAGCTGGGCAGCTTTGGGTCATTTGCGTTTGACGCGGCAAACCGGACGCAGATGGTTAAGCAGCCGATCACGTCGCGGCGCGCGGTATATGGCCAGACGCGCGTGTCCGGGCCGTTGGCGTTCGTCGCAAGCACAAGCGAGGATCGCCACCTGCACTTGGTGGTCTTACTAGCCGCGCACGAGTGCCAGGAGATCACGACCGTCTATCTTGATGACGAAGCGCTGACGCTTGACGGTAGTGGCGGCGTGACCGGGCCGTCGCGATACGCCGGAAAGGTCCGGGTCAAGAAGCACCTTGGCACGGCCACGCAGGCCGCTGACAGCGACCTTGTCAGCGAGGTCGCGGAATGGACAGTGGATCACCGGCTGCAAGGCATTTGCTATCTGTATGTCCGGCTTGAGTACGACGCCGACGCTTTCCCGAATGGCATCCCGAACATTTCGGCGCTGGTCAAAGGTAAGAAGCTATACGATTCGCGCACCGGCTCGACCGCGTACAGCACCAACCCGGCGCTGGCTATCCGTGACTATATGACCAACACGTCATATGGATTCAGCGCAGCATCGGCGGAGATTGACGACGCGGCTTTTGTCACGGCAGCTAACATATGCGACGAAAGCGTTGCGCTGGCATCCGGCGGCAGCGAGAGCCGCTACACGCTCAACGGCACGATTGACAGCGCCAACGCGCCGCGCCAGACGCTTGAGAACCTACTCACGGCTTGCGGCGGGATTATGACCTTTACCAATGGCAAGTTCGGGATGAAGGCTGCGAAATATGTCGCGCCGACCCTGACGCTTACCGACGACGATCTGCGAGGCCCGATCAGCGTGCAAACGAAGCGCAGCCGCAGGGATAACTTCAACGCCGTGAAGGGCGTGTTTAGTCCGGCATCGACTAACTACATTCCGACCGATTACCCGGCGCTTACAAGCGCCACGTTCGAGGCCGAGGATGGCGGCGTCCAGCAATTCCTTGACTACGACCTGCCATACACGCCATCCAGCCCGATGGCGCAGCGGCTGGCAAAGATCGCTCTATATCGCAACCGGCAACAGATCACAATGGATTACCCGGCCAGTTTGAGGGCGTTCAAGCTGGCGGTTGGCGATACGGTCGCAATCACGAACGACGGGTTCGGGTTCGCGGCAAAGGTGTTTGAGGTCGCCGAGTGGACGCTATCGCTGGAAGGCGGTGAGGGCGGTATGGCAATGGGCGTTGATCTGATGTTGCGAGAACTTGCGCCCGGCGTCTTTGATTGGAACGCGGAAGAAGCCGCGTTTTTGCAAGACAACAGCACCCTGCCAAATCCTTTCAATCTGATAGCGCCGTCGATGGCGCTGGGCGACGAGGTACGCGCGTTGAATCAGACGGCCATTTCCGTTCTGACCGTTGACGTTGCGTCGGCGTCAATCTACGCAAAGCAATTTGAGGTCCAGGCCAAACTGGCCAGCGATAGTGATTACACGTCGCTAGGCATCGGATCTGCTGGCCGTTTTGAAATGATCGACGTGCGCGATGGTGCTTATTATGACGTGCGCGCGCGGATTATCAGCGGGCTGGGCGTCCGGTCGCCGTGGCAGGCGGCGCAGCGGCAGATCGTCGGCAAGCTGGCACCGCCGGAGGACGTGGCGGGGTTCTCGGTCAATATCATCGGGACAGAGGCGCACCTGAGCTGGACGCCGGTCGGCGATGCGGATCTATCCCACTATCACGTCCGCCATTCACGCCTGACAACCGGCGCGACGTACAGCAATTCAATCGACGTTGCGCCGCGCGTATCGCGCCCGGCAACAACCGTTGTGGTGCCAGCGATGGCCGGGACATACTTCATCAAGGCCGTGGACAAACTGGGCAATTCCTCGATCAATCCTGCCGCCAGCGTGGCGCTGGTCGAGAATATATCTGGCATGAATGTAGTCCAGACATTGCCGCAGCATCCGGGCTTTACCGGAAGCAAGTCCGGCGTTGTCGCTGTCAATGGCGGGATCCGTCTTGATTCAACGTCGCAGTTCGACGATATCGCCGGGCTGTTTGATAACGCGCTGGGGCTATTCGATGGTGCGGGCGGGGATATTCTGCCAAGCGGAGAATACGAGTTCGACCAGGTGGTCGATCTTGGCGCGGTCTATACAAGCCGGGTCGCGGCGATTGTCACGACCGGGCGGCTTGATTTTGTGGACACGTTCGACGCCAAGCCGGGCCTATTTGATGACGCAATCGGCTTGTTCGATGGTGACGCGCAGGCGTTTGATGACACAAATGTCGAGCTATTGATTAGCGTCACGAATGACGATCCGGCGGGATCGCCAGCTTGGTCGGCTTATACGCCGTTTCTGGTCGGGGATTACCGGGCGCGCGCTTTGAGGTTCAAGGCGCGGCTGACAAGTACTGACGCGCAGGCATCGCCGGAAGTGACCGCGCTGTCTGTCAGCGTGGACATGCCTGACCGGACGGTCGCCGCATCGGACATCCAGTCGGGCGCAGGCGCAAAGGCCGTCGTGTTTTCGCCAGCGTTCAAGGGGCTGCAAGGCGTCGGGATATCGGCGGGCAACTTGGCGTCGGGCGATTATTATGATATCAGTAATAAGGGCGGTGCCGGATTCACGATCACGTTTTATAATTCAAGCGGCGCGGCGGTTGATCGCACCTTTGATTACGTCGCCAAGGGCTACGGAGAAGCAGCATGAGCCAACACGATTTAGATATTGCCAATCAGGGATTCCCGGCAACGCGCGCGGATATCAACAACGCGTTGCAAGCGCTAGGCTCTTTGAGTTCGGGCGCGACGGCACCGGCGACGACTTATGCCAATCAGCTCTGGTATGACACGGCGAACAACATCATCAAAATCCGCAACGAGGATAATGACGCATGGATTAGCTTGATGACGCTGGACCAGGCAGGCGGTTTGGTGAAGCGATTTGACGTGGACAACATACGCATCGACGGCAACACCATCTCGTCCACAAACACGAATGGCGACATCACGCTCGACCCGGCGGGAACGGGTAGCATTGTAGCGGCGCAAGTCGCGTCTTCATCACTTGATATCGAGGGCGACAGAACAG
>Ga0228672_1001012_pt1 | contig 11834 bp, 10 predicted proteins | sample 90DmetaG_FD_182788 | JGI IMG/M metagenome (GOLD analysis project Ga0228672, IMG submission 182788) | Seawater microbial communities from Monterey Bay, California, United States - 90D | ecosystem: Environmental > Aquatic > Marine > Coastal | place: USA: California | collected 2016-11-08 | reverse complement strand
ATCCGCTCTATAGTAAAACCATTATCAGCCAAGTAATTAACCAGTACGTTTAAGTGTCTTCTAGCTGTATTGTAAGAGGTGTTATTAGCATACTTTAAAGGTATACTGTGCAAAAAGCGAATAGAAATAGAACCCTTACAAATTAACTCTTCTCTTAAACAACAAGACAGTAAAGTAAGCGTCTTTATATAGGATACCGACAGAGGCTCTTTTAGTTTGGCTTCTATGAGACTATCAAACAGCTCAATAGTCGTTAAGGGTTTAGTAAATGAGTAATTATTAGAGACTAAATAACGATAGACCTCATCAGCTAATAGAACAGCTTTACTACGTCTTAGTTTAGTGGGATAGGAATTAGGAGCTAGAGACGAATTAATACGCTTACCGTTAAACAACCGATAGCGCTTAGAATTGAGATTGAAATCTACATAGTATCGACCGTCTTTATGTTTACAGACTTTAGGGTAAGATAGACTACTTTTTGGCATTTATATGGCACTTTAATTAAACAACTATTTAATAGCTATTTATAAGCACCTAACTATCAGTAGTTTATGTATAGAATTACTAATTAGTAGCGCTTGACTGGCAGTCAAGAGGTCGGCGGTTCGAGTCCGCTCTTCTCCACTAGTGTCACCGCTACACTACATTGTTTAATCAAAGCCCACCAATAGGTGGGTTTTTTCTTTGATTTGAGAAACCCAGCCTGCACAACTGCTCATATACAGATTAACGTAACATTACTTTTAATATTCAAAGTGTGTTCATAACACTATAAGAGTGTATTCTTCACCGTTTTTGAAGCCCTGACATTTTTAAATAAAATTCAGAAGGACTATGTGTTGTCATCACTACCAACCTAGGATCTTTAGTGAATTAGTAGCATCTTTGAAATTAAATAGTAAATTTACCCATTATTTGTAATACCTAAACCCCAATTCTTAACTAAGTCACGTTTAAAAATAAAACAAATGAAACTATTTAAAGAATTTAAAGATTTTGCGGTTAAAGGCAATATGATTGATATGGCCATTGGAATTATTATTGGGGCTTCTTTCAACGCAGTCATTAATGTTCTGGTAAAGAACATCATACTTCCCCCATTGTCTTTGTTATCTGATGGAATTAATTTTCAAGAACAGAAACTAATTTTAAGATCTGCTACGGAAACCACCAGTCAAGTATCTATAGATTATGGTTTATTTGCCGAAACTGCACTCGATTTTCTAATTGTTGGGCTTACCATTTTTATGGTCGTTAAGTTTATAAATAAACTCAAAACAAAAGCAGACGATATAAAAGATGAATCGGTTGCTACTCCTGCAGATATTAAATTATTATCAGAAATCAAAAAACTACTCGAAGATCAGAATCAGAAGTTAATGAAATAGCTTAGCGTGCATTGTGCAAACGCGCAACATATTTTCCGATCACATCAAACTCTAAATTGACAACCGTACCGACCTCAAAACTATTAAAATTAGTGTGCTCGTAGGTATAAGGTATGATTGCTACGCTAAAACCATCAGTTTTAGAATTGACAACCGTGAGACTTACGCCATTAACCGTAATAGAGCCTTTTTCAATCGTAAGGTTTCCTAGCGACGCATCATACTTAAAAGAATACACCCAACTGCCATTTTGAGTTTCTACGCCAGTACAGGACCCAACTTGATCCACATGTCCCTGAACCATATGTCCATCCAGACGTGCGCCAAGTTTCAATCCACGCTCCAAGTTAACAGTCGCTCCAATTTTTAGAGTGTTGAGGTTTGTTTTATCTAACGTCTCCTTAATTGCTGTAACAGTATAACTGTTTTCGGTCAAAGCTACAACCGTCAAGCATACCCCGTTATGCGACACACTTTGATCGATTTTTAATTCTGATGCCAACACACTCTCAACTGTTATATGTAAGTTGTCATTCTCAGTGACTAAATCTTTTACAACCCCTAAATCTTCAATAATTCCCGTAAACATGCTTTTAATTCGTTAAATTTGTAAATTCAAAATTACAAACATACACGTCACTTTTAATGAAAAAAGAGGAAAAAATAAAAATTGGAATTTCTATAGGAGATTTAAATGGTATTGGTGGGGAGTTAGTCATCAAGACTTTTGAAGACAATCGTATGCTTGAATTTTGTACGCCAATCGTTTATGCCTCTGTAAAATCAGTGGTGTTTTTGAAAAAACACTTTCAAAGTTCTTTAGAGTTCAATAAGATTAAAAACGCAAGTCAAGCAGTACATTCTAAACTGAACGTAGTTTCTGTTTGGCATGAAGATGTTAAAATAAATTTTGGACAGGAAGACGCTAAAATTGGCGAGTATGCCATAAAATCCCTTCAGGCAGCAGTCGAAGATCTAAAAAACGATGAGATCGATGTTTTAGTTACCGCACCAATAAATAAGCACAATATACAATCTGAAGCGTTTAAGTTTCCTGGACATACCGATTATTTAGCCCAAGAACTCGAAGGGGATAGTTTGATGTTTATGGTGTCTGACGATCTAAAAGTGGGCTTATTAACAGATCATGTACCAGTAAGTGAAGTCTCAACTCAAATTACAGCAGAGCTTATAGAAAAGAAAATTTCAATAATTCATAACTCCTTAATCAAAGATTTTAATATCAGTAAACCGCGCATTGCTGTTTTAGGGATTAACCCCCACACTGGCGATAATGGCGTTATCGGTTCTGAAGACGATACAGTTTTAAGACCCACACTAGAAGCCCTCAAAAACAAAGGACAATTTGTTTATGGACCTTATGCAGCGGATAGTTTTTTTGGCTCAAAAAATTACAAAAATTTTGATGCAATCATAGCAACATATCACGACCAAGGATTGATCCCTTTCAAAACACTAGCCTTTGGAAATGGAGTGAATTATACTGCAGGACTCAACAAAGTTCGTACTTCTCCAGATCATGGAACGGCTTATGAAATCGCAGGAAAAGGTATGGCAGACATCTCCTCTTTTAAAGAAGCTTTGTTTACTGGAATGACGATTTTTAGAAACCGAAAAATGAATCAAAAACTAACGTCAAATCCTTTATTGAAACAATCCAAAAAGCGTTAGATAAAAAAACCTAAGCTTTTGGGGTCGCCAAAATAAAATTTTATATATTTGCAGGCTTAAATATGCGAAACAATGAAGCCGTTAAAAGCATTTGACATACAGTTTGTAGGGTTAAAGATTGGAAAGCATGTTTATGAGTACGAAATTGATTACGAGTTCTTTGAGCATTTTGAGTATGATGAGTTTAACGATGTAAGCGTTAAAATTGTTCTAAACCTTGAAAAAAAATCAACCTTTTTAGAGTTGAAATTTTTGGCAGAAGGAACAATTAATGTGAATTGTGACCTTACAAATGAACCTTTTGATTTACCGGTAAACACCAGTTTTGATTTAGTCGTTCAATTTGGAAATGAGTATAATAACGACAATGAGGCGATTTTGATAATCCCTCATGCCGAATACGAAATTAACGTTGCACATCACATTTACGAGTTAATTGCTTTATCCCTTCCACAAAAACGGATTCATCCAGGAGTAGAGGATGGGACTTTAGATTCAGAACTACTTGAAAGACTTGAAAAGTTAAGCCCAAAAAGCTTAGAAAATAAACCTCAACATGAAGATATAGATCCACGTTGGGACACATTAAAAAAATTATTAACGGATAAATAATATAAAAAATGGCACATCCTAAAAGAAAAATCTCCAGAACAAGAAGAGATAAAAGACGTACCCATTACAAGGCATCAACGCCTCAAATAGCAACTTGCCCAACCACTGGAGAAGCGCACTTGTACCACAGAGCGCACTGGCATGAAGGGAAATTATACTACAGAGGACAAGTCTTAGTAGATACTACAGCCGCAGAAGAAAACGCAGCCTAGTTTATAGTTTATAACAAAAAAAAACGCCCTTTGAAGGGCGTTTTTTTTTGTTTTTAGAATATTTTCAAAAAACTCAAAAAAATTGATTTTTTAGTCTTTTTTAATCAAAATTGAGTATTTTTGACACGTTTTTTGGTTGTTTTGGGCATAATTGCTTCTAAATCAGTCAATCTAAAAATAGAATTTATGAGCAAAATCTCAGCAGCAATAACCGCTGTAGGTGGATATGTACCAGACTACGTCTTAACCAACCAGATTCTTGAAACCATGGTCGATACCAACGATGAATGGATCACAACAAGAACAGGAATTAAAGAACGTAGAATTCTAAAAGGCCCCAATAAAGGCACCTCATTTTTAGCCATCCAAGCCGCTAAAAACCTCATTCAAAAAAACAATTTAGACCCACCCACCATAGATCTTGTAGTAGTCGCAACTGCTACCCCCGACATGAAAGCCGCTTCAACTGCTGCTTATACAGCATCTGAAATTGGAGCTACTAACGCCTTTTCATTCGATTTAGACGCGGCATGCTCTAGTTTTTTGTTCGGGATGTCCGTAGCATCACGTTACATAGAATCTGGGGTGTATAAAAAAGTCCTGTTAATAGGTGCTGATAAAAATTCATCAATGATAAATTATGAAGACCGTGCGACTTGTATCATCTTTGGAGATGGTGCAGGAGCTGTTCTTTTTGAGTCAAATCATGAAGGTCTTGGTGTCCAAGACGAATACTTAAGAAGTGACGGTTCGGGGCGTGAATTTTTGCGTGCCACACATGGTGGGTCTTCAAACCCAGTTACAGCGGAATCACTAAAAGACCAGTCACAGTATGTGTTTCAAGATGGAAAGACAGTCTTTAAAAATGCAGTATTTAATATGGCGGATGCTACAGAAAAAATACTAGATCGCAACAATTTGAATCAGGATAAAGTTGATTGGTTGGTAGCTCATCAAGCCAACAAACGAATTATTGATGCTACCGCAAACCGAATCAATTTGGAACCCAAAAAGGTGATGATGAATATTGAGCACTATGGCAATACAACATCAGGAACTCTACCTTTGTTGTTGAGCGATTATGAATCAAAATTAAAAAAAGGAGATAATCTGATATTCGCTGCATTTGGTGGCGGATTTAATTGGGGATCTATATACCTAAAATGGGCATATAACTCTTAAATGTATAAACTAACTAACTAAACAATAAAACTGTAATTATGGATTTAAAAGAAATTCAAAATTTAATCAAATTTGTAGCCAAATCAGGTACAAGTGAAGTGAAATTAGAAACTGATGATTTCAAAATCACCATTAAAACCGGCTCGGAAGAATCAGTAACCACTGTTGTTCAACAAGCAGCCGTTCCAATGCAGCAACCAATAATTTCAGCTGCTCCACCACAAGAGGTTGCACCTGCACCAGCGGCAGCTCCACCAGCAGCCGTAACAGAAGATTCAAAATACATTACCGTAAAATCTCCAATCATTGGAACCTTTTACCGAAGACCTTCTCCAGACAAACCCTTATTTGCAGAAGTTGGTCAAACGATCTCAGAAGGCGATGTACTTTGTGTAATTGAAGCCATGAAACTTTTCAACGAAATAGAATCAGAAATTTCAGGTAAGATTGTAAAAGTCCTTGTAGATGATGCATCACCAGTTGAATTTGATCAGCCATTATTTTTAGTTGATCCTTCTTAAATAATTTACATTTTTAAAGCGTAAAAAAGTATGTTTAAAAAAATACTAGTAGCCAATCGTGGTGAAATAGCTCTTAGAGTTATAAGAACGTGTAAAGAAATGGGCATCCAAACTGTTGCTGTTTATTCGACTGCAGACTCTGAAAGTTTGCATGTAAAATTTGCAGATGAGGCAGTTTGCATAGGGCCAGCACCCAGTAGTGAATCCTATCTTAAAATTTCGAACATTATAGCAGCCGCAGAAATTACTAATGCAGATGCAATTCACCCTGGTTATGGGTTTTTATCTGAAAATGCTCGTTTTTCCAAGATTTGTGAAGAACATGGAATCAAATTTATTGGGGCATCTCCAGACATGATAGACCGAATGGGAGACAAAGCCAATGCTAAAGCAACAATGAAAGCGGCAGGCGTTCCCTGTGTTCCAGGAAGTGATGGTGTTATAGAAACTTTTGAAGACTGTGAAAAAATTGCCAAAGAAACAGGCTATCCTGTAATGCTGAAAGCTTCTGCTGGAGGTGGAGGAAAAGGAATGCGTGCTGTTTGGTCAAAAGAGACTCTTAAAGAGGCGTGGGATTCTGCGCGTCAAGAATCTAAAGCAGCGTTTGGAAATGATGATATGTACATGGAAAAACTCATCGAGGAGCCAAGGCATATTGAAATTCAAATTGTAGGGGATTCTAAAGGAAAAGCCTGTCATTTATCAGAAAGGGATTGCTCAGTTCAACGCCGTCACCAAAAACTAACAGAAGAAGTGCCGTCGCCTTTTATGACGCCAGCCCTAAGAAAAAAGATGGGAGAGGCCGCAGTGAAGGCTGCAGAATTCATTAAGTATGAGGGCGCAGGAACAGTTGAGTTTTTAGTGGACAAACATCGCAATTTCTTTTTCATGGAAATGAATACGCGAATCCAAGTAGAGCATCCAATTACCGAACAAGTAATTGATTTTGACTTAATTCGAGAACAAATATCTGTAGCAGCAGGAATTCTGATTTCTGGAAAAAATTACATACCAAAATTACATTCAATAGAGTGTAGAATTAATGCAGAAGACCCATATAATGATTTTAGACCCTCTCCAGGTAAAATAACCACCTTACATTCTCCTGGTGGGCATGGAGTTCGTTTAGACACACATGTCTATGCAGGGTATAGTATTCCACCTAATTATGATTCTATGATTGCAAAGCTAATCACAACTGCTCAAACACGAGAAGAAGCAATTAGTAAAATGAAACGTGCTTTGGATGAATTTGTAATCGAAGGGATCAAGACCACCATTCCATTTCACCGTCAGTTGATGGATCATCCGGATTATGTGTCCGGGAATTACACCACCAAATTTATGGAAGATTTCAAAATGAAAGGGGTTGAAGATGCTTAATATATAAACTCCGAACTTGTTTCGGAGTTTTTTTTAATCTAAATCCGACATAATCTACTCCAATAAAAAATTGTAATTTTAGCTCATGAATTTATCCTATTGGGAACTAAAAACATGGCTAAACAAGGTCGATTATACGATTGTTGGGAGTGGAATTGTGGGTTTAAGTACCGCACTTCATCTTAAAATAAGGAAACCAAATGCCAAAATAGTTATTCTTGAAAAAGGCCTATTTCCTCAAGGTGCGAGCACTAAAAATGCAGGCTTTGCATGTTTTGGGAGTTTGAGCGAAATTTTACAAGATCTACAATCCCATACACCTGATGAAGTTGTGGAACTTGTTGACCAACGGCACAAAGGGCTTCAGCTTTTGAGAAACACTCTTGGAGATGAAGCATTGTCCTACCAGCAGTTGGGAGGCTACGAATTGTTTTTAGACAAAGACCGCAGTCTTTATGACAACTGTTTACAAAAAATGGCGCAAGTGAATAGTCTTTTAAAACCCATTTTTAAAGCTGCTGTGTTTAGCAGTGTCCCTAACACGCTTAATTTTAAAAATATTCAATCCAACTTCATACGAAATCAATTTGAAGGTCAAATAGATACGGGCAAAATGATGCAGGGGCTAATAAAAAAAGCGCAGGAAAAGGGCGTTATTATTTTAAACAACACTACGGTAGAAACGTACCTTGAACAGTCTAATACAGTTGTCATCAAAACAAATCATTTTGAGTTTTCTTCTGCCAAATTGGTTTTAACTACAAATGGATTTGCACAGCAATTGATTAATGAAGATGTTCAGCCGGCTCGGGCGCAAGTTTTAATTACCAAACCGTTAAAAGACTTAGACATCAAAGGGACGTTTCATTTGGATTGTGGGTATTATTATTTTAGAAATATCGACAACCGGATCTTATTGGGAGGCGGTCGAAATTTAGACTTTAAGGCAGAAAACACGACAGAATTTTCTCAAACACAACGGATTCAAACAGCTTTAGAAGCGCTGCTTAAACATACAATCCTTCCAGAGAGAGAGTTTGAAATTGAACAGCGCTGGTCTGGAATTATGGGTGTAGGTTCTCAAAAAAAACCCATAGTAAAGCAACTTTCAAATCATGTATATTGCGGCGTCCGAATGGGGGGTATGGGTGTCGCTATTGGGAGTAGTATTGGAAAGGAAGTGTCAGAGTTTTTTTAAAAAACGTTCTGTTTTAACTGGACAACTATCCATTAATCGCCTCAACAATTTCCACGCGTCCCGCTAACATTTCTTTTAGCATGGCTTCAATACCGCTTTTAAGCGTAAAGGTGGAGGATGGACATCCACTACATGCGCCTTGTAAAATGACTTTCACTGTTTTTGATATGGCATCATAAGATTCAAATACAATATTTCCACCGTCACTAGCAACAGCTGGTTTAATATGCTCCTCCAAAATATTTATAATCTCTTTTGAAGTATCGTCTAAGGCTTCATAAGCTCCATCCAATTGGGCTGTTGTTTTTTCTAAAACTTGAGCAGCTACAGCCGACACCATTTCTTTACCATCTTCAATATAGGACTTTACAAACTCTCTTAATTCTAGCGTAATGGAATCCCATTCTACAATATCATACTTGGTGATTGACACATAATTTTTGTCGATAAAAACCGCCTTTATAAAAGGAAATTGAAAGAGTGCTGTTGCAAAAGGCGATAACTTTGCCTCTTCAATAGAAGTAAACTCAAATGTTTGAGAAACTAAATTTTTATTGGCTACAAACTTTTGAACGCCTGGATTTGGAGTACTTTCTGCGTACACAGTAACCGGGTTTTTCTTTTTGTCTTCATTTATAATAACGATACCGCCTTCATTCAGGTAATTTTCGATCTGTTCTCCAACTTCTTTTTGCACATCGCTCCACTCAATAATGTCATAACGCTCAATAGCAATAAAGTTGCCTGAGAGGTAAACTTTTTTCACAAAAGGAAGGTGGAAAAGTTGTTGTGCTAAGGGTGAATTTTTAGCTTCATCAATATTTGAGAATTCAAAACTCTCATATTTTGTAAGGAAAGAATTAGTTTCAAATTTTATAATTTTTGGGTTACTGGTCTCCTGAATTGAAACGGTTGTTTTTTTCATCATTATAATTTTTACAAAGGTAATAAAGAAATTTCTGTATATTTGAAAAGCACCCAAATAATATAACAAATGAAGACTCTAACAACATTCCTCATACTTTTTCTATCTTCTATTGGATTTGCTCAGATTATTAGTATTAATGATTCTACAGACCCTCAATCTAGTTATGGACCAGAAGATCTGATTAAAAATGTCATGATTTCGAGTTCCTGTTCCACAGCAGACAACTTCACGTTCCAAGTCAATGGTGCTCCAGGGAATTTAACAACCAAGAGTTATGGCTATTTTAAGACACCTCCAGGAAGTATGTTTCCGTTTGCAGAGGGGGTAGTTTTAACTACTGGGAGAGCCTTTCCAGCAGGGAATACTCCGAATATTGATTTGATAGATCACCAGAATGGTGCTTCTGGAGATTTCGATTTGGAAGCGGCTTTAAGTCAGTCGAATACCCAAGATGCGTCATTTATCAAATTTAACTTTACACCTCAAGTGGATTCCATTGCGTTTAGATTTTTAATGGCTTCTGAAGAGTATGATAGGTTTACAGAGTGTTCATATGCTGATAGTTTTGCATTTTTATTACGAGAAGTTGGGGCGACAAGCTATACAAATTTGGCTGTATTACCAGACGGAACACCCGTAAGTGTGAGGAACATAAACGATGCTCCTGATTGTAGAGCCAATACAGACTATTTTCAGGGCTATGATATTGTAGATACCAACTATGGAGGACGGACTAAGGCATTAACAGCTTCTTCAGCTGTTATTCCAGGAGTTACCTATGAAATAAAACTTGTTGTTGCAGATCAAGGAGATAATGCGTGGGACTCTGCTATTTTTATTGAGGGGGGAAGTTTTAATATAGGAGGAGATTTAGGAGTTGATCGCCTTATTGCAAACAGTAACCCAGGGTGCGCCGAAACTCCGATAACCTTAGACACTAACCTTACTGCAACTGGAGCTACATTTGAGTGGTTTAAAGACGATGTCCTAATAACGGGAGAAGCTAATTCCACGCTAGATGTTTCTGTCAATGGTATGTATAGTTTTAAAGCCATTTTAGTTGGAGGCTGTGAAGCTACTGATGAAGTTGATATTGAATTCACACCACCACCCGTTATCACAATTCCTCCAACGGATATCGTATTATGTGAAACGGACGGCAATGGCATTGAGATATTTGATTTTTCAGCTAATGAAACCTTGGTACTAGGAAGTCAAATAGCGACGAATTTTCCTATTAGCTATCATCAAAGCCAAGTGGATGCTGAAGGCAATTTGAACCCAATAACCCTCCCGTATCAAAATAGCTTAGCCACAGAAACGATTTGGATACGAATTGCAGACCTAACACAAAGCTGTTTTAAGGTCGTTAGTTTTGATATTGAAGTTCGTTCACAGCCCACAGCAAATACCCCCAATGATTTAATGTTTTGTGATGATGCTGATGATGGTGACGACACCAACGGTGTTTTAGAATTTGATTTAAGCACCAAGATATCAGAAATTTTGGGGTCGTATTTGGCCTCGGATTATGAGGTTAAATTTTATTACGATCAAGCCGCTGCATCTGCAGGGGATGCTGGCACTGAGATTACCACCACCATTCAAAATAGTTCGAATCCACAAACTGTTTTTGCACGGCTAGAAAACAAATTAAATAGAAATTGTTTTGACACGACGAGTTTTCAACTCAACGTAAATCCACGACCCGTAGTGAATTCAGAAGTCACACTCAAGCAATGCGATACCGATACTGATGGTATTACTAGTTTTAATCTAACTGAAGCCAATCAACTCATATCAAATGATCATACAAATGAAACCTTTACCTATTACCTTACCGAAGCTCAGGCAGAAACAGCTCTTATATCTGATCAAATCACCTCTCCAACCACTTACCCCAACCCAACTCCTATAAACAGTACAATCTATGCAAGAGCTAAAACGAACCATGGCTGTTTTAGAACCTCAAAAGTCAACCTAGTAGTAGGGGCAACCCTTCTAGATCCCATCAATTTTCAATTAGAATATTTTGTTTGTGATGACGCAGAGATCGACAATGACAACTCCAACGGTGTTGCCACATTTGATTTTAGTGATGCCACAACTCAAGTCCTTGCTGAACTTCCAACCAATCAGAATTTGACCGTGACTTATTACCTTTCAGAAGTAGATGCTTTGGCCGAGACCGATCCAATACCAGACATTTCTAATCACAGAAATACAACTAGCCCTACCACTCAAAACATCTACGTTCGGGTCGACAACAATGACGTTAATGCTTGTTTAGGATTGGGACACCACATTACCCTGAGTGTTGACCCTCTTCCAAATAAAAATATAATTTCAGATTATACGTTATGTAGCGATACGAATCAAACTACTTTTGATTTAACGACCAAAGAATCGGAACTCATCAGAGGTCAATCAGTCCCTATTTTGATTAGTTATCACTTAAGTGAACAAGACGCAATAAATAATATTGTCATCCCCAATCCAAGTATGTACTCAAATGTTTCAAACCCTCAAACAATTTATGTACGTGCCCAATTTGATCCAGATAATAACATGAACCTGGACGCGCGTGAATGCGTCCGAACGGATATGCAATTTGAATTACAAGTTAATTTAAACCCCGTTATATTCAATCCTGATCCCATTACAAAATGTAACGACCTAATTAGTACTGAATATGACTTGACCCTTCGAAAAGAT
>Ga0228672_1001000_pt1 | contig 11929 bp, 14 predicted proteins | sample 90DmetaG_FD_182788 | JGI IMG/M metagenome (GOLD analysis project Ga0228672, IMG submission 182788) | Seawater microbial communities from Monterey Bay, California, United States - 90D | ecosystem: Environmental > Aquatic > Marine > Coastal | place: USA: California | collected 2016-11-08 | reverse complement strand
GCTAGACGCTGACCTGCAACTATACTCGAAGACCATGTTACATGACTCGCTTTTCGAGTTTAGCTCGTCCATACAGCAGGCGGCGGCGGCAGAGGCAGGTATCACTAAGTTTCGATACGAAGGTGATACTATTGAGACGACACGGCCTTTCTGTCAGAAGCACGTAGGTAAGGAATACACGACAGATGAGATTTATGAGATATGGGATGACTCGTGGAAGGGCAAACGCTCGGGCGACCCGTTCCGTGTAAGAGGTGGTTACAACTGTCGGCACTGGTGGGTGCCTGTACCTGAATAGGAGATAGCTATGCCGTACCACAAGAAAGACAAACGCAAGAAAAAGCGCAAATCACGCTAGTTTGATATAATTAACCCACTCGAAAGAGGATTCGTAACATGAGCGATGAAGTCATGGTAGACGCGGTCACTGAAGCCGCAGTGGAAACGCCAGAAGTTCAGGAAACTAAGACGTTCACACAAGAGGAACTTGACCGAATAGTGGCCGACCGTGTTGCCCGTACAAAACGGCAATATGACAAGCGACTAGAAGGTATTGATCTCGACGAGGCGAAGTCGCTTTTACAACGTCAGCAAGAAGCTGAAATTGAGAAGCAGAAAGAGCGCGGAGAGTTCGAGTCGATTCTAAAGCAGACCGTCGAAAAGAAAGATCAGGAAATTAGGACGTACAAGCAACGTCTCGAAAGCCAATTAGTCGATGGAGCATTGCTATCGGCGGCGAGTAGAAACAACGCAGTATCGGCAGAGCAAGTCGGTCAGTTGTTACGTGGTTCGGTTCGGCTGTCTGAAGACGGCACCGCAGAGGTTTACGATGCGAACGGGACGCCACGCTATAACGACAAGGGCGATCTGCTAACGGTCGATGAGTTAGTCTCTGACTTCCTGACAACAAACCCGCACTTTGTCAAAGCGTCATCAGGTGGCGCAGGTTCACAAGGCGCAGTGGGTGGAGGCTCTACGAGTAAGCCATTAACTAGCTCGGATATGCTCGCTATGGGCGAAGAAGGTCAGAGGCTTTATCGAGAGTTAAAGATCGCTGGCAAAATCTAATTTACTATTTGAGGCTTTAAATCATGGCTAACGAAACAACTTCAACAACATTGGACGATCTGTTCGCCAATATAATTCTCCAAGCGCGCTTCACAGCCGAGGAGCAATCACTTATGGCTGGCCTTATCACTCGTTACGATATCGGTAACGTAGCTGGTAAGACTATTCAGGTTCCTAAGTACCCAGCAATCGCGGCGGCTGACCTCACTGAAGGTACAGACATGGGCGCGACTGAAGTATCAACCACAAGCGTTACTGCTACTATCGGTGAAGTAGGTGCGCAGGTTGTTCTCACTGACATGGCTACTATGGGCGCAGGCAACCCAGCTCAAGAGCTTGGTACTGTTCTCGGTAACGCAATCGCTACTAAGATGGACAAGGACATCATCGCGTTGTTTGATGGCTTCTCTGCGTCACTCGGTGCGGCGGCTCAAGAGATCACTGTAGCTGACCTGTTCAAGGCGGCGGCAACTCTCAGAAACAATAAGGTAACTGGCCCAATGGCGGCGGTTGTACACCCATACCACGCTTACCAGTTGTCAGCGAACCTGACTAACACCTTTGCAAACCCCAACGGTGGCGATGCTCAAAACGAAGCAATGCGCAACGGCTTCGTCGGCTCTATCGGCGGCATCGACGTATACCAGTCAGCTAACATCACTGTTGACGGTAACGGCGACGCAAAGGGCGCTGTCTTTGCTCCTGAGTCACTGTGTATTGCTATGAAGCGTGACTTCAACCTTGAGACAGAGCGTAATGCTTCACTCCGTGCATTCGAGCTGAACGCAACTGCCGTTTACGGTGTTGCAGAGCTTGATGACAGCTACGGTGTTGAGATGTTCTTCGACGCTACACTCTAAGACGTACACGCCCCTTCGGGGGCGTTTTACTCTGAGGATTTTATGGCAGTCAATTATCGCGGTGAGAGATTTGAAGATTACAACGTGGCAAAGCGTACGCCACGGCACCCGTCTAAGTCTCATGCGGTTCTGGCTCGCTACAAAGGTGCAATCAAGCTAGTTAGGTTCGGCGCTAAAGGCGCGAAGACTTACCCGCCCAAGGATGGGGAGTCTGCACGCGACAAGGCTATGCGAGCGGCTTGGTACGCACGACACGAAAAGAATCTACGTAACGCGACGCCATTAGATGCAGTCTATTGGTCCGCCAGAATTAAGTGGTGATTACATGGCGTTTAGCACTGACAGCAATCTAACCGAATTAGTCCCCGACATCTTAGACTTTGGCATTACTGCGTTCACCGACGAACACGCACGAGCACAGGCAGATGTTGAGCGTGAGATACGCAATCGCTGGTGGCACCGTAAGGGCATCGCTGGCGAAATGAACGCGAGCTACCTAACAGAGTCACAGTGGACACGCGCCACGTCTTACCTTGTACTTTGGAAGTATGCACTTCCTCAGCTTACCAATTGGGTAGACGACGACCGATTCTTGCAGATGATTGACTTCTACAAGGCGCGTTACGGCGAGGAGCTAGACGCAGTATTTCAGGATGGTGTTGAGTACGACGCAGATGACGACGGCACTGTCACTGACAAGGAAAAGGAAAGCATTCCGCTTAACCGCCTAGACCGATGATTACCATAAACATAGACACAAAGCCCCGTGACCTCCGCAAGATGGTGGAGAAGCTAGGTCGCACGTTTACAAAGAACCATAAGCGAGCAATGCGCAGAGCGGCGGCTGAAGGCGTCAACAGGATCAACAAGCGCACAAACCTTGGCCTTGATGTTAAAGAGCAACCGTTCCGCCCCTACTCAGACGCGTACAAAGGGTTTCGCGCGAGCAAGGGTAGACCAGTAGATAAGGTTCGATTGATTTTTACAGGGCGTATGCGGGGGGCTATGACCTCGGGGCTACAAGGGCAAGACGGTTTAATATTTTTCAGTAGCAGAGCGGAGTCTAAGAAGGCGGCGCAGAACAACCGAACGCGTGAGTTCTTTGGACTTAACAAGTCAGATCGCCGCGCTATACGTGACGTTTATTTTAAGGGGCTTAAGATATGAGCGTTAGAGAAAACATCGCCGCCAATATTGTGACGGCACTAACTGCTATCTCGACCCCCAACGTCAAGAAAGTGACACGCGAGCCTTTTGATTTTAACAAGCTATCGAACGCACAGTTTCCAGCGATATTAGTACGTACAGCAAACGAGACGCGTGAAGATGCCAGCATGGGCGGCAGTTCAACTAGCAGGCATGGCACGATTGACTATGAGCTGGTTTGCTTTGTTAAGCACAAGAACATCGACACAGCCCGCAACCAGATTGCAGAGGCTATCGACGAAAAACTTGATGAAGATAGGACGCGTGGCGGTTACGCGGTAGACACGCAGGTTATCAGCGTCGAGGTGGATGATGGTACAATAGACCCTATTGGCGGCGTCATTGTCACCGTACAGATTCTTTATTCATATACACGCGGTGACGCGTAAGGGAGAAAATTCATGACTACACATAAAGGCTCAAGCGGTTCGGTAAAGGTTGCCGCTAGTGGAGGAAGTGAGGCGGTTGTCGGTGAGGTGCGCTCATACAGCATCGACGAGACTGCGGACACAATCGAAGATACTGTGATGGGTGACACTGTTAAGTCTTACCTTTCTAGCCTCAAAGACGCGACTCTAACTATCGACGCACTTTGGGACGACGCAGACGCACAGCACTTGGTGCTTGATTCTGGCGCGGCTATCGACTGGGAAATTCACCCAACAGGAACAGGCGGCGGCGAGAAGTATTATGCAGGCGCTGGGATCGTTACCGCTAAAACTATTTCGGCGTCATACGATGGTCTCGTTGAGGCGTCGTTTTCGGTGCAGGTATCAGGCGCAATCACAGAAGCGTCTAACTAATGGGTCTCGCTAAAGAATTGCGGGCGCGTCGTAAAGGCTCGCGCCGCAAAATTAGCGTTGCAGAATGGGGGGACGGTGACGGCGATTTCGTTTTGTTCTGTCGCCCCCTTACCTGCTATGACCTTAATGAGTTGCAGAAGCGCCACCCTCAAGTAATGCAAAACCCTAGCATTGCCGCAATGGTTGACCTGATCCTTATGAAAGCTGAGAGCAAGGACGGCGAAAAGCTGTTTACCTCGGCTGAGGATCGCATCGACTTAATGGGGGAGGAGACAACCGTTGTCTCTCATATTGCTAACGAGATGTTTGGCACTATCGAGGGGTTTGAGGATGTCGAAAAAAACTAAAGTCCGATCAGTCTCGGATGAACTTAATTGCCTTGGCTGATCGGTTACACAAGACCATTGAAGAAGTAGAGCAGATTACGGTTACTGAGTTCCATGAGTGGCTCGCTTACTTCAAGATCATGAGCGAGTCGAAAGATGGCAACTGAAACCGTAAGCATTGTAATCAAGGCGTTTGACCAAACGCAAAAAGCATTGCGCGGCATACAAGCCGCCTTTGGCAAACTCTCTAAAGTTTTCTTCAGCTTTAAGACCGCGCTAGTTGCCGCAGTAGGCGCTGGCGGTCTCGGTCTGCTAGTAAGCAATTCACTGAAAGCAACAGATGCGCTTGCAAAGACAGCGGGGAAGATAGGCACCACCACCGAAGCCTTAAGCGCCCTGCAATACGCGGGGCAACTAACAGGCGTTGAAGTCAACACGATGAACATGGCGCTTCAGCGGTTTACCCGTAGAGCGTCAGAGGCGGCTGTCGGCACAGGTGAAGCCAAGGGTGCTTTGCGTGAGTTAGGTGTAGATGCTAGAGAACTAGTGCGGCTACCCCTAGACCAACGTATGCTTGTACTTGCGGATGCGTTTGAGGGCGTACAAGGCGAGTCTAATAAGTTACGTCTAGCGTTTAAGTTATTCGACTCAGAAGGTGCGGCGCTCGTTAACACTTTGGGTCAAGGTCGAGAAGGCTTAGCGCAGATGCTAGGCGAAGCACAAACGCTTGGCTTAGTAATGACCAGCGATGCGGCGGCAGGTGTAGAGTCTGCTAACGACGCAATAACACGCATGATGAGCGTATCGAAAGGCTTGGTTAGTCAGTTTACAGCCGCACTTGCGCCAGCTATTGAATTTGTTGCCAACAGCCTTACGACTTTCTCGCAAAGCCTCATGGCCTCAGAAGGTGGCGCTAGAGAGTTTGCAATCAATTCAGCGGCGGCATTTTTAGAGTTTGCATCATCTGCACTGCACAACTTCGAGAAGTTTGTAAACGGCGTAATCATCGGCTTCAACATGATTATTGGTGCCGCGAATCTGTTTTCTCCTGTTATATCGGGCATTAACTTTTTGTTTGACGCGCTGGTTGAAGGAATTAAAGGACAGATCAACACGATAATCTCGTTTACTCAGTTGATAGATAAGGCGCTAGAGCGGTTTGGCAAAAAGCCAATATTCAACCTTGAGCAGTTTAATCTTGAGCCTGTCACGTTCGCTTTACAGACGTTTGAGAAAATAGATCGTGTAGACTTCAGCGGGACTGTAGGCGGACTGCGTGGCATTGCTGACTTAGTACGTGAAACGGCAGAGGTAGCCACGACCGCAGGCGAAGCGATACAAACAATGGCCGCACCGCCTAGTCAGTTCGAGGCGTTTATCGACCGTCTCAAGCAATCACGGACTCAAGCTGATGACCTGCAAGACGGCCTGATTAAGCTAGCAAATCAAGGCATTGACGGGCTTGGAAAATCATTTACAGCGGCAATCACTGGCGCACAGAAGTTTAGCGACGCGATTAAGTCTATGGCTAAGTCAGTCATCGACAGCCTGATTCAGATGCTTGTTCAGAAGTACATCGTCGATGCGGCGTTTGGTGCGATTACAGCAGGATTTGGTGGTGGTGGCACTACAGCGTCAGGGGGCGGCGGTGGTGGCGTTACGTCGGTCACTGGCGCTTTAGCTAAAGGCGGCGTAGCAACAGGTGGCAACCCTTACTTGGTAGGAGAAAAGGGGCCAGAAGTATTCGTGCCAAGTACGACAGGGCGCGTTGTGCCTAATGACCAGCTCGGTGGTGGCGGCGTGGTAGTTAATCAGACGATCAACGTCACGACAGGCGTACAGCAAACCGTACGTGCCGAGATCGCTAACCTACTGCCACAGATTAGTAATGCCGCGAAGTCAGCGGTCGCAGATGCTAGAATGAGAGGCGGTGGCTTCAGTAAGGCAATGGTGGGTGCATAATGGCGGCGTTTCCAAATATAGGCTTTACCTCGATGACCATGCGGCTACGGTCTGCAACGGCCATTAGTCAGTCACCCTTTACCTATGACCAACAGGTTTATCAGCATCAGGGTGTAAGGTGGGAAGCAGAAGTAACATTGCCACCATTGAAGCGCGCAGAAGCCAAGCAGGTAGAGGCGTTCTTTGCGTCTCTAAGGGGTCAAGCTAATACCTTCACCCTTGGCAACCCCTTGCACGATACGACGGCTACAGGGACAGGCACGGGCGCTATAAACGCAACTACGCTTACGGGCACGTTTACAGGCGCTGTTGCTGGCGATTATTTCCAAATTGGCACGGCGCTGTACATTGTGACAGAGGCAACAAGCGGCACATCTATCAACATTATGCCACCGCTCAGAAGTGCGGCGTCTAGTGCGAGTATGACTTTTGATCTGCCAAAGGGGACATGGCGTTTAGCTACTAATGAGATCGGATGGAGTATTAATCAGGCTAGTTTGTACGGTTTCACTTTTGCTTGTGTTGAGGCTATATGAGCAGGGTGCTATCGAGTGGGATGGAGTCGGCTGTCGAAGCCGATTTGGTGCGCCCAATTGTATTGGTGCAACTTCTATTTGATGACGTTTATGACGACGAGACGCCACCAAACCTAATACACACGCAGTTGTATTTGTGGAATGGCATCGGCAACTTGGTTGTTGGCGGAATCACTTATGTCGGCGCAGGCACTCTGTTGTCGATTGGGGAAATAGCGGAAACGTCGGAGCTACAAGCCAACGGAATGACCGCAACCTTGTCAGGCATCACTGACCCGTTACTCGCTAAGGCGCGTGACGTTGATTACCAAGGCCGTGAGCTAAAAGTATTGCTTGGTGCTATGGATGCAAGCAATGGTGTAATCAGTAGTCCTGTGACCGTGTTTAGCGGGTTCATGGACACGATGTTGATTAATGACTCTGCCGAGACCGCTACGATACAAATAACCGTCGAGAATCGGCTGATCGAGTTTGAGCGCACGCGCATACGTCGTTATACCGCAGAAGACCAGAAGATTGACTACCCCAATGACAAGGGGCTGGAATTCGTTGCGGAGATGGCAGAGAAGGAAATCGTGTGGGGCCGTAGCTTTGAGGGAGGCTCGGGAAGCAATGGCGTTAGAAATGATGGCGGCAGAGAAGACCCAGGAGACTTACCGTAATGAAATTTGCAATCGAAAACTTAGCAAAAGTCAGGCGTGAAATTGAGCCTTTACTAAAGCAACACTATGATGAGATCGCGCTCAACAAAGACATCATCAAAATGAATCCTGACTGGGAAGCGTATGCGCGGCTCGACGCCGTCAATGCGTTACGAATTTACACAGCTAGAAAAGACGATCAGTTGATGGGCTACTTTGTGGTCATCGTTAGCAAGTCGCTTCATTATCGCGACCACTTGTTTGCTAACAACGACGTTATTTTTCTAACTAAGCCTGCGCGTAAGGGGCTTACAGGCGTGAAGCTAATCAAGTACGCCATAGACTCACTAGCGGCTGAAGGCATTACTAAGCTACATATAAATACCAAGGCGCATCAGCCATTCGACGCAATCCTTGAGCGATTGAACTTTGAAGAAATTGAGCGCGTTTACTCTTTAGTTCTGAGGTAACGACATGGCTATTTCGGCAATTGCGGGGTTAGCGTCTATAGGTTCGGCGATGATTGCCGCAGGGGCGTTTTCAATTGGCTGGGCCGCCGCCGCAGGTGCTTTTGCGTTAGGCGCTGGCCTGTCGATGGTATCTCGTGCGCTGGCACCTAAGCCCAACATTGGCGCTCAGATGCGAGGTATTACACAAACAAGCCGTGAGCCTGCAAGCAGTCGCAAAACCATCTACGGCAGAATGCGTGTCGGCGGTCAGGTCGTATTTATTTCGCACTCAGGCGATGACAACAAGTTTTTAAACATGGCTATTGTGTTTGCGACGCATGAGATACAAGCCTACGACGAGATATGGTTTAACGACAATAAAGTCTGGGACACTACAAACGGCTTTATTGATGATTGGGGTACGTATGTCACTATCGACCGCAAGTTCGGTACATCAGGGCAGGCGGCCTCAACACAGCTTACGGGTGCCAACGTGCTTTGGACAGCTAATCACAAGCTGTCAGGCATTGCCTACATTGCTTTTAAATTAAAGTGGAACGCGGATAAGTTCCCTCAAGGCGTCCCGAACATCACCGCAGTAATACGCGGCAAAAAGGTATACGACCCTCGTGACCAGTCTATCGGCTACAGCCAAAACCCTGCGCTGTGCTTGCGTGACTACATGCTTGATCAAAGCTATGGCCTTGGCGAGGTAGCGGCAAACATTAACAACCAATCAGTGATAGACGCGGCGAACCTATGTGAAGAGCAAGTCACGCTAGACGCTGGCGGCACTCAAGACCGTTATCAGTGCAATGGCGTCATTGATACTGCCAACCAAATCAAAGCCAATATCGAGCAACTGCTAGCCTCTATGGGCGGGCGACTGACGTACTCAGGTGGTGAGTATTTTGTAGATGGTGCAGAGTACAAAGCGCCAACGCTTACGTTTACCGAAAGCGATATTGTCAGCGATATACAGACGCAAACTAAGCAGTCGCGCAGAGGGATTTATAACGGCGTTAAAGGTATTTTTGTATCGGAAGAAAAGAACTTCAAGGTTCTCGATTACCCTGCTCAGATTAGCTCGACGTATGAAACAGAGGACGGCGATCCTATCTACTTAGATATGGCTTTGCCGTGTGTGACTAACAACACGCAGGCACAAAGACTAGCCAAAATCGCTCTGCTGAAGTCGCGACAGCAAGTTGTTATGACAATGACGACAAACCTTAAAGGTCTGAGAGTCAAAGTCGGCGACACGATACAAGTCACTAATGATCGACTTAACTATAGCTCTAAGGTGTTTGAGGTCATCGACTACTCACTAGCGATTACCGATGGCGCATTAGGCGTAAACCTTAGTTGTATTGAAACGGCATCCGCTATTTACGACTGGACAACTAGCGACGAAGAGGACTTTTTAAGCGGTGGAGAGCTGGCGCTGTACGACGGTCGCACAGTCGATAACGTCACGTCAGTTGGACACACGCCGATTGGCTTGAAGGGGCCAGATGGCAAGTTAATTACTTCCGTAGACCTTGCATGGACAGCGCCAACAGACGCGTTTATTGAGTTCTATATTGTTACTGTAGAGAAAGACAGTGACGGCAACGTCTTTGAGTATCAGACACGGGAGCCACGTCTGCGCGTTCCTGAGCTAACTATCGGTTCAGCATACGAGTTTATCGTTAAAGCCGAAAACCTCGTCGGAGTACGAAGCACAGGCACGACCTTAAATGTCGCAAGCCTTGCAGGTGATACGACTGCGCCTTCAGCGCCGACAAGTACAAGCGCAACAGGCGGCGTTAGGCAGATAACAGCAGAGTGGACAAACCCAACAGACGATGATTTTAAGCACGTTGAGGTTTACATTGCCGACAGTAATAGCATCCCTGGATCGCCTCACGGTGTCGTTAATGGCGAGGAGTTTGTCTATACGCTGGCAAGCAATGAGACCAGCGCGACGACTAAATACTTCTGGCTCAAGTCTGTTGATTACACGGGTAACAAGTCAGCCGCTACAGCAAGCTTTAACGCTACCTCAGTCGTTGCTAATACAACTGACGTAACCGATGACATCACCGACAAAGTTGATGAGATCATATCGACGCTAGATGATGATGCGGCAGGTGACGGCACAACGGACGACACGACAGCACTACAAGCGGCGTTTAACTCTGTATCGACATCGGGCCGCGTACTAGATGGCGGCAACAAGACTTATCTAATCACCACGACGATTAACGTCACGGGCGCGTTCTTCCGCATCAAAAACTTCAAGTTTAAGCTAGGTACGTCCTACACCGACCAAGGGCGTATTAACTGCGATGCTGGCTCTGGCACTACCAAGATGACCATTGAGCTGGATAACATTGTTATTGACGGTGGGCGCGGTGATTACAAGGTAGGTCGTGAGCCGTGGACTGTCGCCGTTTCTAACTTCTTTGGCTACAACAGCATACAGCCAGATCTAAGTGCGATAATTAAGGTCAATGCCTTCAACGAAAACACAGACGTGCGCGTCACTAACTGCCGCTTTGAGAACATTCACGCATTAGCGGCGGTACGCGTTAACTCTTATGGCACGACAATCATCCAAGACTGTGTGTTTAAAAATAACTCGTTTCAAAGCTTTGCTATTTTCCAGTCGGCAGATAGTGGTACGACGCAAGGCGGTCGCACACTAGTTTCAGATGTTTACGCAGAGGACATCGGTTTATTGCCTGACACATACGACGTTGATGGAGTACAAAAAACCTTTAGTGACAACTCAAGCACACAGACAGAAAGCCCGCAGGGGTCATTTAATTATGTTTGCTCCTTTGGCGAGTACAACATCACAAACGCCAGCGTTAAGAATTACGGCTCTTGTGGTGTCACTGCTGATCGCAACCTCATATTTAACGCCAGCAATATCACGATCACAAATGACTCAACACGCTCATTCAGCAACAACCCATCGGGCGCGTTCTGGTTAGAGGATTGTGAGATTGCCAACGTCACTAACCTGCACATTGACGTTAGCGCACGAGCTGGCATTGATACGACGGCACTCGATAACTCGCTGTTGCAGATTTACCTAACCGACAATACTAAGTGCTTTTTCAACAACGTCTTTATTCAGACATCGGCAACGACGGCCTACTTCAACAAGCTAATACGCGGGTCAGCTAAAGACACAACGCACTGCAATATTGAGAACTTCTACGTCTCGGGTATCTGCCGCAACTTGGATGATGGGGTCAGCTTCTTGCTATTGCCGAACTCGGCTATCGAGCATGACGTTCGGTTAGCGCACGGCTACATCAAGCACGGCGACATCAAGATCGAGGTGCCTTATAACGCCACTGTGCAGGACGTTTACCTTGAGGGGGCATCAGGTAACGGTGACGTTTTATTTCCGCCTGCGGGCAACCCAGGCGTCACAGGAAGCGTTGGCGATGCCACTGTCACTGGATGCTATATCGACGGCACTGTCAGCAACACAACGGCGTTTACAGGTAGCCTGAACATTATCGGCAACAAGTACATCGGCGCGGTTACATCGTCAGGATCGGGCAACACGGGCAAGTTTGTCGTTAGTGATAACGCTCGCATCGCTGGTGGCCTTGCGGTGACATGCTCGGGGCCGACAGGTAATTCAGCGGTAGAGATACGCGGCAACGCGTTAATTGAGGGCGTTACGCGGGTCGACGGTGCAAACAACGCCATAATTAGCGACAACAACACAGAGCGGCGGATTACGATAGAGGACGTACAGCACTTCCAGGTTGTCGGTAACACAGCAAAGACTGACACCGCAGAGTCTTGCATTTTTGTTAACCCAACAACCGCAAGCAACATTTTGGCGGGTATTATTAGCGGCAATAACTGCCTGATAAAAACAGGCACAAGTGGTGCGGGTTACATCACACTTGCTAGTAGCGTCACTAACGTAATGGAAGGCTTGAACAACAAGCTGATAGTCAACTGGTCATAAGGTAACGACATGGATTTCATCGACCACAGAAGCACGGCAAAGTTCATATTCAAGACTTCAGCGACTGATGAGAAGGCTCGCATTGATGACTCTGGC
>Ga0228672_1000996_pt1 | contig 11964 bp, 7 predicted proteins | sample 90DmetaG_FD_182788 | JGI IMG/M metagenome (GOLD analysis project Ga0228672, IMG submission 182788) | Seawater microbial communities from Monterey Bay, California, United States - 90D | ecosystem: Environmental > Aquatic > Marine > Coastal | place: USA: California | collected 2016-11-08 | reverse complement strand
AAGGTTCACGCCGTCGGCAGGAAGCTCTGTCGCGTGGAGAAGCGACTCATCAATACTAAAGCCACCGTAAAAACGCAGACCAATTCGTGAGCCCGTCGTTGCGTAGGTTTCTCGTCGCTTCATTGCAGCGAGAATGCCTTCGCGGGTATTTTCCTCGGCCCATACAGCAGCGAGCCCCTGCGCCCCCATGGCCCAACCAAACGAGCTGTTGGCGTTGTCAGACCACTTGTACAGCTTCATCTCAGGCGTACTGTCTGTCGCAAACTTCCCATGGAAGTTGTTTTCCTCTGCGGCGGCAAGCCCCGTATGCGCATCCGTCGATCCGATCACCCCGAACTGGTAAGGGTTGATACCTATTTCTTGCTCTAGCTGCATACCTCGAAGCAAAGCCGAGCGAATGAAATCCCCTTTCTCCGGCTTATATTCCGACCATCCTTTTTGAATGTAAAAGGGGTAATCCTCAAAGTCAGCGAAAGGGTCCTCAGGCGATAGACTTGGGTGTGTTTCGGAGTCGCCCTTGTACTGAGTGATTTCTACAATCGGCTCCCAACGCTTACGTATCTGTGCGTAAGCAGGCCCAACGGGTTCATTCCGCATGGTAATGGTGTCAAACATCGCTCCCTTAGAGATGTTGGAATTATGAGGGATAGCGATAAAATTTCCGCCCGTTTGTTGACTGGTTTCGTCCAACCACGCCCATAAATCCTCAGGATACATACTGTCGTCGGAGCCAAAAGGCTGGAAAGCTTTGACCGATTCACCATCGAGATCCGTCATCACGACCCGGTGTAAATTGGCACCACCCGGAATCAGGCTGTACTCCCATCCGAGAATGGCTGAAAACTCACCCGGCATATTGTTTGCCTCAGCCGCATCAGCGATATCGCTCCAGGCCTTATCCTCAATGACAGGCATTTTCGGAAAAACGGAGGTACCAATATTTTTCTCCCACTCAGAGACAGCCTCCTGGGGTGTATCGTAGGGATCCGGTAGTTGACTGTAAAAAAACTCGCGACCGTTGCCTGTTTTGATCGCATCTCGGATTAAATATTGGGAGTACCAAAGTTTAATCTTCTGACCCCAACCCAATCCGTTGGTGGGAAGTCCCTCGTTGTATACATGTCGAACAGCGCCGAGGAACTCCGCATGATCGGACACCACAAGAAAGTCGAGGGGCGTTTCAAGTTGCACCCTTGCCTTGTGGCCTGGGTGCTCAACAGGCAACCCTCGTGCAAAACGATACGCCTCATCAGGCCCTACAGAAAAATTTCGATTGGTAAAGGCGTCGAAAGAGCGGTTCGTGTGGAGATGAGTATCACCCCAGTAAATTTGCTTTTCATTCGCTTGGACCGACGTTGTCAGCAGCGCAGCCAGTAGGATCAACACTCGTTTTTTACACATAAGTTTCCCCCCGGGGAACGGCACTACCTTAGTGCCCTTGCCAAACCGGCTTTTGCTTATTAAAGAATGAAATTACCGCATTTTTTGCATCATCACTGTCTATGCAGATCGACTGTAATGCAGCCTCTTTACTGATTGTCTCGTCAAGGTTGTGCGACTGCCCAAAGTTCACTGCACTTTTTGTGTGACTAAGCGCCAAGGGCGATCGTTGTACGAGCTCCTGCGCGAAGGCAATACCATCCTGTCGTAAGGTCTCATCAGGGAATACGCGATTCACCATCCCCATAGACAATGCCTTATCGGCACTCAATTTTTCGCCCAGCGCCATCAGTTCGTAAGCTCGTTTCGTACCCACAAGTCGCGGGATCAACCAGGTCGCACCGCCATCAGGTACAAGCCCGATCGCTGAAAAGGGCTGATACAAAAAAGCACTCTCGCCCATGCATGCCAAATCACAGGCCATAGCATAGGAGTAGGCAATACCCGCACAGGGGCCATTAATCACGGCAATCCAGGGCTTCGAACTGTTGTGAATGGCTAGGACGCCGGGTTTGTATTCAAAATTAAGATCACTTTCAACGGACTTGCCGTCTCCCATGCCATCGTCATCCGATAAATCCGCGCCTGCACTGAAGGCTCGACCATTGCCGGTCAAAACAACAGCGCGCACCGTTTTATCAAGATCGGCCTCGATAGCGGCCTTGGCAATCTCCCGTCGCAAAACGGTGTTGAACGTATTCATCTTCTCAGGTCTGTTAAGGGCTATCGTCATCACCGCGCCATCTCGGGTGATCTCTAATGTTTGGTAATCGGACATTGTCGCACTCTCACAATAAGGTCTAGGACGTCACACCAAAGTGATGCCCACTGTCGCTTTGAGGCCGCACAGCCGGCCATTTAGTCTGCTGACGCAGGGTCAAGCACTTCACGCAATTCACGTTTTAGGAATTTACCGTTCGCATTTCTCGGAAGTGGTTCAGCCAAAAACCAAAGGTACTTAGGCACCTTGAAAGCCGCGAGGCGAGTTGATAGATGCTCTCGAAGCCCTGCAGCATCCAGCATCGCACCGTCTTTCAAGTGCACCGCAACACCCACTTCCTCACCCAAGCGCTCATCGGGAACGGCAAAGGCTACGCACTCCAATATCGCGGGGTGATCGAAGACGGCAAATTCAACTTCGGCACCATATATATTTTCCCCGCCTCTCAGAATCATGTCTTTAGCGCGATCAACGAGATAGAGGAAGCCGTCTTCATCGAAGTAGCCGATATCGCCGGTATGTAGCCAACCATCCACGATGGTATCTGCTGTCGCCTCGGGCCGATTCAAGTACCCCTTGATGACCGCAGCGCCTTTGACACAAATCTCGCCAAGCTCACCAACAGGAAGCTCCTTTCCTGTCTCGTCAACTACTTTCCCGTCAAACGTCGGTGCTAAGTAGCCACAGCTTGATGGGCGTTCAACGAAGACGTCTCCTGCGATGTACGTAATGATTCCGCACACTTCGGTCATACCGTAGCCTTGTGCAGGTCGCGCCTTCTTGGTCACTGCATCAACCTTTTTGACGAGGTCCGGCTGCACAGCGGCCCCCCCCCTCCCATGCTGGCCAAACTCGATGTGTCGTAGTCTTCGAAATTCGGGTGGGTCAAAAGCTCGCGTGTCATCATGGGCACGGCGCTGACGGTGTTAACCTTCTCGGCTTCAATCAGCTTCAGCGCCTCAAGGGTGTCCCACTTATACATCAGAACAAACCGGTTACCCGCCAGAGTCCCTGCTTGGACTGCACAGTTGTTGGCGGTTACGTGAAATAGGGGTGTCGCTATCAATCCGGTGCCTGACGGCGGTGACTGCACAGCAACGTCCTCATCTCCACCCGATTTGGCGAGTGCTGAGGCGGTTGCAAAGGCCCGTCCCATTGCAACAACATTCAAAACATTGGTAATGCAGCCCCTGTTGGTCAGTTGTGCACCTTTTGGCCTACCCGTGGTGCCCGAGGTATAAAAAATACACGCGACACTGTCAGGATCGATTTCAATATCCGGGAGTTGTGCGCCTTCGACGATGGCTGAATGAAAATCAACGGCGGCTACCGGAGAATTAGCTTCACGAACCGATACGACCTTAATGTCTGGGTACTTATCTTGAATTTGTGCGAAAGCCTCTAGCCGACGATCGTCCGCAATCAAAACCTTGGGCTTCGAGTCATTTAACGCGTAGTCCATTTCATCGGCTACCCACCACGCATTCATACCAACAATCGCGGCACCAATGCTATTGACCGCCCAGTGCGCCATCATCCACTCCGGATAGTTGCGCATCGCAATGGCCACATGATCACCGGGCCCTATGCCTTGCTCCATTAGCCAGCCACCAAATTCGGCAACAACTTTTGCCGTTTGTGTGTATGTCCACCGCTCTTCACCGTAAATCAAATATTCCGCATCACCGTGGCCGGTCGACAATGCCCAGAGATCCCTCATAGATCCTGGAGCTTGAGCGAAGGCTTTAACGGGCACCCCATTACGCTCAACAGTGGTGATTTCCAGCAATCCACCATCGGCCGTGGCCATTGAAAGTGCTTCTTTGAAATTAGCTACAACTGACATACCGTACTTTTCTCCATCCAGCGCTTGATTATCATTATTGAGCGACAGCTCGGTAGTGCGCGTGGCGGAGCCTCAATTGCGAGTCTTCATCGCGGGGTGTATAACGCGCTCAAGAACAATACTGAAACCAGCTCAAGTTAGCTAGGTTGGGGAGTGAAAAATGGCACAGGGTCTTGACTTAACACAGCTAGATACATGGATTAGGGCACATGTACCGGCCTTTGAGGCACCTTTGCAGGCTGAAAAGTTTGCGGGAGGACAGTCAAACCCTACCTTTAAGCTCACAGCAGGCAAGAATCAATATGTATTGAGGCGCAAGCCACAAGGCACGTTACTTGCCTCAGCGCACGCCGTAGATAGGGAGTTCAAAGTCCTCACAGCCCTCGCACCAACCAATGTGCCCGTGCCAATACCCGTTGCGCTTTGCGAGGACGAGAGCATTATTGGCTCCATGTTCTACATCATGGAATACCTAGAGGGCCGCATTTTCTGGGACCCTGCCCTGCCCGAGGTAAGCGATGAAGATCGCGCCCAAATTTACGATCAAATGAATCGCGTCATGACAGACATGCACAGCGTAGACATCAACGAAGTTGGACTCAGTGATTACGGTAAACCGGGAAACTACTTCGAGCGCCAAATCGGGCGGTGGACAAAGCAGTATCGCGCCGCTGAGACGGAGACTATTTCTGAAATGGAAAAACTCATCGACTGGTTACCCAAAAATATGCCCGTAGACGATGGCCGCGTCTCGCTCGTACACGGCGATTACCGCCTAGATAATATGATTTTCCACCCGACAGAGCCTCGGATCATCGCCGTTTTGGATTGGGAACTATCGACCTTGGGGCATCCACTAGCGGATCTTGCGTACCAGCTCATGGCCTGGCAGTTCCCGCGTGAGGCGGGAATAAACGGGCTCGCAGGCTTGTCGCGCGAAGGGCTCAACATCCCCTCGGATGAGCAGTACATCAAGCTCTACTGCGAAAGAACGGGTCAACCAGGAATCCAGGACTGGAACTTCTACATGGCCTTTTGCTTCTTTCGGCTCGCGTCCATTACCCAAGGTATCCGAAAGCGCGCTTTGATTGGAACCGCGTCGAGCCCAGAGGCAGAAGCCAAAGCGGCAATGGTGGGACCGCTTTCGACGATGGGTGCAGCGTACACCGACTAAGCGAGCGTATCGCCCAGGCTGCTCGCCACCTGAGATGCAAACGTCCCCACATCGATGGGTTTTGTTATGTAGTGACTGCACCCCGCACTCAGGCAATTATCCGCATCCTGGTCGGTCGCGAATGCGGTGAGTGCAATAATCGGTTTCGACCAGCCCTCAGCTCTCAGCGCGCCTGCTAGCGCATAGCCATCCATGATCGGCATTTGAATATCCGTGATGACCACATCAAAGCGCTGTTTCGAATCAGAAAAGTGTTTCATGCCGCTCTCACCATTTTCGGCATGGATCACCAAGGCTCCATCTCGCTCCAAAATCAATGTCACCAGCGTTGCGACCGTCTCGCTGTCTTCACACAACAGGATCCTTAGATCTTTAAGCACCGCTGTTGGTTTGATCGCAACGCCCTTTGGCTCCTGAGTGAGTTCAGACTCTGTGGCAGCACCTTCGCCTTCCTTAGCTGGACGAATCGGAATCATCACGTCGAAGCAGGTTCCTTCACCAGGAACTGAATTAACTGTTATTGATCCTCCCAGAGCATCCACATACAACTCAACAATGCTCAGACCCAGCCCGGTACCCTCAACATTTATGAAGTCCTCATGGTCATGAACTCGGGTAAATGGCTCAAATATGACTTTCAAGTCATCGGGGCTCATACCAATACCGGTATCGTTCACTGTGAGGTTGAGAGCAGCTCGGTCGTCCAGACGGCTCAAGCCCATGAAGAATTCAACACGACCCGACACAGTGTATTTTACTGCGTTGGTTAGCAGGTTCATTGTGAGCTCTGTAAGCTTTGCTTTGTCGCACAGAATCTGGCGCGGGACATCTCGTGCCATCGAACTTCTGAAGCTCAAACCCTTTTGCAAAATCCTTGGGTTAAGCAACGATCCAAGGTTTGCCACCCAATCAGCGAGCACAATGACGTCAGAAGATAGGGTAACTTGACCGCTCTCGAGTACCGTTAGATCTAAGACATTTCCGACCATGTCAGCCATATATTCGGCGTTGGCTACAATCGCGCGTTGCCATGCAGCCATTTGCTTCTGGCTGCTCGCCCCTTCTTCTGCCAGCTTTGAGTACCCAAGAATAGCCGTAAGTGGCGTTCGCATATCGTGAGATATGCTGGCTAAAAAGCGTGATTTCGCCTTCGACGCTGCCTCCGCCTCTCGCCGAGCATCAATGAGTTCTTCGGCTTGCTTTTCCAGTCGCTCAAGCGCGAGCGCTGTGTCAATTCGTGTTGACGCTAATGCCGCGATCGTCGTGAAGAGTTGGACGTCCTCGTCGGAGAAAAAGTGGGGCTCTGGATGCTCAGAATCGAGGACACCGATCACTTTACCTTCTCGCAAGATGGGAACAGCGAGTTCTGAGCATCGAAACGAGTCGTCGAGTATGTAACGCTCATCGTCTCGCGTATCCTCAACTCTCTCGAGAACACCTGTCTCACCAACGGAGCCAACGATACCCTCTCCCACGGGAATAGTGATCGGATCCAAGATTTCTCGCTCACCAGGGTTTTTATTACCGTGAGCCGCGCGTTGAACAAGCTCTGAGTGCGCCTCGTTCATGAGATAAACAACGCAATCGACGAAGCCCAGTTCACCAATAGCTGTTTTGGCGATATTCCAGCAAATATCGTCCACTGATTTCATGGAGGCTTGGCGCATGGTGAATTCGTGAAGAACTTCAAGATAACGGTGACGCTCAATTACGGCGGCGTTGTCCCTTTGCATTCTCGTCACCGCACCCTGTTAGCTGATCACTCTCGAACTCTAGTGTATGTTCACTGATTACAAGACTTCAATGCTTGCTACGTAGGCACCAATAATAATCAGAGAATTGAAAAGGGATTCAAGATGGAGATCATTGGCTACCTCGGTTTGATAGGGAGTGTTGCGCTGTTGATATGGATGGCGTTACGCGGCGTTGACATTATGTTTGCGGCCATTCTCAGCGCCCTCGTTGTGATCATTACTAACGTAATGCCTCTCGCCGACTCGTTACTCACAGGGTTCGCTGCAGGCCCATTAGGGGCTTTTACCTTTGCGGGAAAATTTTTCTTCTTATTTGCCGCCGGTGCGATTTTCGGCCGTGCGATGGGCGATAGCGGCGCAGCGGCTAGCATTGCCATGGCGCTTGTTCGAAAGCTCGGAGCCGACAGAGCCTTGATCATTACAACCCTTGCCTGTGCGGCACTGACCTACGGGGGTGTCGTCGTTTTCGTGGTTATCTTTGCCGTCTACCCCCTTGGTCTTCAGTTGCTTCGAGAGGCAGATATACCCAAGCGGCTCTTCTGTGCCGCACTGGCACTGGGCGCTGGAACATTCACCCTCACAGCGTTACCCGGTACGCCTTCAATTCACAACGCGATATCAGCCTCCGCACTCGGAACTTCACTCACTGCCGCTCCCGGGCTGAGCCTTCTCGCCGCTACAGTCATGATTGGTCTGGGCATCTGGTATCTCGAACATCAGCGGGTACAGGCAAAAGCCGCCGGTGAAGGCTTCATCCCTGGCCCGCGGGATGTTCTGCAAGAAGCATCAGACGATAACCTACCCACATGGGGCGCGGCCGTTTTACCCCTGCTTGTCGTTATAGGTCTCATTATTTCTCCTCGGTTGGTCTCATCAAGCGGAGGTCAGCTGGGTGAGCTAATGGCGTTCGCAGGGAGCCAACCCATTATGTGGCCAAGCATTTCACTCGGGATTGGTACCATTTTATGCCTTGGCCTGTTCCGAAATATTAGAGAGACCGCCTTTACCACCTTAGGAAACGGAACCAACGATTCATTGATGCCAATGCTTAATAGTGCCGCCATCATCGGCTACGGCGGCGTTGTGGTTCAAACCTCGGGATTTCAACAGTTCGGTGATCTCGTGATGAATTCGGGTTTACCACCACTGCTTTCCCTGTTTGGCTCAATCAGTATCATTTCGGCGATAACGGGCTCAGCGTCAGGGGGGTTGCAAATTTTCATGCAGACCATGGCCCAAGATTACATCGCGATGGGCTTAGATCCCGAAGTGGTGCACCGAGTGGCAACTGTGGCGGCGGGCGGCTTCGATTCTCTCCCTCACTGCGGTGCGGTGATTACCATGCTTACCATCACCCAACTAACCCACAAAGAAGCCTATCGGGATACCGCGGTGATCACGGTTGTTATTCCCGTTATCGCCACCTTAACCATTATGGTCGCGGCCACCCTTGGTGTCCGATGAGCCACTAAAAAGGCGGCTCTCGCCGCCTTAATGAGTCAGTTTGCACTGCACGAGTATCACTTGTAAGCGTCCATCAGGTGCCGCTTGTAGAGCTTGCCGTTATCCATACGCGGCAGTTGCTCCATAAAATCGACACTTTTAGGGACTTTTACAGAGGACAGTCGCTCTTTCATCCATAAAATGAGATCGCCGGATAACGCGTCGCCGGCTTCCTCATGATCCAAAAGCTGTACGACCGCCTTCACCTCCTCGCCGTACTCCTCGTTCGGGATGCCGAATACGGCCGCATCGGCGATCTGCGGATGGGTTACCAACAAACCCTCGATCTCCGCTGGATAGACGTTGACGCCCCCCGTAATAATCATGAAGTTCTTCCTATCAGTCAGATAGAGATACCCGTCCGCGTCGAGGTAGCCCATATCCCCTACCGTTCCCCAGCCTCGCGTATCAAAAGCCTCATCGGTTTTGCCAGGCTCATCGAAATATTCAAATCGACCGATTTCATCAAAATAAATTTGTCCGATCTCTCCCGGGGCTAAAACCTTCATCTCGTCATCTAAAATTTTTGGCACGCCTGTCAAAGGTCTGCCCACCGATCCCGGATGAGCGAGCCAATCCTCCGAGTCAATCAGCGTAAAACCGACACCCTCAGTCGATGAATAATATTCGCAAATGACGGGTCCCCACCAGTTGATCATCTGGCGTTTAATATCGATGGGGCAAGGCGCCGCCGCATGGATTGCGCGTTGCATACTTGAGACGTCATAGCGCTCGCGAATACCTTCGGGCAACTTAAGCATTCGGATGAACATAGACGGAACCCACTGGCTATGCGTCACTTCATAGCGTTCGATTAACGCTAAGGCTTGCTCGGGGTCAAAGCGATCCATGATTATCGATGTGCCGCCACCCGTCATGTTCAACGTGTTGTAAAAGAGGGGTGCCGAATGGTAGAGCGGCGCTGGTGATAAATAGACGGTGGTATCGCTGAAGCCGTAGTAGGCGCCCACCAGTTTGAGCGGGTGTGGCGCATCGAGATCCGTATTCTGCGGTGCTCGAAAAATACCTTTGGGTTTGCCGGTGGTACCCGATGAATACAGCATCGGCACACCGAGACTCTGATCTGAAATCTCATCGCTCGGTTGCGAGGCTACGGCGCTCTGCCAATCCTCGAAGCCCGCAGTTTCACCACCAACAATGAACTTTCGTAAAAGCTCTGGTGCATGTTCTGCGGCCTCTGTCGCCACGTCCGCCAATGATGCCGACGCAATAAATAATCGCGCATTACAGTTATTGATAATGTAGGCGGTTTCTTCTTTTTTAAGGTGCGTGCTAATGGGGGTAAACACCACGCCTGCCCTTGAACAACCAAAAACGACCTCTATAAATTCTCGGCAATTTTTGAGCATCATGGCGATATGTTGACCCGTCTGAATCCCTGATGCCCGTAATAACTGAGCAATCTGGTTGGCCTTAGCATCGAGTTCGGCAAAGGTAACCGCCTCACCGGAAGCCCCCATAATGAAAGCGTGCTTATCGGGGGTGGCGCGTGCTTGCTCAGTAATTGTCGGCATTATGTTTTATCCTTTTTATGTAACGCTTCGCTGCACTACTATACGGCGATTGCACGGCCCGAAAAAAGCCCTACTGAGTGAAGGATCAGAAAATGACAATCGCTTACCTTAACGGCGAGTATATTCCGCTAGAAGAAGCAAAAATTTCACCCATGGATCGCGGCTTTTTATTCGGTGACGGCATCTATGAGGTCATTCCGTCCTATGGCGGTAGGACCATCGGTACAGCGTTGCACCTTATTCGGTTTGAAAAGGGTCTTTACGAGATTGGCATCGATGCTCCCTGGAGCCGGGCTGACCTCAAGGCCATCTTTGACGGGCTTCTAGCGCAAAACGGTAATGGTAATCTGGGTATCTACCTGCAAGTTACCCGCGGCGTGACGATGAAGCGAAACCACGCGTTTCCAAAATCACCGACGCCGACAATATTTGCCTACACGTTTGATATTCCAGAGCCCGATAATGGAAATAGTGAAACCGTTACCCAGTGGCAGGTAAGTTCTGGCAAAGACCTTAGATGGCAGCGTTGTCACATTAAGAGCACCTCTCTACTGGGCAATGTTCTGCACATGATGGAAGGAGTGGAGTCTGGCGCGGGTGAAATTCTTCTCTTTGACGCTGAGGATAATTTAACTGAGGCCGCCGCCTGCAACGTGTTCGTCGTAACAAAAGGTGTCGTTCGCACCCCTGCGCTCGACAACCATAAACTAGCAGGCGTAACCAGAGATATGGCACTGGCCGTTCTGAGACATCACAGCTCGATTGAGGTGCGCGAAGAGAACATCTCACGCCAAGACGTTATGAGTGCGGATGAAGTGTGGTTGAGCAGTTCGACCAAGGAACTTGAACCCGTTGTATTAATTGACGGTCAAAGTGTGGGGACCGGGAAACCGGGGCCTGTGTGGTCTGCGGCACAAGCGTTGTTTGCTCAGCATCGCTTTGATGATTTCGCCTGAGCATCGAAGCGAGAATGTGCTGAGATGCCCCGTCCGAGTCGTTTTATCATTGATCTTGCTCACCTTGAGCATAACCTCACGCAATTAAGTCTTCTGGCCGGGCCGCGTAAGACAATGGCTGTCGTCAAGGCAAATGCCTACGGGCACGGAGCGCTAGGGTGTGCGAAGGCGTTGGAGGACGTAATAAATGCCTTTGCCGTTGCCCTCACAGAAGAAGCTATCGCTTTAAGAGAAGCAGGCATAACTAAGCCGATCCTTGTGCTTCAAGGACCTCACTCGAGTGATGATCTGACCGAGATCGACCATTATGGCTTGTGGCCTGCCCTATCAAATCGACAGCAGATACATTGGTTGCGAGATCAAACACCCGATCTTGAGCACGTGTGGCTAAAAGTCGATACCGGTATGCATCGGCTTGGCTTTGATCCCCACGAAGTTGGCGAGATTAACACCGTGCTCACCGCCATGGGCATACAGCACATTACGCTTATGAGTCACCTCGCAGAGGCTGAGGACAGTGACTCCATACTGAGTCATCGCCAAATACAGCGCTGGCAGAATCTGCTCGAACGAAACACGGGGTCGACGGATGGCTATCCTCATGCCAGTTTTTCAAATTCCGCCGGTACCGTGGGCCAGCTGTCGTTTGAAGAATCATGGGTGCGCCTCGGCTATTCGCTCTACGGTGGCTCCCTGGTCATCCCTCCGCCTAATTTGGATTTACGCCCGGTCATGACCTTTTCCTCCAAAGTCATAGCAACGCGCTGGATCGAGGCCGGTGAAACAGTGGGATATGGCGGTAGATGGGTGGCAAAGCGTCGAAGCCGTATCGCGACCATACCGGTCGGTTACGGCGATGGGTATCCTCGATCCGCGGCAGATGGAACCCCCATAGGAACGCCCTACGGTACGATTTTGCTCGCAGGCAAAGTATCAATGGATATGATTACGGCAGACATTACGGATAAGCCTGACATTGAATTTGGTACCGAGGTCACTTTATGGGGGGATTCACCGAGAATCGATGAGGTCGCC
>Ga0228672_1000995_pt1 | contig 11967 bp, 11 predicted proteins | sample 90DmetaG_FD_182788 | JGI IMG/M metagenome (GOLD analysis project Ga0228672, IMG submission 182788) | Seawater microbial communities from Monterey Bay, California, United States - 90D | ecosystem: Environmental > Aquatic > Marine > Coastal | place: USA: California | collected 2016-11-08 | reverse complement strand
CCATCAGTACTTTCTGGTCCACACCAAATCTAGACACACGTTTAACCACAATAAGGATCCAACATTTAGTTTAGCGCCCACCCGCGTAAACAAGTAAAAAAGCTGCTAGCAAACAATACACAATTCTGATAGCTTCCCGTGCCCAATTACGCAGGTCAACTGCCAACCACCTCCACTTGGCGTAACGGACACCAATATGGCGACGAAGAAATCCTCCGACACTTCGGACGAGACTGCAGCAAAAGCGCCCGCAAAGGCGAAGGCACCCGCAAAGAAAAAGGCAGCAGCAAAAGCTGCGCCCAAGGCAAAAGCTGCGCCCAAAGCAAAAGCTGCGCCCAAAGCAAAAGCTGCGCCCAAAGCAAAAGCAGAGCCCAAAGCAAAAGCAGAGCCCAAAGCAAAAGCAGAGCCCAAGGCAAAAGCAGAGCCCAAAGCAAAGCCGACCGCGAAAGCCAAGGCAGCACCTAAAGCAAAAGCCAAGGCGAGTCCAAAAGCGAGGGCTAATTCGAAAGTGGCAAGAGCTGTGGGTGAAGTCCAAAACTTTGACGACTTTAAGCCTTACAAGCCATCGCGTGGCGAAAGCTATATGAACGATGAACAGCTGGAGCACTTTCGGCAGCTGCTGCTAAGTTGGCGGTCAGACTTGGTAAATGAAGTCACCAAAACTGTCGGTCACATGAAAGATGAGGCAGCTAACTTCCCTGACCCAGCTGACAGGGCCACTCAAGAAGAAGAATTCAGTCTTGAGCTCCGGGCGCGAGATCGCGAGCGTAAGCTCATCAAGAAAATCGACGGTACGCTTGAGCGAATATCGATTGATGACTACGGTTATTGTGATGCCTGCGGCATTGAGATTGGGGTTAAGCGTCTCGAAGCGAGACCAACTGCCACCCTGTGTATCGACTGTAAAACACTTGCCGAGATCAAGGAGCGCCAGGAGCTCGGCTAAATTGGGCTCCTGAATGCGTCTTATCGATGTATAACGGCCGGTTCGCTCCTTCACCAACCGGCCCACTCCATTTCGGCTCTCTAGTCGCCGCCCTCGCAAGCTTCCTCGATGCGCGATTTAACCAGGGCACCTGGCAGGTGAGACTCGATGATATCGATCCACCCCGACACGATCCATCAAGCTTCCAAACGATTCCTGATTGCCTCGAGCAGCATGGCTTGCTCTGGGACAAGGATCTAATTCTGCAGAGCAGTCGGAAAGAAACGCACGAGTTCTATATCAGTGAACTGCGACGTGCAGGGCACATATTCACTTGCACCTGCACTCGCACAACGCTGGGCCCCTTAGGCCAGTGCCAATCCGATTGTCACGAAAAGCGACATGAACAAGGAAGTATTCGGCTTCACTTGGGCGATGCCCCTGCATCGGGCTTCACCGATCTTGTTCTCGGGCCCCAAATACCGAGCTTAATGCCCAAAAACTTCGTGATGAAGCGCAGAGACGGGTTGATTGCCTACCAGCTTGCCACTGCTGTCGATGATATCGACGAAGGTTATACCCACATCATACGAGGCAGCGATTTACTGGACTCCACATTTCGGCAAAGGGCGATTCATGACGCGCTTGGTAAATTATCGCCACGTTATGGCCATTTACCGCTCGTGACTGATTCCCTCGGTAACAAGTTAAGCAAGCAAGCTGGTGCACAGGCTGTCGATGTGGTGCGCCCGGTCGCTAATTTACGATTAGCGCTCGACTTTCTAAACCAACCAAGCCCGCCCACCGCCGCCAAATCCATTAGTGACGTACTCAATTTTGCGATCGAACACTGGCGTTTGAGTCAACTCAACTGAGGATAAATGTAACTTTTCGCAACGAGCAATGTTACCTCGGTGACAAAACCCCCTAAGTTCGTGTTAGCCTCATCCCCCCGCAAGGAAATGAGACTCGCGATGCTGACTGTGCTCCTGCTGGACGACGATCCTATTAGCGCCACACATACCGCCGACGACTTAACGGCTGAAGGCTTAAAAGTTATCAAGGCGTCCCCATTCTCGGCCGTAGGGGCAATCAAGTCTGCGGAGAAAGTTGATGTCGCTATTCTCGATCCCGGTCGAAACGAAACTGGTGCAAGTCAGCTCATAAAGGATCTCTCACCCGTACCTGTGCTCATTCATGCGCAACACGCCTCGCTACGGACGGCTATTGACCTCATGAAAGCCGGAGCAAAGGACTACTGGGCAAAGCCCGCATCCATTCGGGAAATGCTACCTGCCATCCATCGATGTGCCGAGAGTAAAGCCGCAGTCGACACACCGCCACAAGCCGTCGAGGCCTTCGTGGGAAAGTCAAAGGGCATGCGTGCCCTCATGAGTAGGGCGAACAAAGCCGCGCAAGCGAGTTCTACGGTTTTGATCATTGGGGAAACAGGCACGGGAAAGGAGTTGGTCGCCCGTCACATACATCAATCGAGTAAGCGAACGAATAAACCCCTCATCTCTGTGAACTGTGCAGCCATCCCGGAAACGCTCATTGAGTCAGAGTTATTCGGTTACGAAAAAGGCGCTTTCACCGGTGCTAATGCCCAGCGTGTTGGCCTTATTGAAGCGGCGGACGGTGGCACCCTCTTTCTCGATGAAATTGGTGAATTGCCGGCCTCAGCCCAGGCACGTTTGTTACGTTTTATTCAGGAGGGCGAAATTCGTCGCATAGGCTCCGTCGAGAGCTCGAGCGTTAACGTTCGCCTCATTTGTGCCACTCATAGAAATCTCATTGAACTTGAGAATACCGACGCATTTCGTCGCGATCTTTTCCACCGCATTAACGTATTACGTCTCGAGCTACCGCCTTTGAGGGAGCGTGGAGATGACATTCAAGGGTTAACAAACTGGTTGATACGACGGGTGGCCTCTCGCCTTGAGTATGCAGAAAAGTCGCTCTCTGACGAAGCACGCAGCGCCCTAAATGCGCATGATTGGCCTGGTAATGTGCGAGAACTAGAGCACACAATTGAGAGAGCGCTCGTTATGTCAGAAGGCGAGGAAATATCACTTGAGGATCTCAGCTTACCCATTACAAGCAAGCGAAACAGTGCAATGGGCGCAGCCGGAACTCAGCACGTGCCAGTCATCGCACCGGACACGAGTAACGCGCCCTTTGATTCGGGCGCGGAGGAGTTGTCACTTGAAGATTACTTCCAACGCTTTGTCCTTGAAAATCAAGATGCCATGAATGAAACCGAAATTGCGCAGAAGTTAGGCATCAGTAGGAAGTGTTTGTGGGAGCGACGCCAGAGATTTGACCTGCCACGTAAGCGCAAGCGCGGTGCGGCGTAGCAGAGAGTGGTCCCATAGGTAACAGTTTTTGGTTGATATCCGTAACACTCCTGTAATATTTGCCACTGCCAGACTGTAAAGAATCAGGCAACCCATTGTTTTTGCTAATTATTTTTTCGCTGGCATAGCAAATGCAACAATTGGGACAGAGCCAAAATAAAAATAAGCGGCCGAATAAAAATAATATGTGTCACTACGGACCTGGGCGGGGAAGGCAACTTCCCCCAGTTTCTTTATTTCCCTCTTGAGCATTTCCGTTTCTTTATTTCCCTCTTGAGCACTTCGCTTGGTAAACTGCCACCTTCACTGCTTGGATGAAGCACGTTGCACCAGATCGACGCTCAAAGTCTTGTAGACCCCGCTGCGCTATCAAAATCTGCCGTCGCCGTCGTCGCGCGTCTGTGTGAGAACAATCACAGCGCCTTTATTGTCGGTGGCGCGGTACGAGATTTATTGCTGGGTAAGCGACCCAAAGATTTTGATGTGGCCACCGACGCTACTCCCGAGCAAATCGTTGCCCTTTTCAGAGGCGCGCGAATTATCGGAAGACGGTTCCAAATCGTACATGTCCGGATGGGTCGCGAGATAATTGAAGTTACGACGTTTCGGGGGCATCACGAGGGGGACACCTCTAAGATTGCTGCCAAAAGCAATAAAGGCCTACTCCTGCGCGACAACGTCTACGGCACGCTCGATCAAGACGCGGCGCGCAGGGATCTCACAATAAACGCACTCTACTTAGATCCGTTACAGCACCTTATTCTTGACGACCTCGATGGGATTGAGGACATCAAGAGACGCACGATCCGAATCATTGGTGACCCTGCAGGTCGCTACCGTGAAGACCCAGTTCGTATGTTGAGAGTGGCACGATTTGCAGCAAAACTCGGATTCAGCGTCGACCCAGTAACGCAAGCAGCAATCGGTGAATGTCGCCACCTTTTAGCGGACATCCCCTCAGCACGCCTTTTTGACGAAGCTATTAAACTGTTCATGTCAGGTCACGCAGCCGAGACATTTGAGCAATTGCGCCATCATGATCTGCTCGAGACTCTCTTCCCAGAAGCTGTGGATGCGTTAAATCTCGAAGGAGCGCAGGAACTAATTACTCAAGCCATGAAGAACACTGACGGGAGAATTGCTCGCGGGAAGCCTGTCACGCCAGCGTTCCTTTTTGCAGCCCTATTGTGGCCTGCCGTTGCTCTGCGAAGTGATGAGATTGTCCGCGCGGGCAACGCCGATGGATCACCCGTTAATGCCGCTGGACAAGAAATACTTGCTCGTTCACTTCAGCGCGTATCCATTCCAAAACGCTTCTCGATTCCAATGCGAGAAATCTGGGAGCTCCAGCCGCGATTAGATAAGTGTTTACCGAAACGAGCCAAATCTATTTTGGCGCTGCGCCGTTTTCGAGCAGCCTTTGATCTGCTGCTCTTGCGTTGTGACCAAGACGAGGCGCTCAGTGGCGCGGTCAAATTCTGGGAGGAACAACAACAGTTGTTTCCCGAAATAGTCGGTAGCCAACCACCCACCGAGATACCCAAAAAACGGCGACGTCCGCGCAGACGAAAACCCGAGCAATGACCCTAGCTGTGATTGCCCTAGGCGCAAATATCGAGGCGCCCGTCGAGCGACTCGCCGAAGCCTACGTGCATGTGTCGAAAATGGCTGATTTCAGCGTCCTTGATGTATCGCCCATTTATCGATCTCCACCGATGGGCCCCGAGGATCAACCGTCCTATTTCAACGCTGTTCTCTCAGGTGAGTACACAGGTGAGCCTCTGCACTTACTGAGGGCATTGCAAAAAATAGAGGGCTCGATGGGCCGCGTAAAGACACGACACTGGGGAGAGCGTTGTATCGATCTAGATATTATTCAGCTCGGGGATTGGGTTGTTGATTTACCAAGCCTTCAAATTCCACATCCGGGCCTTGGAAGTCGCTTATTCGTCGTACAGCCCATGATCGATATTCTGGGCGCTGATCATAGGGTGCCGGGCCTCCCCGAACTTGGTACCCTGCGCGAAGCATTGAGCGATGACACTCTCACACTGTGTCCCAACACAACCCTTGGCTAAGGTAACGGCGGAGGTAAGGTGACAGAAATAACCACAGCGCCTGTCGATCTACGGGGAAGGCTGCCACAGCCGTATATCGCCGTCGAGGGCCCGATCGGTGTCGGTAAGACCACCTTGGCAAAGAGGTTAGCTGAGCTATTCGATTATCAATTGTTACTCGAAGACGCGCACGAAAACCCGTTCCTTGATAAGTTTTATGAAAATCGTCGGCAAAATGCGCTCGCCACTCAACTCTTCTTTTTGTTTCAGCGGGTCCAAAAAATGGACGATTTGAAGCAACAGGATATGTTCAAACCGCTCCGGATTGCCGACTTCCTCATCGATAAAGATCCGATCTTTGCCCAAGTCAACTTAGACCCAGACGAGTTTGAGCTTTACAGCAAGGTATACAGCCAAATGACTGTCGACGCGCCAACCCCCGACTTGGTTATCTATTTGCAGGCCTCGGTCGACAGACTCTTAGAGCGGATTGATCGCCGAGGCATCGCTTCGGAGCGGACAATCAGTCGTCAGTACCTCGAGGAGCTGAATGAGGTGTACAGCGAGTTCTTTCTTTACTACGACGCCGCGCCTTTACTTATAGTGAACGCCAATCAGCTCGATTTAGTGAGTCGACAAGAGGACTTTGCCCAGCTAGTCGATTATGCTCTCGACATTAAGGCAGGGCGACACTACTTCAACCCGACCTCGATCGACTAACGCAAGTACGAGAAGCACCAGGGAGCTCCGACATCGATGTCCGAACGAATTACCACTAGCAAGCTGGAAGCGATGAAAGCCGCAGGCGAAAAGTTTGTGATGGTCACCGCCTACGATGCGACCTTTGCCCGCCTAGTGAGTGAAGCGGGTGCGGAATGCATCCTTGTAGGTGACTCCCTCGGTATGGTCTTACAAGGGCACGACACGACCGTGCCTGTGTCACTCGAAGCAATGGTCTATCACACCGAATGTGTTGCTCGAGCCCGCCCCCATTCTCTGATTGTGTCAGACCTTCCCTTTATGACGTACTCGTCACCCGATGTCGCCCTTACGGCCAGTATGGAACTGATGCAAAAAGGGGCACAAATGGTAAAGCTTGAAGGGGGTACCTGGCTAAGTGAGACCATTCATCAATTGGTCCAGCGCGGCATCCCCGTCTGCGCTCACCTCGGCTTAACCCCGCAATCGGTCAATGTCTTTGGCGGCTATCGTGTTATGGGGCGAACACCGAAGGAAGCGAAATCGATATTAGCTGACGCGGTAGAAATTCAAGATGCAGGCGCAAGTATCGTTCTGCTTGAATGCGTGCCTGAAGACCTTGCGGCGGATATCTCATCTAAGCTCGACATACCGGTGATTGGTATTGGTGCCGGTGCGGGAACAGACGCACAAGTCTTGGTTTTACACGACTTGCTTGGGCTCACCGAGAAACCCGCAAAGTTCGTCGAAAACTTCATGGCAAGCGCTGACAACGTGCAAGATGCGATTTCCGCCTTTGTGAACGCTGTGAAGGACGGATCCTACCCGCAGGCACAACACACCTATCGCTAAATGGAAATTATCAGCAGCATCAGCGCTATGCAGGCCTGGCGCTCGTCTCTCCCACAGGGTCTTCGAGTTGGCTTCGCACCGACAATGGGTAATCTCCACGCGGGACATCTATCACTCGTTGAGAGGGCAAAATCCCTAAGCGACGTCACTGTCGCCTCGATATTCGTTAACCCAATGCAGTTTGGGGAAAGTGAAGACCTCGATGCGTATCCGCGTACTTTGGCGCGAGATTTGGAAAGTCTCAAAGAGGCTGGCACGGCTGCCGTATTTACACCGTCGGTAGTCGATATTTATCCCGAGGGTGTCGAGTACCATACAGCGGTGGAAGTTCCGGGATTAACTGACGTACTTTGTGGTGCCTCGCGAGCCGGCCACTTCAAGGGTGTAACAACCGTCGTCAGCAAACTTTTTGGGGTGGTACGGCCCGATGTCGCGGCATTCGGCGCTAAGGACCTACAGCAAGTTCTTGTCATAAAGAAAATGGTTCGTGACCTCCTCATGAATACCGAGGTGATAACTGTTCCCACAACGCGAGAAGCCGATGGCCTTGCCATGAGCTCTCGAAACGGCTACCTGACAGAGGCTGAACGACAACTTGCACCTCGCTTTCCGAGCGTCCTCACTGACTGTGTTATCGCCGTTAAGAGCGGATCAAGTACGATCGAGGATGCCCTTGAGACCGCGCGTAAAGCACTCATCAAACAGGGATTTCATATCGATTATCTCGAGGCACGCAAGACCTTTGATCTCACCCCCGCAACATCGCTGGATACGGAGGTTGCCATATTTGGCGCGGTCTTTGTGGGTAAAACGCGGCTTATTGATAACCACGTCATACCCGCGCTCTAAATCACCCTGACACCACACCCATTTACTGCGCCTCCCCAGGCTCGTGGAGAAAGTCGAGTAACTCCTGCACCTCACGGGGCGGCGGTGACGTAACGCGACTTATGATGAAGGCGGTTGCGAAATTAACGATCGCCCCAACAACACCAAACGCATTTGGCTCGATACCGAAGAACCAATTGGGTGGCATATCACCTAAAAAGCTCGTTCCCGGAATGAACATAATTCCCTTGTGCTGGAAGACATAAAGCAGCGTCACGGATATTCCTGCCAACATTCCGGTAACCGCACCCTCTCGACTAATACCACGCGCGAAGATGCCCATGAGTAACGCCGGGAAGAGCGAAGATGCCGCAAGACCAAAGGCGAGCGCGACGGTACCAGCCGCAAATCCTGGCGGGTTCATACCCAAATATCCAGCACCTAGCACAGCGACCGCCATCGCAATCCGAGATGCTCTAAGCTCGGCTCGCTCGGAAATGGACGGCATATAGGTACTCTTGAGTAGATCATGCGAAATAGCGCTCGAAATCGCCAACAAGAGACCTGCAGCTGTTGAGAGGGCGGCAGCCAAACCACCGGCAGCCACAAGGGCGATGACCCAGTTAGGCAGCTGCGCTATTTCTGGATTAGCTAACACCAAAATATCATTATCTAATTTTGTTAACTCGTTGGTTTGAGGATCAGCCGTATACTCAATGCGCCCATCGCCATTCAGGTCCTCGACTTTGAGGAGGCCTGTTTGCTCCCAATTTTCAAACCACGCCGGCTTTTCCTCAATCAGCAATGCCTGCCCGTCTGAAGCCTGCATGGTATCCACAATATTCAGCCTAGCCATGGCAGCAATGGCTGGCGCTGTCGTGTAGAGAATGGCAATGAACACCAGAGCCCACCCTGCGGACCGACGTGCCGCCGCAACGCTTGGTACGGTAAAAAACCGGATAATGACGTGAGGCAGTCCAGCCGTTCCAATCATTAGCGATGCAGTGAACGCCAGCATATTAAGCGTGCTACCACGAAGCGTTGTGGTGTACTCCTGGAAACCAAGATCAACCAAGATAAGGTCAAGCTTATCGAGGAGATACATATCGCTACCGGACAGTGTGGAGCCCAAGCCGAGCTGTGGTAACGGGTTCCCAGTCAGCTGGAGACTGATAAAGATAGCGGGAATCGTATAAGCCGTAATCAGCACGACATACTGCGCGATTTGAGTGTAGGTAATGCCCTTCATACCCCCCAACACGGCGTAGAAAAAAACGATCAACATACCGATACCAAGGCCTGTTTCGTAGTCGGTTTCCAGGAAGCGTGAAAAGGCGACCCCTACACCTTTCATTTGACCAATCACGTAAGTAACGGAGCAAAGAATGAGGCAAATGACGGCGACTACACGCGCCGTATCTGAGTAATAGCGCTCACCTATGAAATCAGGGACTGTGTACTTACCATATTTTCGTAGGTACGGAGCAATCAGAAGGGCTAAAAGAACATATCCCCCGGTCCAGCCCATGAGGAAGACCGACCCACCATAACCGTTGTATGACAGTGCGATGAGGCCTGCCATAGAAATGAAAGAGGCCGCAGACATCCAGTCAGCGGCAGTAGCCATGCCGTTAGCGACCGGGTGGACGCCACCATCTGCGACATAAAAATCTTTGGTTGAAGACGCTCTCGTCGCGACCGCAATACCGACGTACACCGCAAAGGTGAAGCCGACAACCAGATAAGTCAGTAGCGTTAGACTCATTATTTAGAGCCCTCTTTGTATTCGCGCTCCAATCGGCTCATCGCCGCCGCAAAATAGAAAATTAACGCGATAAAAACAAAGATGGAACCCTGTTGGGCGAACCAAAAACCTAACTTGTAGCCACCCAATCGAATTTCATTAAGGGGCTCAACCATCAGGATGCCGAAACCGAAGCTCACAACAAACCAAATCACCAGAAGCTTCAGCATAAGTCCTCGAACTTGTGCCGAAAATTGCGCTCTGCGCGCGTTTTTATTATCGAACTCAGCCATTCGTTGGATATCTCCCTTTTCCAAACGCATTTTGTTCCACTGCAAGAACACATACGGCATTATTGATTAGGTAGTTGCTTTATTCGGCAGCCGCGCACAGATAAAACCATAAGGATCCATTGCATGTCTAACGAGGCGATTTATCCCGTTCCGCCAAACTTTGCCGACGCACACATCACCCCTGAAAAATATCAGGAGATGTACCGGCAATCGCTAGATGATCCAGATAACTTCTGGAGCAGTCAGGCGACCGAGTTCCTATCATGGGACAAGCCCTGGGACACCGTCTGCGACAGCGACTTGACCACAGGCCATGCTCGCTGGTTCGATGGCGGCAAGCTGAACGCCAGTGTTAACTGCATCGACCGCCATTTGCCGGCTCGAGCGGATCAAACCGCCATCCTATGGGAAGGAGACGACCCCGCAGAGCATAAGCGCATCACCTACCAGGCGCTCAAAGACGAAGTCTGCCGCCTCGCCAATGTTATGCATGATCGCGGCGTTCGCGCGGGCGACCGTGTTTGTATTTATATGCCTATGGTGCCTGAAGCAGCGTATGCCATGCTTGCCTGTACGCGAATTGGCGCCATTCATTCAGTCGTATTTGGTGGATTTTCTCCGGAGGCGCTTAAAGACCGCATCAATGACGCGCGTTGCCGTATGGTAATTACGGCCGACGAAGGGTTGCGCGGTGGTAAAACCGTACCGCTGAAAGCCAATGTCGACGCTGCTTTAACTAACTGCCCGTCCGTAGATACCGTCATCGTCCTTGAGCGAACAGGCGGTGACATTCACTGGGAGAAAGGGCGAGATATTGCTTACGGCGCGAGCACATCGACGGCCGGCATCGAGTTCACGCCGGCCTCAATGGACAGTGAGTCTCCGCTTTTCATCCTCTACACATCCGGCTCAACGGGCAAACCAAAAGGTGTATTGCACACAACGGGCGGCTACCTATTACAAGCAGCGAGCACGTTCAAATATGTTTTTGACTATCGTGAAGGCGAGGTCTTCTGGTGCACAGCAGACGTGGGATGGGTGACTGGACACTCGTATATCGTATACGGCCCACTAGCCAACGGCGCAACAACCGTCATGTTCGAAGGTGTGCCCACCTATCCCGACGGTGGACGTTGTTGGGAGGTGATCGATAAACACCAAATTAATACATTTTTTACCGCGCCGACCGCTATCCGAGCCCTTCATGCTCTGGGCGACGATTTCGTAACGAAACACTCACGGCGCAGTCTCAGAATCATTGGCTCGGTAGGGGAACCCATTAATCCCGAGGCTTGGGAATGGTACCACCGCGTTGTGGGGGACAGCCGCTGCCCCATTGTGGATAGCTGGTGGCAAACTGAGACCGGTGCAATGATGATTACGCCCATGCCATCTGCCCACGCGATGAAACCTGGCTACGCAAGTTTCCCCTACTTTGGTGTCGAACCTGCCCTGCTCGATGAGCAGGGACATGAGATTGAAGGGGAGGGTTCAGGGTATCTAGTGATCAAACGGTCATGGCCTGGCCAGATTCGAACAGTCTACGGTAATCACCAACGCCTAATTGATACTTACTTTTCTACTTATGACGGCTACTATTTTACCGGCGATGGCGCGCTTCGCGACGCGGACGGCTACCTCCGTATAACGGGCCGCGTCGATGATGTGCTGAACGTATCGGGTCACAGGATGGGTACGGCCGAGGTTGAAAGTGCGCTGGTTCTTCACAGTGACATCTCTGAAGCCGCGGTCGTGGGATATCCGCACCCAATCAAAGGCCAAGGGATTTATTGCTACGTGACACCGATCATCGGTGTTGAATACAGTCCTGAACTTCGGGCCGAACTCATACAACTCTGCGTTAAAGAGATAGGCCCGATAGCTAAACCTGATGTCATACAATGGGCGCCGGGACTCCCCAAAACTCGCTCAGGAAAAATTATGCGGCGGATCTTGAGAAAGATCGCCGAAAACGAGCTCGACAGCTTGGGCGATACGTCTACCTTGGCTGATCCATCTGTCGTGGCGCAACTCATTAAAGGGCGTAGCGACTGATAACACCGTCGCGGCAGTTTGAGTCACAGACCACCAACAGACCATTAGCAGCTCGCCAATTCACAGCGCGAGAATTCAACAAAAAAAAGGCCCGCATCAGCGGGCCTTTTTAGATCACAAGTTAGCTTACGTAATTACTTCGCTTCCTCGTCAGCGT
>Ga0228672_1000992_pt1 | contig 11991 bp, 7 predicted proteins | sample 90DmetaG_FD_182788 | JGI IMG/M metagenome (GOLD analysis project Ga0228672, IMG submission 182788) | Seawater microbial communities from Monterey Bay, California, United States - 90D | ecosystem: Environmental > Aquatic > Marine > Coastal | place: USA: California | collected 2016-11-08 | reverse complement strand
AGGGCGAGGACTGCCCCCTTAAAGGTCCCAAACAACAGCGGCGCTAACGAATATTTTGGCTCCGCTTCCTCGGAGGCTGGGAGGGGCAACCAGACATAATCGGGCTCTTCGTAGCCCTCATAATGCACCGGGGCTATCAGTCGATTCCAAGCGCCCCCTATGTCAGTGGTTTTAAAGTCAAATACACGGCTCTCTTCTGTGCCGACAGCCACCACACGACCCGCAGATTCCCAAGACAAGGCGGTGGGAGCGAAGCCTACGTCTTGAGTGAGTAATGTCTCTGGGTTGCGAAAGTCAAGTATCTCAATTGTGTTGAGCGAGGTGGCTATAGCAACGACTGACAGTCTTGGATGGCCCTCGAGTAGGACAACGCGGGTGTTAAGGGTACGTTGCTCAACAAGTTGGGTGCTTGGGGCCTCCCCTTCCAGCTTGGGCCCAATATAGTAATGATGACTGACACCACCCTTTTCTGATAACAGCACCAGGCCTCGACTCCTCCCAACCATGGTAGCCTTCACCCAATCGGTGGGGAGGGCCGTATTTTCAATGCGCAACCCCGTCAACTCGTGAACCCAGAACCAAGGTGTACCCGAGTCACCTTGAAGCTCCCAACCTCCAGGGGCGGTAAATACGAAACCTTTATTCGGGCGACTCGTATTCGGGGGACTCGCCGCGTCTTTAGTCGCGCTTGGGAGACGAGGACTGGAGGCATCGAATACAGCGCTCGGTGCTGCCGGGGTAAGCGAGCTCGACGCCAAAATGGGATAGGCAACCGTGACCATTTGAATGAACATGCCGAGCAACGCAAATATAACGAAAAAGCCGGCCAGACGAATGAGGCCGCCCGATAATCCAGAGCGTATAGCTCTCCACTCAACGACAAACATCGGCAGCCTCAGCGAGTGTAAGTGAGCCCTCTACTTTTGTGGGTTGCTCAAATCCAGCTGCACGTAATGACATGAGCCCCTTTGGACCTGAAATAAAGTCTATAAAACGACATTCGGCTGAACCTTTAGCTTCCACTAACGACTTTACGGTGTACATGTAGAGGTCACGTTTGAAAGGATAGTCAGGTGCACTCGGTGATAAAACGCGACCATCATGTGCAATGACGTTGAGTATTTTTACGCCTTTATCAGCGTGTGCTTTGGATGCATACGCAAGACCCGTGGGAAGTCGAGCAATCGTATTGACCACACCACTACTTCCGGGAATTTCATTTGTAAACACGCCAGGGTCTCCGTCACAGAGCGCTGCTCGGCGAAAATACTGATAGGTGCCCGACGTTGCACTTCGACCAAGGACCTGAATCTTTTGATGACCAAACGCATGTGCCGGACTCAGCTCTGCCCACCGCGATACTCGCCCACGCGTCCCACAGGTGCCCGGCATGCCAAAAACACGAGCCACCTTATCGTATGAGATTGAATCCATGGGATTTGATGGATGAGTGATCAACACAACCGTATCGCTAGCGATGGCAATCTCTGTCGGTGGGTACCCTCTCGTCACCACAAACCCAGAGCGCTCGTCAGCATTCATCGGGCGGCTCATGCTGCCAATATTCGCCGTGCCCTGCTGTAAGGCAGGAGGTGCTGCGGCTGAACCTACGGCCTGAACCTCAACAGAAATAGAGGGGTATCTCGCGTAAAACGCTTCGGTCCAATCAGACATTAGACGCGAGAGCGTATCTGAGCCCACAATCGTAAGGCTACCCGTCTCTGCCTGCTCGGACGCGGCCCCCACAAAGCCAGAGCAAAGCAAGAGAGTGGCTATAAGAGCCCTTTTAAGCCACGTCATTAGCATTAAAGATAAGCGAGAAGCGCGACCCCACGCCCAATTCGCTTTGAATTCTGAGTTCTGCATTGTGAGCGAGCGCGACATGCTTAACGATAGCAAGCCCAAGACCTGTACCGCCTGTCTTTTGGCTGCGGCTCTTGTCCACACGATAGAATCTTTCCGTTAGTCTCGGGATGTGGACGGGATCAATTCCATCGCCCTTGTCAACAACACTTAGCGCAGGGCGACCTTCTTGTAACGTCCACTCGACAAGCACTTCGGATTCAGCGTCACTGTATTTGAGGGCATTCACTAAAAGATTGCTCACGGCACTGTGCAATTCCATCGGATCACCAAGAACCGGCCCATTGAATTCATGCACCAGCAAGATGGGCCTCTCTGGCCACGCCGCCCTAAGATCGCCTACTAATTCTGTGGTCAAATCGCACATATCAACAGGGGTAGTCTTGTCAGAGTTTTCGATCGACTCAATCCGCGAAAGCCATAGGAGGTCCTTGAGCAGCATCTCCATACGAACAACTTGCATATCCATTTGGGCAAGCGGCCGTTCAATAGGGGCCACAATATGGGCGTCGAGTGACTGTATGGTTTGCACATAACCTTTGAGGACGGTTAGTGGCGTCCGCATTTCATGCGACACGTTACCGACGAAATCTCGGCGCATTACTTCTAACTTATATTGCTCAGTGACATCTTTGAAAAAGATGAGACGATCGCCGCCCGCAAAGGTCGTTACTTCAACTTGGAGGCAGCGATCTTGTTCGGGCGTTGGAGGCAACCTCAGCGGAATTTGATAGTCACCCACAGCGAGATAGTCTGATAACTGCGGAGCACGAACCAAATTGACGAGGGACCGTCCTACATCACCGGGTAGTTCAATACCAAGTAACGTAGCCGTCGAATCATTTACCCAAGAGATGTTCCCGCGCTGGTCAACAATAATTGCCGCATCACGGAGTTGTTTCAGGGAGTCTTGAAGATAGCTTACCGACGACTCTAAACGACCTTGGGTTTCTTTACTTTGTCGCTGCAGTCGGTATATGTGATCAAAGAGGCGGCCCCATATCCCACGCGCCTCAGGCGGTACTGTTTGACTGTTCTCTAACCACCTCTCTAGCCGATTAAGCTGCCAGCCCCAATAGATAACCAGCGCCCCGAAAACCGCGATAAGCGTTAGGGTGAGTAGATCGAAAGCGTACCCCGCCGCCGCCAGTGCAAGAATAATCAGCGGTGTGCGTAGAGAGATACGCCAATTACGGCGCAGAACGGTCACGTCTTTATGACACCCTTTGTTGAGAATCGGTAGCCGGTGCCACGGACCGTTTGAATGAGATCGCTGTAATCTTTAACACCGCCTTCTAAGGCTTTTCTGAGGCGCCTGATGTGTACATCAACCGTTCGCTCCTCGACATAGACGTTGGCACCCCACACATGGTCAAGAAGCTGGTTCCGCGTGTAAGCGCGCTCTGGATGCGACATGAAGAACTGAAGTAGGTTGAATTCAGTGGGGCCCATCTCAATCGGTGTGCCCGCGACGAAAATCCGTCGGCTGTCCATATCCAGCAGGAGGTCTTCGACCTCAAGACGCTCTCGTTGCTCCCCCCCGGCAACACGGCGTAACTGCGCTTTTATCCGTGCAATTAATTCTCGAGGTGCGAAAGGTTTTGTAACGTAGTCATCGGCGCCCACGTCGAGACCTTGAATGACATTGTCTTCGGCTGCCTTTGCCGTAAGCATAATGACCGGTATTTCAGCGGTAGCGTCGTTTCGCTTAAGACGCCTCAGTAACTCTAACCCGCTGCCGCCCGGTAACATCCAGTCGAGTAAGACGATGGCAGGGCGCTCGTCGACAATTAATCTGTGCGCGTCTTGGATGTTCTCTGCTTCTATGCACTCAAATTCAGCAATTTCCAAAGCCATCCTGAGCATGTCACGAATAGAAAACTCATCGTCGACAATTAGAACTTTTTTCCCTGTCATGCCTTTAATCCTCTAGATCAATGCCCATTAAATGAAAAAAAAATGACAGAAACATGACGGTGACTACCACCAATCCAACCAACCCTTCTTTTTAAACTCGTCTTGGCAGGATCCCAGCTGCCGGTTGTAAAGATTCGCCCTGCGATCAACCTTCCTAGCCACCTCCACTAACCATGGCTTTGATCGGTACGTTCCGCGCTTATATCCACCATGACCCTCGTGATAGGCGAGATAGAGTCTAAAGGCATCGTCTTTCGCAATACCATTTGTCTGGTGTGTTGTGTGGTTGTACCAGCCCACGAAGTCGATGGCGTCATCAAAGTCATCACGGTCTGCGCCGTGATTACCTGACTTGGTTTTATACCAATCCCATGTGCTGTTTTTCGCCTGAGAATAACCGTACGCGTCGCTGGGACGAGGACCTGGAATAAAACCCCAAATTTGCTTTCGAGGCGGTTTCGCCCCGGCGACAAAGCGTGACTCCTGGTGCATAAATGCCATCATTACTGAGATAGGCACACCCCATTTCTGCCTCGATGCTGCGGCTTCTTGGTACCAGTCATCTTTATCTCGAAAAATATCGCAGATATTGTCGAGCTTCGCGGGTGGCTTTGTCGCACATCCGACCATAGCCAGTATCGCCAGAAATATGCCCATGGTCCAAAGTCTATTCATGCCGGCATCTCCCCAATCAGCGCTAAGAACTCTGCTTCGTCAATGATGGTAATTCCAAGCGATTGTGCTTTGCTGAGCTTTGAACCCGCTCCAGGACCTGCGAGTAAGACATCTGTCTTCTTGCTGACTGATCCAGCAGTCTGCCCCCCGTGACGACGAATAAGACTCCCCGCCTCTTCTCTGGACATTGATTCCAGCTTACCCGTTACCACCCACGTTTGATCGCTGAGAATAGCGTCACCGGCAACATCGTTACTCGCCGATTCCCAGTGCAAACCGGCATCTATAAGACGTTCCAGTAGAATCGTATTTGGCTCATCGTTAAAAAAATGGTGAATGCGTGACGCTACGATAGGCCCCACGTCGTCCACCTCCTCTAACGCGTCTCGAGAAGCCTGACTTAACAACGCCAGGCTGCCAAAATACGTTGATAAATTGCGCGCAGTCGCCTCGCCCACCTCGCGAATTCCCAGGGCATAAATAAATCTTGGTAATTCCGTCTTCTTACTGGCTTCGATGGCACTCAACGCTTTTTCGGCCGACTTGACCCCCATCCGCTCTAAGTTGGCGAGTGTGTCGAGGTCAAGACTGTACAAATCCGCCGCATTTTTTATCAACCCCGCATCGAAGAGTTGATGGAGCAACTTTTCACCAACGCCATCGATGTCCATGGCTTTTCTTGATACGAAGTGCTCCAGGGCTGCTTTTTGCTGAGCAGGACAACCCGATGCGTTCTCACAGCGAACAGCCGCCTCGTCCAGATCGCGCGTAAGTACTGAATGACAATCGGGGCAATGTGTCGGATACGCAATTTTAGGTAAAGGCGCGCTGCGACGATCAGCCAGCGCCCTTACGATCTGAGGGATAACGTCCCCAGCGCGCCTAACAATCACCTCATCTCCCACCCGCACGTCAAGTCGGGCAATCTCGTCTGCGTTGTGTAATGTCGCGTTACTGACCGTTACGCCGCCAACGAAGACAGGCTCGAGCCGTGCAACGGGTGTTACCGCCCCTGTCCGTCCAACTTGAAAGTCAACATCGATTAATCGTGTCACCTCTTCCTGTGCCGGAAACTTTCGAGCGATCGCCCATCGAGGCGCACGCGCAACAAAACCAACCGCGTTCTGCTGGTCATAGCTATCGATTTTGACCACCACCCCATCGATATCCACACCAATAGCATCCCGGCGCTCGAGAATACGGGCAACGTATACCTCAGCAGCCTCCCAACCCTCGACGAGCTCGATGAGGTCGGATGTTTTGAAACCCAGTTCGTTAAGGTAGTTGAGTGTCTCTCTATGCGACTCGGGCAATTGCGCCTCTTCTGAGTAACCCACCGAGTACGCCATAAAAACAAGCGGACGTTTTGCTGTAATTCGGGGATCAAGTTGACGCAAACTTCCCGCCGCCGCGTTTCTGGGGTTTTGAAAAACGGCGTCACCGCGCTCAATTAAACGCCCGTTCATTTTGGCAAATTCAGCCCGAGGGATCACAACCTCACCGCGAACTTCCAAAACGGGCGGGGGACGGTTTGTTGATAACTGCAAAGGCACCGTGGAGATAGTGCGCGCGTTATGGGTGATGTCTTCACCTACGCTACCGTCCCCACGACTCGCCGCTCGCACAAGGATGCCATTTTCATAAACCAAACTGAGTGCCACCCCATCGAGCTTGGGCTCACAGCAAAACGCCAGCTTTGACAGGTGCAGCTTAGCCGCGTTACGTTCCTCGAACGCTTTCAAATCCTCACCACTAAAGGCGTTATCAAGACTCAACATGGGCATCTTGTGCACAACGCTCTGAAATTCGCTCAGCGGCTTATCGCCCACTCGTTGTGTCGGCGATGTTGGCGATAATAAATGCGGATTTTCGGCTTCGAGCTCACGCAGTAATCGCAGCGCTCTATCGTATTCGGCGTCGCTAGCAATGGGGCTGTCGTCGCGATGATAAGCAAGTGACCAGGCGTCGAGCTTGGTGACAAGTTCTCTAATTTCTTGCTCTATCGCCTGCATTAACGAGGTTCTATTTTACACTTGGCTTCAAATTCTCTAATTGCTTGGCGCGCGCGCTCTACGTATTGTTTTGTCAGCACGCTGCGGGTCTCATCCAATACGTCACCACCCAGATTTTCCGCAACGGTTTGCGCTGTCTGCAACATCAAGTCAAAAGCTCGTGTCATGTCAGCAGGCCCCGGAAGCGTTACGAAAAACATCAGCCCTTTGGTCGATAGCGCCTCCATGTCGTCGAGATCAAAGACGCCGGGCTGCATCATATTCGCCACGCTGAACTGGATCGTTGGCGCTCCCCCGTCAATCTCAGACAGATGGAAGAAATCCATATCGCCGAACCGCAAACCACAGCCCAGCAATGTTCGAAGTACATCGTCTCCGGAGAAACCTTGTTCAGCTCGCGCCACCACATTGAGGGAGTAGACCTGTGCATCTTCATGCCTGGGCAGCCTTGCTGTTTGCCCGCCTACCGGAACCGCTTCAATTTCATCGAGCCAATCCACTGTGCCGGGCTTTTCATCTACGTCATCAGGCGCGGTGGTATCCGCAGACTCTACGTGGTCGTCAAAGACGCGGCTGGGGACGAATACGGCCTCGTCGTCGAACACAGGATTAGCCATACCAGTCGCGGACTCATGGAAGGTCCCAAAAGTGGGCTCTTGCCTTCCGACAACACGCGCCCCACCATTTGGGAGCTCTCTTGCGGAGCGGTCATGAGGGTCGGGCACCGGTGCGTCATCACGCACGACGCGCGCATTCATCTTATAGCCCTGTCGACGCCGCCGACGAGCACTGATAATCAGTGCCACACACAGCACCATCACAAGTATCAGTGCTAATACCGTCTCAGTAGTTAAGGCAGAGAGTACCCCTGACATCGCTTTTCACCCCTAGCTAGCTGCCAATCTTGCAGCTTCCTCAATATCAACCGTTACCAGTCGGGAGACTCCTGGCTCATGCATCGTCACACCCATTAGCTGCTCGGCAGCCTCCATGGTGATTTTATTGTGCGTTATAAATACAAACTGGACTTTCTTGGACATCTCAGAGACCAGTCGCGCATAACGACCCACATTTGCGTCATCGAGTGGCGCATCCACCTCATCCAACATACAAAATGGCGCTGGATTTAACTGAAAAATAGAGAATACCAAGGCAATGGCGGTCATGGCTTTCTCACCCCCTGACAGTAGGTGAATCGTGCTATTTTTCTTACCCGGTGGACGGGCCATGATCGCGACGCCCGTATCCAATAAATCATCGCCCGTCATTTCTAAGAAGGCAGTACCGCCGCCAAATACCTTCGGAAACAGCTCGCTGAATCCCGCATTTACCGTGTCAAAGGTATCTTTGAAGCGGCTTCGGGTTTCCTTATCAATTTTCTTTATTGCGTTCTGCAGCGTTTCCAACGCCGTCCGCAAATCGTCGTCCTGCTTATCGAGATACTGCTTTCGCTCCTGTGCCCGGCTTGTCTCATCGATGGCTGCCAGGTTAATGGGGCCCAGACGATGAATCTTCGCACCGATTCGCTCAACTCGAATCTGCCACTCGCTCTCATCAGCGTCCTCGGGGAGTTCGGCCTCTACTTGCTCAACCGCTGCTTCAAGTTCTTTTAACGAAGCGTCGATTTGTTCAACGCGAACCCCTGTTTCGACAAGCTTAAGACGCGCGCCTTCGCTTTGAGTCTGCACGCCCGCTACCGCCTGTTCAGCCTGCATGCGAGTCTGCTCTCGTTCACGCAAGGTGCTCTCTAGCTCAGATAACACCTGACGAGCCTGTGTGAGCTGAGCCTCAACACCAAGTCGTCGTTCCAGGAGTTCACTCAGCTCACGCTGAGCCTCACGGTCGGGATCCGCCTCGGTTGGCATTTCACTTCTGATTGACGCCTCGCGTTGCTCGTAACTCTCCAGCTGCTGCCGAGCACGATCGATCGACTGAGAGAGCGCTTCTCGCTGCGTCAGCAACTCTCGATGCCTTACTTCGCTGCGATTGAGGGCCACATCCGCTTGCTGCTTTGCCTGCCGGCTTTGACGAACAACATCACGCGCAGACTGGCGTTGATCTTCCAACGCCTCACGTGAAGTCTCATCGGACGCCACCTGTGAACGCGCACGCCCCAGCATCTGGGTCGCCTCAGCGATGACCGACTGCTCTTCAGAGACACGCACTTCAGCGTCGGCTAAATCCTGTTTCAACTGCTCTTCACGCGCCAGGCGTTGAGCTTGTTCAGCAATGAGTGCGCGCTTTTGCGATTCAACCTGAATCACTTGCTGCTGGGTTGACTGCAAGATTTCCTGCTGCGTATCAATTGCTTGTTCAGCATCAGCTCTGTTGCGACGCAGCGTTTCGAGGGCCTCATCGACCTCGGCGAGCTGAGTCGAGACACGTTCAAATTCCTTTACTATCTCGGCCAGACGCCCTTGGCGAGCAATCATCCCCTGCTCCGCGTCGGCTTGGGTCCGAGAGCGCATCCATGAGCGGCCGACCCACAAACCATCCTGTGACACCACAGACTGTCCGGGCAATAAATGTGGTCGCGCTGCAATAGCTTCTTGCCACGTTTTAACGACCTGCACACCGGCTAACACATCTTCAATCCCGGCGGGTCCACTGATGTAATGTGACAACATCGCTGGATCCGTACTCACTTCGGATAGCGTCGAGTCAATTAAAGAAAGGCCCGACGGTGGCTGCAAAGGCTCGGCGGGCATGTGCTCGAAATCGGCGCCGATTGATGACAGCCATTCAGCTAACACCAAATCCGCGGCTGATTCGTATCCGCTTTTCACGGAAACCAAATCAAGTAGCGCGCTTCCTTGAGAAGACAAGGTCTTTTGGAGCCAGGCATTTGCTTGGGCCTCTGCGTCCTCATCCCTTGCATCCGCTTGCAAGGCCTCTAAAGAAGCTCTCTGCCCCGCTAGCACCTGCGATTGGCGCCGTAACTCGTCTTGCTCTTCGCGTTTTCGACCCAATTGGTCGCGCGAATCCATCAAGACCTGCCGTGATCGCTCGAGATCATTGCGCTGAAGTGTTGCTGCAGCTTCCGCCTCGGCCAACGATTCGACAATAGCATCCAGCGATGCTGTCTCCTCGTGCGAACTCAAGGACTCGAGCTCCTGTCCAATACGATCCAACCGCTGAGTCAGCGTCGCCAAATTCCGCTCCGCGTTGGCTTTTCGGCCCTGCTGGACTTCAACCTGCTGTTTAGGCAGGGCCGCTTGTTGGGTAAAACTCTCCCAACTGCCATCGGCGGTTTGGGCCGCTTTCTCTGCTTCAGCAAGCGCCTCATCGACCCGAGCCACCTCTTCTCGCTCCCGAGCCAAGGTAGGCTCAATGGAGGCTAACGCCTCAGCTAGCTCAGTCAATCGCTGACTGTCCGAATCAACCAACCCTAATTCTCGCTGCTTACCGTCGAGGGTTTGCTCAAGATCACGCTGAAGTGAATCGCGTCGCTGCTTGGCAAACTTAATCGTCTGCTCGATGCGACTCACCTCGCTACCCAATGCGTAAAAACTTCCCTGGAGATTACCTGCCGACTCATTGGCGTCCGTGATTTGCTGTCGCAGCGACTCTATTTCTGAGACTGCGGAAGAAACCTGAGCTTGGTGACGTTCTCGTTCGGTCGCAAAATCATCAATTTCACGCTGAGCGCGGGTCGCTACAGTGCTTTGTACTCGTCGCTGCAAGACCAAGAGCTGCGCTTTGAGCTCTCGCTCCTGCTCTTTGTATTCCCCAAAACGCTCCGCCGCCTGAGCCTGACGCTTAAGATGCGATAGATTGCGCTCTAACTCCTCGCGTAAATCCGTCAGTCGATCGAGGTTGTCCAGCGTCCGCTGCATGCGGTTTTCAGTCTCGCGACGGCGCTCTTTGTATTTCGATATGCCAGCAGCTTCTTCAATGTAGACGCGTAAATCTTCGGGACGCGACTCGATCAACCGCGAAATCATGCCTTGCTCGATGATGGCATAGCTTCGAGGCCCCAGACCGGTACCTAAAAAGAGGTCTGTGATGTCGCGACGACGACACTTGTTACCGTTGAGAAAATAGTCTGACGCACCTTCGCGACTGACAACACGGCGTACTGATATCTCGTTATAGGCCGCGTATTCGCCGCCCACCTTCCCTGTCGAGTTATCAAACAGAAGCTCAATACTTGCCTGTCCGACTGGTTGTCGGTGGGTGGTGCCGTTGAATATGACGTCCGTCATGGACTCGCCGCGCAAGGTCTTCGCCGAGCTTTCGCCCATCACCCACCGAACAGCATCAATGATGTTGGACTTACCACACCCGTTCGGTCCAACCACTGCACACATGTTGCTTGGCAGCGTGACCCGGGTCGGATCAACGAATGATTTAAAGCCTGCGAGAGAAATCGACTTTAAGCGCATTTACTCTAGAATCCCGGCGCCACAACGCGCCACCGCTTTATTATTAAAAACACTAGATGTAGTGTACCTACAAAGAGAGGCCAACACTATATGCAAAACGTATCTTATTGAGCGTTTACGCGAAGTACGATCTCAGCAATCGCTTTGCCGCGCACCGAAACTCCTCGCAACTCCCCCGTAAACCGAGCGTTGTCGACGCCAGGTTGGCCGTTGTCAGAGACCTGAACCTCCAGATCGACCAGGGCCAAGGCCGATAGTTTCTGACCCGCCATACTGTTGTCATCCGTCAGTGTTGCACTCAATGGCCAGTCAGCGGCGACAACTCGATCCACGGCAGTCGGCATTCGCGCAGTGCTACCGGCAGGTCGCGCGATGATAAACACGGTTTTACCTGTCAGTGCGGCGGCTTCCACACCCTCGGGCACCCTGATCGACAGGGTTACCGACGCTGTCGGTGCAGGCGTTTCATTGATGCTCGCGCGCCCCTGATTGGGTGTTTCTTCGTTCAATCGTGTTTGAGCTTCGACGATGGCATTGAGCATCAGTTGGTGGCCTTCAGAGCCCGGCATTTCCAAATCTCTCAGAACGCGCATGTAACCGATGGCTTCCTGATATTGCTCAGCGCCAAAGGAGCCCATCGCCAACGTCGCCAGCGCCGACTTTTGACGAGGGTTACCCGCAAGCGCCTGCTCTGCTCGCGCCCGTGCACGTTCCGTCAATACCTGCCCTTGCGCAACAAATTCGGCTTGCGCCGCGCGACCTAAGACATCTGGTGCGTTCGGTGCTTCAGTCAGGATCAGCTCAAATCGCTCCAAGGCCCCTGCCGCGTTACCGGTCGCCACGTAATACTCACCTAGCAGTGACTGATAATCGAGATTAGTGGGTCGAGCGGCAGATCTTGCTTCAATTCTTTCAATCAGGGCCGTCACATCATTGGGCGTCGCCTCGCTGAGCGACGCGATTGCGCGTGTGATTTGAACGTCCTCATACGCGCCAAGTCGGTCGTAAAGAGCGATGGTTGCTAGCACTATCGCGCCCGCTAGCGCCACTTGATATCCGGGCCTCGACACGGCGCTCGTAACCGACAGCCCGGCATCATCAAACGTGTTATCGGCGTCCTTGTCATCCCAAACTCTAAG